>Ga0208900_1000532_pt1 | contig 23639 bp, 14 predicted proteins | sample AntAceMetag02UKK_FD_184763 | JGI IMG/M metagenome (GOLD analysis project Ga0208900, IMG submission 184763) | Saline lake microbial communities from Ace Lake, Antarctica - Antarctic Ace Lake Metagenome 02UKK (SPAdes) (version 2) | ecosystem: Environmental > Aquatic > Non-marine Saline and... | reverse complement strand
CTTCAGGTCTTTATTTTTTTCTTCAAACTCTTCCGAAACCGTGTAAATAATAAATGATGCATCGCCCGACCAAGTGTAAGAGCCGAAGTCTTCAACATCCTTGAGGATTTTCTTAATCGACATATCAGAAAAATCAAAAACCCAAAGCGATGAGCCTTTTTCCTTATCTGTTGTTTCGTAGGATATTGCTTTTCCGGTGGGAAGCCATTCCATGCCTGTCATTTTCGACTCCCTGAAAGTTTGAACGAGTTTGCCGCTTTCAAGATTTCTCACTTCCGTCCGGCTCTCGCGGTCTCCGTTTGGTGGGCTTGTTTCCGAAAACCTTAGCATTACCAGTTCTCCATCAGCCGAAATAGAAGCACCATTAATAAACTCACCATTAAGGAGGTGATGAATGGTCATGGTTTCGCGGGGCAGCATGTCGATGCTTAAAGATTCGGGATCGAAATCCTTGTCGATTTTTAAGTTCGCACTAATTTCCCAATCCGCGTTATTTTCGGCTGTTTTTAGCGATTTAATTAATAAAAGGTGCGTACCCTTTTCGAGTTTAATGCTCGATGAAACTTTGCCGGTATCCTCATCTTTTTTGTTGTCAGAGTCTTTGCTTTTTATTTTTTTCCCGTCAAGGTAAATTTCCAGCATTTGAGGGCTGTTTAATTCGAGTTCGGCTTTTATCCATTGGTCAGCGTGGATATAGGCGGCTAAATAGGCAATCCTATTTGCATCAGATTTTTCCTTTTTTTCAATTTTAGCAAAACCCTTTTTATCTGCTTTGATTTTCGACCAGGCAAAAGAACCTGTTTTCCAAAGCACTTCTTTGTTTTCTTCGGGCTCAAGCGAGCAAAGGTTAATATATTTATAGTGCATCAAATCAACAGTTTCAAACTTTTCCCCTTCCATATTTTCCTGATTATGAAATGCCGGGGGTGCTACTTCAAAGTTCCCGAGGTGCAACCAGTTATCGACAACTATTTTTGAGTCATCGTCCTGCGAAAATGCAGATAATGGTAAGGTGAGCAAAAACAGCATAAATGTTGAAATGCTGATAAAAAATTTTGTTGAGCTACCAGAATTTGGGTTCATGTTTAAATAATTTAAGGTGAAATTAAATTGAAAAAGCCGGAAAAATTCAAACGCGTGAAAAGTTGATTTTGCCGTTTTAGTATTGTTATCATTCTGTAAAAGGCAGATTTTATTTACCAGTCTTCGTTGTCATCATCATCACCCCCCATCATTTGTTTTTGCATAAACTCCAGGGGCGATATTTTGGTGTACCCGTCAGGAACGCCCAGTTCGTTGCCGGTTATATTTCTTTGCTTCACTTTTATTACCTCGATTGTTTCTCCTTCATCATCTATCGATTTCATTCTAAACCCTTTTTTCCAGAGTTCAAGGTATTGGTTTGTAAACTCATAGTATAATTCGCCGTCAACATTGGGCATGATTTGGTTGAGCATTTCAGCAATTTTTAGCGAATTGAGTTCTTCTTTCATGTCCAATTCGGATGAAATCCAAATTGACTCAACAAGATTACCGTTAACATTCACATCGTATTTTTTTGAAGTGTAGCCTGCTATTTCCTCCTGAGTGCCCGTGTTTGTAATTTTAACATTTATCGAGTTAATCTTATCAGGAGCAGGCGATTCGTACATTTGTGTTACGCTTCCAAGCATTTTAGCATACATTTCGCGCTGGTCTTCAGGTAAATTTTTAATCATTTCGTTCATAACACGCTTTATTGCTTCGCTCATTTCAATTCTAAAATCAAGGATATTGCCACTCCAAAAGGTTTTATTTTGATTGATAATAAAAGAGAATTGATTGCTTTTGGTATTGAAAATAAAGCTTTCGTCAATTCCGCCATACTTCACTATGTGGTCTTCGATTAGCATTACATCATAAGATATCGACCCGTCAGTATCTGTTACCCTGTAAGTAATTTCCCATCCCGCAAAGGTCTGCATACATATTGTTAGCGCTACTGTTAAAAGAATAATACATTTTTTCATTATCATAAATTTTAAGATTATTATTAATTATTTTGTAATTACCTGTTTAAATCTTTAAAAATTTGTTTTTTGGAGCAAAGCCACCAAAATTAAAAAAATTATCTCCTATCTATTGTTAATCAAAAAAAAATATACTTTTGCACCTCAAAATTTTAGAAGAAAATTATGGCAAAAAAAACCACGAGAGCAGAAGAAAACATTCAAGCTGTTGAGGAGGCACTAAGTAATACCGAATACTTTATTGAGAAAAATCAAAATCTAATTTTGATAGTAATCGGGATGTTGGTAATTGTAATACTGGCTTACATGGGATTTAATCAATTTTACCTGAAACCTCAGGAAAAGAAAGCCCAGGAGCAAGTGTTTATGGCAGAGAAATATTTTGAAACCGATTCAATAAACCTTGCACTGAATGGTGATGGGCTTTATCCCGGATTTTTGGATATTATGGATGACTATAAATGGACTAAAACTGCGAACCTTGCAAAATACTATTCGGGTATCATATACTTGAAAATGGGCGAATACGAAACAGCAATTGGTTACCTTGAAGATTTTGATGGCGATGACGAAATGGTTCAGCCAATGGCAATTGGGGCAATTGGTGATAGTTATATGGAGTTGGGCAATCCTGATAAAGCTGTTACTTTTTACCTTGAGGCCGCTAATGTTTCGAGCAATGATATTACTTCTCCACCATTTTTGATGAAAGCCGGCTGGACTTATGAAATTAATGGTGAATACAGTAAAGCTGCCGAAGTTTATAAGAAAATAAAAACTGAGTTTTCGAAAAGTCAGGAAGCTCGCGACATTGATAAGTTTATTGCTCATGCCGAAGGAATGATCAAATAATTAGAAAATATTATAACATTTTAAATACCTGTCCGAAAATTCGGGCAGGTATTTTTTTTTATTTTGCACCATGATAAAAAGTGACATTAGGATAGTTTTTATGGGTACCCCGGAATTTGCAGGTTTCTCATTACAAAAATTGATTGATGAAGGGCTGAATATTGTTGGCGTAGTTACTGCCCCTGATAAGCCTGCAGGCCGCGGAAAGAAATTGAAAGCTTCGCATGTAAAATTGATAGCTGAGGCTCATGGATTAAAAGTTTTGCAACCCACAAATCTTAAAAACCCGGCGTTTTTGGAAGAATTTAAATCTCTAAATGCTAACCTGGGAATAGTAGTTGCTTTCAGGATGCTGCCCGAGGTGGTTTGGTCGATGCCCGATCTGGGTACATTTAATTTACATGCTTCCCTGTTGCCCAATTACAGGGGCGCTGCCCCAATAAATCACGCCATCATGAATGGTGAGACTGAAACCGGAGTTACTACTTTTTTTCTGAAACAGGAAATCGACACTGGTGATATTATTTATCGGGAGAAAGTAACGATTGGCAAAAATGAAACCTTTGGAGCGCTTCACGACCGTTTGATGGATATCGGGGCTTCGCTTGTAATTAAAACGCTTAGGTTGATTGAGAAGGATAAGCTGAAGCTAAAAAAGCAGGATGAGTTGATTGAAAGTGATGAAAACCTAAAGAGTGCTCCAAAAATATATAAAGAGGATTGTAGGATAAATTGGCATAATGATGTGATGTTGGTATATGATAAAATAAGGGGACTTAGCCCTTATCCGGCGGCATTTACAGAAGTATCGACTTTTGCTAATGTTGTTTATAAAATTAAAATATATATGGCAGACTATGACTATGTTTATGGTGAAACTAAACAGCCTGCCGGTAGCCTTGAAACAGATGGTAAGTCCGGTTTGTCGATATACTGTATTAACGGGAAGATTAACATATTGGAGCTGCAGGTTTCAGGAAAGAAAAGAATGGATATTAAAAGTTTTTTAAACGGTTTTAATTTTAATGTTGGCTGGAAGGTTGTTTAACTGATTTAACAGATGTTCAGCAATTTAAGATTTTTTAACCATACTTATCAACAAAAATCTACTTTTATCAACATCTATAAGACTTTTTAACAGGTATACCTTGCTATTTAAGAGATTTGACTTATATTTGCCCCGATTAAATAATTTTATTATTAACCAAAAATTCTATCAACATGAACAAAGCAGAATTAATTGACGCCATGGCAGCTGATGCTGGCCTGACAAAAGCAGATGCTAAAAAAGCACTCGATTCATTTATCAAGACAACCGGTGATGCCCTTGCAAAAGGCGACAGGGTTGCATTAGTTGGATTTGGCTCATTCAGCGTAGCTACACGCGCAGCAAGAACTGGCAGAAATCCACAAACCGGACAAGAATTGAAAATCGCAGCTAAAAAAGTTGTTAAATTCAAAGCTGGTAGCGAACTTTCAGGTTCTGTTTAAAAATTAGTAGCATAATATTTTAATAAAACCCTGAATGGAAATATTCGGGGTTTTTATTTTGCGTTGAGCACAAAGCGATAAGGTAATTGAGCATCCTCCCCTGCATAGCCAACGCCAATTCTGGGGCTTGCAATAATGAGTGAACCATCAAAAATAATTCCCCTGTCTTCAATCCTTATTTCCAGATAGTTTTCATTTTCCGGGTTAGTTATGGCTGTGCCGGTTTGTGAATAATGAAGCCCCAATAGTTTTGACACCCTGCCAGGGCCAATTCCCGCATGTTTTTCAAGCTTCTTTTTCCTGATTCGTTCAAGTATTATATTTTTACCATTCAATGGCTTAATTGCCCTGATAAGCACCGCATGTGGAATCCCCTCAACATTGGTAACTACGTTGAATAGCGAATGTATTCCATAGCAAAGATAAATATAAGCAACGCCTCCTTCGTGGTACATTATTTCGGTTCTTTTCGATCTTAGCCCACCGAAAGCATGTGAGGCTTTATCGTTGATTCCGGCGTAGGCTTCGGTTTCGATAATGATGCCCGAGGTGAGTTGGTGCTTAAAATCTGTTACCAAAACTTTGCCGATGAGTTCTCGTGCTATTTTAACTACATCAGTACGGGTGTAAAAGGATTTGGGTAAAATATGTCCTTTTATATATTCCATAATCAATTAAAAAGTAAAACAAAGTCCTGCCATTACACCAATTGTTGTAAACTGTTGATTGAAAGATTCGGTAATTGTTTGCCCCTTATCATCGGCGCGATCGATATCCTTAAAATTTATTAGCGTACTCAAATCAATACTTATGTAAATAATTTCGATTTAATAATTCCTTTGCGATGCAGGAAATAAGCTACAGATGTTTGCAAAACGCCGATTCCATATTTTACACTTCGCCTGAAATTGATTGATGAGGCATCATCAAAATACTTTGTAGGACAGGTTATTTCGCCAATTTCAAAGCCTGCCATAAATATTTGCGCAATCATTTGATTGTCGAAAACAAAATCGTCAGAGTTTTTTTCGTACTTGACGGTTTCGAGCACTTCCCTCGAAAAAGCACGATAGCCAGTATGGTATTCAGAGAGTTTTTGGTGGATTAAAATGTTTTGGAACAAAGTTAGAAATCTGTTAGCAAAATATTTGTATCCCGGCATACCGCCTTTGAGTGCGCCACGTCCCAAAATTCTGGAGCCCATAACCACAGGATAAAGATCACCGGCTATTACATGAACTATTGCAGGTATTAATTTTGGTGTGTATTGATAATCGGGATGCAGCATTACCACGATATCAGCTCCAAGCTCCAGGGCTTTGTTGTAACATGATTTTTGATTGCCCCCGTAACCTTTATTTTCGACGTGCTTGATAATATGCTTAATGCCAATTTTTTTTGCAACTTCCACAGTATTGTCTATGCTATTATCATCCACTATTACAACTTCATCCACAATGTCGAGGGGGATTTCACGGTAAGTAGTTTCCAGGGTTTTTTCGGCCTGGTAAGCCGGTAGTACCACAACAATCTTTTTATTTTTTATCATTCTGAACTGTAAGTGAAATAATTGAAATGTTTTTGCTGGTGCAAAAATATAATAAAATCAATTGTTGTATTTACTTTTTCCATGCAAGTTTCTTGTCGGGGGTATAAAAAATTTTGTCGTTATCCAAAAGCCATTCTATAACCCGTTTGCTTTTTTCAATATTGGAATTATCGATGGCTTCAATTAATTTTTCCGGCTTTATGGCTTGTTCCATCAGCAATGGTTTTATTTGGTTTAAGATGCCATCAAATTCTACTTTACTAATTTGCGCTTTATTTCTTTCGAGGCAAACATCGCACTGGCCGCAGCGTTGCTTGCCGCTTTCGCCGAAATACGAAAGTAAAAACAAACTCCGGCAGGTTCTCTTTGTTGTTAAGTATTCCTTTAAGGTGTCCAGTCTTTTTCTTGCAATTTGCTTTCGTGTTTCATAATTTTCTTTTGCAAGATAAAGGTCTTTTGCATCCAGCCTTTCGATGGTCATAATTACCTGCGGCTTGTTTTTGGGTGGGATATAGGTAATTACTTCCTGTTGATTTAACTGCTCAAGCATGCTGTTTACTTTTTCTGTTGTTAGTTTCGATTTATTCGAAATTTCTTTTAAGCTGATTTTTACAAACTGGCTAAAAAGGCCGGTATAGAGGCGGAGGATTAATTTCACAAATCCATCTAATTTTGAATGTTCCACCCGGAACCTGTACAAATTTTCTCCCTGGAGTTTAAAATGGATTTTTGGGGGATTATGCACGCCATCCGTTAAAATAAGGTATCCTTCTTTTTCTAGAAATTTTAGCGCACTATATGCCACTATGGGTTCAAAGCTGTATTGATGGCTAAAATCAGCAATATCAAAATCGAAGCTCATATTTAGACCGCTGCCTAACGCGAGTTTTAAATAATTGCCAAGCGCCTGGTAAATTCTCCGTATTTCCGCTATGTCAGGAAAACTGTTTTCGAACTGTTTTTCAGCATCCAGGATGTCGGCATCCTGGTATAAAATTACAGCATAAGATTTTTTCAGGTCGCGGCCTGCTCTTCCGGCCTCCTGGAAATATGCTTCAGGGCTTCCGGGCAAATCAACGTGTACCACAAGCCGCACGTTTGGTTTGTCAATCCCCATCCCAAAGGCATTGGTGGCTACTATTACCCGGGTTTTGCCAATCATCCAGTTTTTCTGTTTTTGCTCACGCTCGGCATTGCTCAAGCCTGCATGGTAGTGCTCGGCGGAGATCCCATTTTTTATTAGAAGTCTTGCAAAATCATAAGTTCTTCGCCTTGTTCCTGCGTAAACTATGGCCGAACCCGGGACTTTTTTAAACATGTTAATAATCCTGCCATTTTTATTTTCTTCGTGGAGAACCACGTAAGCCAGGTTTTCGCGCTCAAAGCTTTGCCTGATAATATTTTTCTCTTTAAACTCTAATTTGTCCTGGATATCATCAACCACTTCAGGTGTTGCCGATGCCGTAACAGCAAGTATTGGGACTTGTGGGAGCATGCTCCTGATTTCGGCAATTTTTAGGTAGGGTGGCCTGAAGTCGTAGCCCCATTGCGAAATGCAGTGTGCTTCATCCACGGCAACCAGGTTTATTTTCATATACTGCATTACTTCCCTGAATTGCCTTGTGGCAAGCCTTTCGGGCGAAATATACAAAAGTTTGGCTTCACCATAAACCACATTATTTAGCGCGAGCTCTATTTCGTTAAAGTGCATCCCCGAATAGATTGCAAAAGCCTTAATTTTCCTCGCTTTTAACTGATCTACCTGGTCTTTCATCAGGGCAATAAGTGGCGAAACAACAATGCAAACACCTTCCATGGCAAGGGCCGGAACCTGGTAGCAAACTGACTTACCACCACCGGTAGGCAAAAGTGCCAGGGTATCGTTACCTGCCATCACCGAGCGGATAATATCTTCCTGCATTGGCCTGAACGATGTGTAACCCCAGTGCTGTAATAGTACTTTGTGGATGTCCATTTTTTGATGTTTTTGAAACGAAGTTAGTTAAAAAAATCAACCTCCTGCATTAAAAGCTAAAAAGCCTTTTAAAAATTGTATGAGCTGTGATGTGCAGGGTTTGCATCGGTTCAATTTTTTCACATCAATAATATAAAACAATAATAAGCTTTAAGTTTGCGGCAAATTATCAACAAGTAAAAATGGAAAATAAATATAACCAAAGAGGGGTTTCGGCATCAAAAGAAGATGTTCATGCAGCGATTAAAAATATTAATAAAGGACTGTTTCCAAAAGCTTTTTGCAAAATAATTCCTGATTTGTTAGCCGATGATCCTGATTATTGCACCATAATGCACGCCGATGGTGCCGGAACAAAATCGGCCTTGGCCTACATGTATTGGAAAGAAACCGGCGATATTTCGGTGTGGAAAGGCATAGCCCAGGATGCCATTGTGATGAATCTTGACGACTTGTTGTGCGTTGGCGCTACCGGAAAAATACTACTTTCTTCAACCATTGGGCGCAATAAAAACCTGATTCCCGGCGAGGTGATCTCGGCCATCATAAATGGCACAGAGGATTTTCTTGCTGAAATGCGGGAACATGGAGTCGAAATATTTAGTACTGGTGGCGAAACCGCCGATGTGGGTGATTTGGTAAGGACTATCATTGTTGATTCAACGGTAACATCAAGAATGAAAAGAAAGGAGGTGATTGACAATGCAAATATTGAGGCCGGTGATGTAATTGTGGGTTTGGCATCTTTTGGACAAGCTACTTACGAAAACGAATACAATGGTGGCATGGGCAGCAACGGGCTCACTTCGGCCAGGCACGATGTGTTTGAAAAAGCACTTGCTGCAAAATATCCCGAGAGTTTTGACCCTCAGGTTCCGGAGCACTTGGTTTATGCTGGAAAGATGGCCCTGACCGGAAAAACAGAAATTGAAGGGCTTGATGTCGGGAAATTGGTGCTGTCGCCCACACGTACTTATGCACCTATTATTAAAAAAATACTTGAGTCATATCGAAGCCAAATTCACGGGATGGTGCATTGCAGCGGGGGTGCGCAAACCAAAATCCTCCATTTTGTTGATAATCTTCATGTAATTAAAGATGATCTTTTTAATATCCCACCACTTTTTAAATTGATTAAAGAGCAATCAGGCACATCCTGGAAAGAGATGTATCAGGTGTTTAATATGGGTCACCGCATGGATATTTATACTGATGAGGTTACGGCTAATCAGATTATAGAAATTTCGAAAAGCTTTAATGTTGATGCCAAAATTGTGGGGAGGTGCGAAAGTGCGAAAGATAAAAAGCTTACTTTGAAAACCGAATTTGGAACTTTTGAATATTAAAAAACCCGGCTATAATTAAATGGCCGGGTATGCATTTTAAATATTCAACTCTTATTGTTTCAAAATTTTAATTATTCCATTTTTTCCTTCATTGTTCAGGACCTTTAATAGATATACACCTTTGTTTAGAGATGTAATATCAATGGTGTAATTTTCTGATTGTGTAGAAAATTCTCTGACTAACTGGCCTTTTATGTCAAATAGTTTGCAGTATTTAATACCTGAAGTCCCAAACTTTATTGTTGAGATAGCTTTTGTAGGGTTTGGATATACATTCAAACTTAAGTGCTGGCTTTCCGGTATTGAAGCATCCTCGGTAGCTCGCCCTTTAACTGTGATTTGTTTTGCAATGCGTTGGGTAAGTGTATCGTTTTCCACATCGTTGGCAATAGTTAAAACATCATTATAAAGTCCTAAACTATCGGGAATAAACAAAATTTCGAAAACTTTTGAATCACCGGCAGGTATCGAAACAGGAAAATTTTCGGAAGGGAAAAATGCTCCCGTCCGGCTAACCAGGCGGTTTATTTCCAGGTCATGGGAAAGGTTGTTTGAAATAATTACTACAGCACTTGATGAATCCCCCGGTTGAGTTTCTTCAAAGTTGAGGTTTTCGCGATTTAACTCAAATGCTTTTGTTTCCCATGGGAATTTAAATGCACGATATGACACAGCCTCATATGAAAATTCAACAATTTTATTTCCAAGGGTATCAAATTCAGTGATATTTGGATCGCCATCTCCCCATCCAACAATCGTATTTCCGTTCGGCAATTTTTGGGCATTTCCCATAATAGAACCAAGGATGTCTTCGGGTTGGCTGCGTAATCTTTTTACAACCTTAGCAGTCATGTTCTCCTCATCAAGATCCAGTTGCAAGGCACACGAAAAAAGAGGAATATGATTCCATCCATTATCGAAGAGTTGGTAAGTTCCATCCGGGAGTCGGCGGATGTCATGCTGGCCGGCAAAGCCAAGGGTATCCTCACCAATGTAAGTGAACATGTTGTTTTTTCCACCCAGTCGCCAAATGATTTCACCACTGTTCATATTAATTTTTGTGATTTCGTACATGTTGCGGTTACTGATGAGCAGGGTTGAATCAGTGTCCATTTCTACTGCATTGGTGTGGGTAAAGTCGATGTAGCCGGAGCTCAGCAGGTCAACGTAGCTGTCGGTTATTTGAAAATGATCCCATGCCGACCATTCGAAGATTATATTCTCGTCAGGATCCTGAATTTGAATTTCAGTTGCCACAACGGTAGCGCCAGGTTGCCCGCCTTCAACCACCGTATCCATATCCACCAAACGAATATCAACACCTAAAAGCAAATAATTGCCATTATTTAGGATTTGAAAATCGTGGAAGTCGATTGGGTTTCCGATGAACGAAATAGTATCTACGATAACATATGTTGAATCCATCAGTAGATGCTTTTTCAAACCATCGTCATGATATGAAAGCAAACCATTGGGTTGAAGTTTGAAATCCATAACATCACTATCAAATTTTTTGTAGAAAACGGGTGTGCCATAATTATCAGCAATTATCAAATAAGGTGTGAGGTCAGGAAAACTATTCCAGGCACGCATGTAGGCAAAAAATATATAGTCGTTATTTGATGGTTCCTCAAAAACTTGCGCATTAATTGGAGTAAAATCCTCCGGAAGAGAATCATTGGTGACCTGGGTTTGGGATTGAGTTTTAAGGGAGGTGTTAAAAAAAATAGCAATTATGATCAAAATAGATTTTAGATTATTCATGCTTTGTGTTTGTGTTTAAAAGAAAAAATCCCGCAAACCAAATAATTTTTATTTGTGATTTGCGGGATTTTTTTCTGTTGTATGTTAATATTTTATAATCTTTTTAATAGCAATTGAGCCATTATCAAAGGTAACTTTAAGGAGATACACTCCAACATTTTGCTGGCTAAGTTGAATGGTTGTTTTGGATTGATCTGTATAAAAGCTTTCAACTTTCCTTCCATTAATATCGAAAACTTCAACAAGCTTATTCCCCTCAATCTTAAAACTTACCTCCACATTATCTGATGTCGGGTTTGGATTAAGAGATATATCGATGTGGTTAATTTCCGAAATCCCAACTTCCTCTCCGGTTTCAAAATGAGAATAATTTATATCGGATATGATATTACCTGCCATATCCATGATCATGTCAGGCATCATTTCGATATAATAATATTGATAGGTATCTAGATATTCCACTGGGTGAATGGTGATAAGATTGTTCTCGTCATTCATTAAACCCACAAACTCTACCATCTCACCTTCATCATCATTGTGTTTAAGATTGAAAAGGCTTTGAAGGTCTTCGCTTGTGATTGCGGATCCATCAACCTTTTGCACGGCTTCGTCAAACGAAAAGGTTATCATTTGATTTATATAAGCTCCGGTTGTGCTGTCAGCAGGATTAATTTCTACTGTTGGAGTTACATCATCAAGAGTAGTAAAAGTTGTTATTACAGCATCTTCAAGAATATGGCCTTCACGATCTGCTACATCGCCACCGGAAAGTTCAACATAATATTGCATTCCAGCATCAAGTATTTCAAGAGGTAAGATGGTAATGTTGCGTTTCCATGCATCAAGGTAAGCGGTGAATTCCACATCTGAGCCATCGGAGTCGTTTTCTTTGAAAATGAGTATATTTTGCAAATCTGCTGATTTTAAAACTGCGCCATCAGTATGCTTTACAGTTTCATTAAATGAAATTCCAATCTGGATATCACGTTCAACATCTGAAGCCCCATCTTCGGGATTTGTTGATGCAACTGGTGGATTGTTGTCTTCAATATATGCTGTTAAGAAAATTTGCCTTGAAATACGCTGGTTTAGTGTGTCAGAAAAATAGGAATCACAATTTAGCGTAAGTACATCATCAAGTTGTCCTTCTTCATTTACTGGATTAAGGTTGAACTGGAAGTTAACAGTTCCATTGGCCGGAATTTCTAATGGCAGAGGGGTGATCACCTGATATGAGTTAAGGTTATTGTGGGTGCTTGTAATTTCGATGGGTTCATCGCTGTTGTTAGTGAGTGTAATAATCATTGGCCAGGCAATGTAATCCTCGTAAATGCCAAAGTCGATGCTGTCCTGGCTGGGTTCAAAAAGATCAGTAGTCCAATCAAATTTAAAAGCCCTGTAATCCCAGGTATTACCGCTCCACTGCATCTCCCATGCTAAAGAGCCATCATGAGTAACTTCAGAATAATTAATTGGCCAAGTTAAGCCCCAGCAAATAAAAGCATTGTTATTTTCCAACCTTCTGTTTGCCCCTGTAGCCCTTGCGAAAATTGCTGGTTCATGAATGTAATTCCATACGAGTTCTGCTGTAAAGTTTTCCTCGTCCAAGTGGTATTCTACGGCTTGAGACATAGGTGGTGTATGGTAATTTCCATTATCATAAACAGTTATGTTTCCATTGTCCAATCTTCTAACATCATGCTGCCATGAAAAACCAACAGTATCATTAGTAAAGGTAAACATATTGTTTTGTGCGTGAAGGCCAAAACGCCAAATGATGTCACCACTATTGATGTCGAGTTTTGTAATCTCTTCCATGTTTCTTGAAGATATCAGCAGGTTTCCATCATGATCAATTTCAAAAGCATTGCCATGAGCATAATCTATTATTTCGCCAGTTAGATCGGTATGGTTTGCATCGGTAATTTCAAAATGATCCCAGCTTCTCCATTGGAAAATAGTGTTATGATCGGGATCAAGCTCCTGGATGATTAATCCAACAACTGTTGCTAGAGGATTTCCACCGGGAACAACAGTATCCATTCCAATAACTTGTGGGTCATAAGCCATAAGAAAATGATTCCCATTTTCGCGCATCAATATATCATGTTGATCCACGTGATAACCATTTGCCATGGTTAGGGTGTCAATATAATTGAAATGGCTATCCATAACAAGATACTTGTTAATGGCTACATTGCCACCGTCAAAATCACAATAGGTAAGTTGGTTATTTGCAATCAGTTTGAAATCATTTGTCCTACGCGGCGACTGACGATAAAATACTGGTGTTCCATAATTATCCAGAATTGCGAAATAAGTATCGTAAGGTGCTGATTGCCATGGTCTGGGGCCTGTAAAAATATAGCCTTCAGAGGGTGAGTCAAATTCTGTGACATTGGGCACGGGGAACCGGTCAGGAAAACTATTGGTGGATTTAAAAACTGGTTTTCTGCTCTTTTTTGATTCGTTGATTGAGCTGTTCGTGTTTTGAATTTCATTTTCATTTTCATGCTGATAAAAAGTATTCAGCATCCTGGTATTATCGATAGGTTTAACCTTAAAATCGAATGATAATTCTGGTAGTTCGAGCCCGGTTTTTGTTTTGATTCCACCTTCAGCTAACACCGAGATTTTTTCATCCAGTTCGAAAGGAGAAGACGGAATAAATATTAATGTTCTGCCATCAACTGATAATTTGATATTTCCTTGAATTTTGCCCTGTTTGCTGCCAATAACAGTAAACAGGTTGCTTTTGATGGATGTTTGGTCTATCACCTCGCCGTGGCGAAGCGCAATGTTGTTTTCCGGGTTGATGTACTTCGATCCCGGTTCGGGCGAAATGTAATTCCATTGTGCCTGCGAAAATCCCAGGCTTGTGATTATGGTCAATAATATGACCAGCATAAAGTTCTTCATTTTGTGGAGGTTTTTCATTTTTCTAATTTTTAATATTTAAAAATTTTTGCTTGATATGTTTTATTTGTGGAGGTATCTATTTTAACGATATAAATTCCATTTGTTGCAGTACCCATGTCGATTTCAATAGTTTTGCTATTAGTAAATTCCATAATTGATATTGTTTTACCCGTCATATCAATGATGTGGACATATCCGCTGGATATTTTGGGCAGAAAAATTTTTGCAATTTGTTGAGTTGGGTTTGGCGAAACAATAAGTACATCCTTATTAAAATCATCAATGCCGGTATCATCTACTGCCTCAGCTTTCAGATAAACCTGATGTCCGATTCTTTCGGTTGTATCGGCATTGTCGGAGTGCAGTGTAAGCACATTTTCAAAAATGCCTTCCTGGTTGGGGTTAAATAATACTTGTAGGTCGATGGAATCGTTTGCAGGGATGGATATTGGAAAATTTGTATCGATCGAAAAATGATTAAAACGGAAGTGATATCCTGTAATAGCAATCGACGAATCAGAGTTATTAAATAGTTTTAAGGATACTTCGTTTTCGGAATACAAACCTAACTTTCCGAAATCCATTGTGTCGCTTTCCGCGTAAAACAACCGGGGTTGCCATAGGTGCTTGTGAGCGCGATAGTTAATTGCGTTGAAGTTTATAATGTGTTCAATTGAGCCGTCAGCATTAAATTCAGTGATGGCGGTGCTGTCGGGATAGGATCCGGAACCCCAGCCGGTAAAGAAATTACCGTTATCAAGTAGTTGGAAGTTGCCCATAATACTTCCATAAATATCAGGTTCATTTCGAAAGCGGCTAACTTGAGTGATGGTTTTTGCTGTTTCATCAATCTGATATATCACACCACTTGAATGATGTGGTTCGGGTGTGTTAAACCTCCCGTTATCAAACATCGAAAATAAGCCCTCTCCAATTTTTCTTATATCGTGAGGCCATGCCCATTGCACAGTATCGTTGGTGAAAGTAAATTCGTTATTTATACCACCCATTCTCCAGATGATTTCCCCAGTAAGGCGACTAATTTTGGTGATCTCATTCATATTCCGGGAAAGAATAATGAGGGTGCTGTCAGTGTCTATTTCTACAGTGTTTACATGTGCCAGGTCAATAAGTGCTTTGGTAAGATCTACATAAGGTTCGCAATCCAGTATTTCATAATGATCCCAGGTGTTCCATTCGAAAATTACAATATTGTCCTCATCAAATTCCTGGATAACATGCCCCATTACGGTACAATTGGTTTGTCCACCCGGAACAATTTCGCTCATGTCAACAAGACGGGTATCGATTCCAAGTAGAAATTTGTGGCCATCTTTGGTAAAAGTTACCTCATGATAATCAACCCAATATCCTAAGGGGTTTATGCTGTCGATCAATTGCATTTTTTTATTCATGATGTAATGCTTTACTCCTTTACCCCCTCCATAAGTTATTTGGCCATTGGCTTGCAGTTTAAAATCGTTGATGCTGTTGTGGTAAATTCTTTTAAAATAAATTGGATGGCCATAGTTATCGATTATCGCAATATAGTTATCAATATCGGGAAACATTCCCCAGGAACTAAAGGGTGCAATAAATATATTTCCGGAAGATGGGTTGTTCATCAATTTTACCGAAATCTCAGGAAACTTTTTCGGTAATGTTGTATCCTTTTGAATGTTGATTGATTGTGCCTTGAAATCATTCGAGGTTAATAAGAGGTTGATTAGAATAATTATTGATAATACTGTTTTTACCGTTTTAAAATGCATTTTTCTGTATATAAAAAGTTTTTACCAATTGGATAGTATGTTTTAAAGAGGGTGCAAAAATTGTTTTTTTAAACTAATTTGGCCTCACAGGCACGGCAATATGAAATGTACTCCCTTTTCCGGGCTCACTCTCAGCCCAAATTTTGCCATTGTTTTTTTCGATAAATTCCCGGCAAAGTGCCAGTCCTAAACCTGTACCTGTTTCTCCCCCGGTGCCTCTTGTTGAGTGGGCATCAGTTAAACTGAATAAATTTTTGATGTCATCTTCTGGTATTCCAACACCGCTGTCTTTTATCGAAAGGTTCATCATGCCGGACATATCGGGGTTTTTATAACATTCAACCGAAATAAGCCCGCCATCAGGCGTAAATTTAATGGCGTTGGTAATAAGGTTTCTAATTACTGTTTTTATCATGTTCGGGTCGGCCCAAATCATTTTATCACATAAACCATCACTAATTAGTTTTATGTTTTTCTTGTCGGAATTGGATTTTAAAAGTGAAAAGTTAATTCTTATCAGGCTGGCATAATCAATAAACTCGGGTTCAAAGGCAATTTTTCCAACGTGCAGTCTCGACCATTCCAAAAGATTCATCAAGAGTTCGTAGGCACCTTCGGATGAGGTTTTTATTGAGCTGATCATCGAAATTTTATCATCATCATCAAACTCATTCCATTCTTCGGTAAGCAAAGATGAGAATCCGATAATGGCATTAAAGGGATTTTTCAGGTCGTGGGCAATGATGTTAAAAAATCTGTCTTTTGTTTGGTTCGATTCCCGAAGTTGCTTTTCCGATTCTTTCAGCAATTGTTCTGATTGTTTACTTTTTATAGAGAGGCTGATTTGTGGTGAGATCATTTCAAGCAAATGCTTATGTTCTTCACGAATGGCATCTTCATTTTCGTAGTTTTGAACAACCATGAGTCCTAATACTTCACCCTCGGCCATTAATGGTGTTCCAAGCCATACTTTTGCCACAGTACCATGCACATCAATCTTACCTTGTTTTGTCAAATTCATAATTTCAGCGTGCCGCAACAGCAGGCTTTTCTTTTGGTTCAAAACCAACGAGCTTAAGGTTTTTTCGGTGGGAATCTGGTCGAAATGATCTTTTTCATCCTGGAAAAAGGGCAGGCTCAGGGTAAGGTTTTCGGCATCGTAAAGTGCGATAAAAAAGTTTTTCGTATCGATAAGCCTGGTAATTTCCAGCCTGATTAGTTCGAAAAGTTCATCAATCTTGTCGGTAGTGCTCACGGCTTTTGACACATTGAGCATCACACGGTTTGCTTTTTCTGTATTAATTCGCTCTGTAACATTTCTTGCAACAACGATTGCACTGTCGGCAGTAAGTGGTGATACTTTTGCCTCAAACCAAAAATCAGCTCCATTAATGCTTAAAGGGTAATTCATGCTTTTGGTTTTTTGCTCTTCAAGGCTCTCTTTAATTGTGTCACGGAATTTTATAAAAGTATCCTGATCAAGAAAATCACCCATATTCTTTCCAAGAAGATTATTAGCTGAGGAAATCAATAGTTCAGGCCTGGTTGGCGCAATATAAAGGTACGTCCCATCTTTGTCGAGGATGAAAACCAAATCGTCCATCGAGCTAATTAATGATGAGAGTTCATTTTTGCTTTTCTCTAAAGCGATTTGTTCTAATTTTTGTTCGGTAATGTCGATTAAGCTTACCAGCACCCTGCTGTAGGGTACCGAAGTTTCGGGGGCTACAACCCACCTGACAATAATATTTTTGTTGCCCGAGTGTACCGTAGTGAAAATTGTTTCATGTTCAAAAGACATTTTGCCCTCGGCCAATGCCTGCATCGATTCAAATTCCATATCAGAAAGCAATTGAGGTGCTTGTCGTTTTTGGTTTTCAAAAAATTCTTCTTTTGAGTTTACTTCAAATAATTCGAGCGTTGCAGCATTGATATCGATAATGTTTACTTGTTGCCTGATACGTTTTAAAGCACCAGGGTTCGAGTTGAAAAAATCATGGAGGTCATCAACCTCTTCTTTTATTTTATCCAATTCAATTTTTACTTTTGAATAATCAACCTCCCAAACCGAAATTGGCGACTTCTCGAAAAGTGTTGAATATTTTATCAGGTTTTTATGGAGTTCCCTTTCGGCAGTTTTTCTGGCAGTAATATCTTCGATGGTTCCTTCAAGTATATGGCTGCTTATTTCTTCATCAAACCTTGCGCTAACGTTTATCCTAACATCGAAAGTGTGGTTGTAACGATCTCTAAAAATAGTTTCAAACGATTTTACCTTTCCTGAATTGATGGCTTCTGAGATTATTTCCGTGCGAAAATCGGCATCAACATACACATCTTCACCAATGTTATTTATCGAATAAAGAACCTCTTCAGGAGTTTCAAAACCTAAGAGCTTTGCCAGAGCATTGTTAACTTCCAGGAATTTTCCTTCGGGCATGGACCTAAAAAAACCAATGGGGGCATTTCTAAAAATATGGCGGTAGCGTTCGTGATCGGGATTATTAGGGCTTATGTTGCACGAAATGGTGGTGTGGTCGAACCCAATAATAGATGCTCCTGTAGCTTTTCCCTGTGAATCGGTGTTGACAGTGAGTGACCACAAAAGTTTTTTTATTTCTCCTGAGCGGGTTTTGATGCGGCTTATTTTTGATTTTATGTTTCTTGCCCTGCCAATGCTTGCCCGAAAAATATTTAACATTCTTAGCCCGGCTTCCTCGCTTACAAATACTTTTTCCCAAAAGTTTAGATTTCCTTGAAAATCCAAGTTTGAATATCCGCAAAACGCTTCGGCAAATTGGTTCATAAAAAGAAGCCGCCCCTCACAATCGATAGTGTGAAACCACACTCCTGAATTATTTAAAAGGTTTGATTTCTCAATATTTTCCGGGTTATTTTTGTTTTTAATTTCCAATTTCATTTTGAATTTGATTAAATCAAGTGATTGATTTCCCCACTTTGATTGTTGTGCTTTGATTGTTTCAGCGCCAAAAATAGCCAATATAATATTGCGACAAAAGGTTATTGGCTAAAATGACTGTTTTAAAAATAATTCCACAATTAAATTGATTGGATTTAACTACATTTGTGGGAAATCAATACATCTTTTATAAAAAGTAGTATTAATGACAATTGTTAACTTCCACTAGAGCATGAAATAAACACCATTCAATTTTATCCGTGCATTAGTGGCTAATTTTAAACAGATGAAAAAGATACTTGTTCCTGTTGATTTGTCGCCCCATACCGATACTGTTTGTCGCTATGCCCTTGAAATAGCCAAAAAAACCGGCGGCGAAATAAGGCTTTTCCATGCCTATTTTGATTTTTTAATTGCTACGAGCTTCACCTTTCCTTACACCATCGAAACCAACGAAATGTTTAACCAGGAGATGATGGTAAAAATACAGGAGGATGCCAAAGCCGATATGCTTAAATTGCAAAAAGGATTGCTTGTTGAAATTAAAAATGCAGGCATCAAGAATGTGAAGGTAGTTTATACGCTCACCGGTGGTGTTCCCGAAGAAGAAATTTTAAATATTACCGAAACTTATGTTCCTGATCTTACCATAATAGGCACCAGGGGCAAAGGAGAGAAGGATATACTCACGGGTAAAGTATCCTCAAAAGTAGTTCAAAATGTGGCTTGTCGCATCCTAACCGTGCCGCGCAATGCACTGTATAATGGTTTTGAAAACGTGCTGTACGCGACTGATTTGAAAGGTGACGATATTAACGCCCTGCAAACCCTCATCGAATTGGTATCAAATTACAAGCCTGTAGTTCATTGCATCCATATTGATGTTGATAATGATCCAAAGCCCGATAGGAGTAAAATGGATCAACTCCGGTCGCAATTCAGCAATGAGGCAGGTGAGGGAAAAATAGTTTTTGATGTATTATGTGGTGATGATTTCCTGGCCTGCTTGGACGATTACGTGGATAAAAAACACATCGACTTAATTGCCGTGGTGAACCATCGCAGGAGTTTTCTTAAAAGGCTCTTTACCATAGACCATACCCGCCAACTGTTGTTCCACTCCGATTTACCCTTGTACATTTTCCCGGGGTAGCCTGTGTGCAGTCCTCAGTCTTCAGTCCTCAGTCTTCAGTCCACAGTCTTCAGTCTTCAGTCCGCAGTCTTCAGTCCACAGTCTTCAGTTCACAGTCCTAAGTCCGCAGTCTTCAGTCCACAGTCCTCAGTCCTAAGTCCGCAGTCTTTAGTCCTCAGTCTTCAGTTCACAGTTAACAAGACATCGACCATTATGGACTGCCAATTCCGATAAATAGAAAATCTATGATTTTCGTAATTTTTCGGGACTGCCAACTGTGGACTGCCAACTGTGAACTGCCAACTGTGGACTGCCTATGCCGAGCTTCGCTCGTGCATCCTCGAAAAAATATGAAATCGAAGATTTCTGTTTTTTCGGGACTGCCAACTGTGGGCTGCCTACTGAAGACTGCCTATGCCGAGCTTCGCTCGTGCATCCTCGAAAAAATATGAAATCGAAGATTTCTGTTTTTTCGGGACTGCCAACTGTGGACTGCCAACTGTGAACTGCCTACTGAAGACTGCCTATGCCGAGCTTCGCTCGTGCATCCTCGAAAAAATATGAAATCGAAGATTTCTGTTTTTTCGGGACTGCCAACTGTGGACTGCCTACTGCCTACTGAAGACTGCCAACTGAAGACTGAGAACTAATTTTCCTGTCCTACCCGGCTATTCTATGTTTGTGATTATCTTTGGCGCTGTTTTTATTTTTTGGGTAAATCATGAAACTTTCAATCGTAATTGTAAACTACAATGTAAAGCATTTTCTGGAGCAATGCCTGCACTCGGTGGCAAAAGCTTCGGCAAATATTGCTTGTGAAGTATTTGTGGTTGATAACAATTCGGTGGATGGATCGATGAACATGGTGAGGGAGAAATTTCCCGAAATAAAAATTATTGAAAATCATGTTAACCTCGGGTTTTCAAAAGCTAACAACCAGGCAATCAAAATTTCCGGAGGTGAGTACGTCTTGCTGCTCAATCCCGATACCATTGTTGAGGATGATACTTTTGAGAAGGTCATCAATTTTATGGACAGCCATCCCGATGCCGGCGGTTTGGGTGTGAAAATGGTAGATGGCAACGGCGATTTCCTCCCCGAATCAAAGCGTGGCTTGCCTAAACCTGCTGTGGCTTTTTATAAGATTTTCGGGCTGGCGAAACTTTTTCCAAAATCTAAAACCTTCGGGCAATACCACCTCAGCTATTTAGACGAAAACGAAATTCATGAAGTAGAAATACTCTCTGGCGCTTTTATGTTGATGCGTAAATCCGTGTTGGATAAAATTGGCTTGCTCGACGAAACATATTTCATGTATGGCGAAGACATCGACATGTCGTACCGCATCATAAAAGCAGGCTATAAAAATTATTATTTCCCCGAAACGCGCATCATACATTATAAAGGTGAAAGCACAAAAAAGAGCAGCATTAATTATGTGCTGGTTTTTTATAACGCCATGGTCATCTTTGCCAAAACACATTTTTCGCAAAAAAATGCCCGTCTCTTTTCAATATTAATCAACCTCGCCATTTATTTCAGGGCATCGCTTTCCATTGTAAAACGAGTTACCGACAGGCTATTGCTACCGCTTTTTGATGCAGCCATTATTTACCTCGGCATTTATTTTATTCAGCAATACTGGGCCCATTCGGTGGTGTTTGAAGATGGCGGGGATTACCCGCCCGAGTTCCTGATCGTTGCATTGCCGGCCTACATTTTGGTTTGGCTGGCTTCGGTTTATTTCTTGGGGGGCTACGACAAGCCCATCAGTCTGTTCAAAATTTTCAGGGGAATTTTTGGTGGCACCGTAGCCATTCTTGTTGTTTATAGTTTGCTCGACGAATCATTCCGTTTCTCGCGAGCCCTGATTTTGCTGGGTGCGCTTTGGGGCTATATATCGATGACAGGGCTTCGGCTTATTTTAAATTTTGCCGGGTTAAAAAGTTTCCAAATTGGAGCAGTTTTGAACAAGAGATATGTTATTGTTGGCGAAAAAGAAGAAGCAGAACGGGTGGCCAAGCTATTGAGTACCATCGAAAACCAACCTGCTTTTATCGGACTTGTAAGTACTACGCCAGATAATGACAGCATTTTTACCGGTAGCATCGATCAATTGGGCGAAGTTGCCGAAATTTATAGCATCAACGAGATTATCTTTTGTGCCAAGAGTATGCCCTCACGGCAAATTATCGATAAAATGTCATCGCTAAAATTACCGGGCGTTGAATATAAAATTGCGCCACCCGAAAGCCTCTCGCTTATTGGGAGCAATTCGATAAATACCGCCGGAGACCTTTACACCATGGAGATAAACTCGATTGGAAAATACACCAACAGGCGAAATAAACGATTTCTCGATTTTTCGGTGGCTTTGCTGATGATACCCTTTTTGCCTGTGTTAGTATTTTTGGTTAAAAAGCCCATCCATTTTATCGGAAATGTACTAATGGTAATTTTTGCAAAAAAAACCTGGGTTGGTTTTTGCGCTACCCAATCAGCCAAAACCGATCAACTGCCAAAAGTAAAGGCCGGTGTGTTGAACCCGTCGAATGCTTTAAATTTTTCTAATTTGAACGATGATACACTTGATCGGCTCAATTTACTCTACGCCCGCGATTACAAAATTAAAACCGACCTCGACATAATTTTTAAAGGGTTCAGGTATTTGGGGAGTTAAATACCATCGCCCAAAAATCGAAATAGTTAACAATACTTTTAAAGGAAACAAGTCAAACCTTGTCTTTTCTGAAACCATCTTTCAATTCTATTTTCCTTTTGACAACGGTAAATTGTATGGTGACGTAGCGGATTACGTGAGCCTTCACTTTCAATAAACCACCGAACTTCGGGCGAGTGATAATACTCAAAATCAGCACTGAACCCGCTATGCACTATACAAAATGTTGTGGTGTCGTTTTTTTAGAAACTATTCAAAAATAACTTTCCAGAGTTGTCTTTATCGTTCAGTCTTAGACAAATATCTTTATCTTCAATTAAATCAGGCATATCTTTCGGTAAATCAGAATCTATTAAAGTGACCATATATTGTAAGTCATATTCTTCACAAAACTCTTTTATTAGATTTATATATCTAATTTTAATTCTGTCGTCCAAACCTTCTAAAACTCCATCGTGATAAACAAATTTGTAGAATGATTTATCAGAATAATTAACTAATAGTGATAAGTCAAATGCAACGCAAAGTAATTTTTTATATGTTGTTCCTTGTGATTCAGAAGTTTCTAATAAATCAGTTTTGTTTTGGTAATCAGCATTAAATTCAACATTCCCTTGATTATTTAACTTCAATGATATTAAAGCATTTGTATCTAATATTTCTTTAATTATAGAGTTGAAAACTTTATTAATATTTGAGTGTCTTCTTTCAGCTAAAGATTTCTTTAATTCTGAAATTTTATCATTTATTATTTCTCGCTTATCTTTAATATCATTTTCTAAAATTAAAGTGTTGTCTATGGCTTTTAATTTATCCTTAATACGCTCAATTTCGACCTCAATACCAATTGTTTTTTTCTGGTACTCTTTAAACTTAAAATAACTGTCTTTTTCTGTTAATAAAGATAATAAGTCACTTTTTTGAGATTCAACTTCTTTAATACTTTTGTTTAATTTGGAATAATCAACTTTTAACAGACTTAAAGTTTCAGAAAGATACTCTTTGCGTTCTGTTGTTAAGGATTTTTGAAAATTAATTAAATCGTCATATTCCTTTTTTAATTGCTTTGGATAATACAAGTTTACATCTTCAAATAGACTATTAATTTCTTTATCGTCAACATCATCATTTATTTCAGATAATGAAGATTCTATTTTGTTAATTTCATATGAAATTCTATACCTATCAGTATTGAATGCCTGAAGTTTTATATCTATTTCTTCAACAAGT
>Ga0208900_1000531_pt1 | contig 23644 bp, 11 predicted proteins | sample AntAceMetag02UKK_FD_184763 | JGI IMG/M metagenome (GOLD analysis project Ga0208900, IMG submission 184763) | Saline lake microbial communities from Ace Lake, Antarctica - Antarctic Ace Lake Metagenome 02UKK (SPAdes) (version 2) | ecosystem: Environmental > Aquatic > Non-marine Saline and... | reverse complement strand
CATCGGATGACTACATCCTACCTTACACAAAAACCTAACAGGTTTACCCGCCTGAGCGCAGCTCTCCTTTAATAATTCAGAAAGCTTTCTTGGGAGGAAACCTGTTAGGTTTACATCGTGCAAGTCATCCGATGAATTCTCCCAAGCCGTAGTGCCACAGCTTATGGAAACACGGACAAACTTCTGGGTTATTCATCGGATGACTACATCCTACCTTACACAAAAACCTAACAGGTTTACCCGCCTGAGCGCAGCACTCCAGCAATAATTCAGAAAGCTTTCTTGGGAGGAAACCTGTTAGGTTTACATCGTGCAAGTCATCCGATGAATTCCTCCAAACCAAAGTGCCACAGTTCTGGAAAAACGGACAAACTTCTGGGTTATTCATCGGATGACTACATCCTACCTTACACAAAAACCTAACAGGTTTACCCGCCTGAGCGCAGCTCTCCTTTAATAATTCAGAAAGCTTTCTTGGGAGGAAACCTGTTAGGTTTACATCGTGCAAGTCACCCCGTGAATTCTCCCAAACCGAAGTGCCACAGTTCTGGAAAAACGGACAAAATCGGGGGTTATTCATCGGGTGACTACTCATCTTAGTCAGGGTTTCACTCAAAGTGAAACCCTGACTTCCCGAAGCTTTTGCCAGTCACCCTCGGATGACTTCACTTTACCTGGGTAGCTTATCTCTAATATTCTGCCAAGAAATGGCAGAATATTAGAGATAAGGTAATAATGTACTAACAAAAGTTCTCAGTAATATGCTTTCCGTATCTTTACTCCCTGAAACTCCGGCTTCAAAATATTACGTTTTTAAAATAGGATAAAATGAGCAATATGTTCAATTACAAATTGTTTTGTAATAAAAAGTGATTAGGTGAACCATGAAAAAACAACTATTTTTCTTGTTTTGTTGTGTAATGCTTTTTTATCAGCCGCGTGCTGAATACAAAACTAATGTTCACTCCATTTCCAGACGGGAAGGTTTGTCGAACAGCGCTGTAAACAGCATTGCCAGGGATGCCGAAGGCTATGTATGGTTTGGCACCTGGAATGGCCTGAACAGGTACGATGGCAGCAGCATTGTAACATATATGCCCGGCAACAAACCATTTACGCTGCACAACCACGTTGTAAGAGGTATTTTCCCCACATCAAAAGGCCCGCTTTGGATGCTCACGAACAAGGGCATTGCTTATTATGATAATTTTTACAACAGGTTTTATTCTTTTTTTACCGATGAATCGGAACAAATAAATTACGAAAACGATATTTCATTGTGCCATTCGGATAAATTCGGCACATGGACATCAGTTTATGGCAAAGGAATATTTTGTTACGACAGCATTACCAGGCACTTCGTTAAGCTAAAATTTGAAAAAGGATCAGTTCTGGCTACTATGGAAGTGAAGAATTTATATTTGATCGAATCAAAATTGTATTGTATCACGGGCGATAATATGCTGTATAAAATTACCGGGAGTCAACTTCATGAAATCATGCAATTGCCAATAAATGCAGCCATTTCTACTTCAATGGGCATTTTGATTGATAAGCACCCCCGACTGTTTCTTGCGCAACGCGATGGCAAAGCAATTATGGTTGATATTGATAAAAGAATAGTAAGCCGGATAGAAGTTCCAGATGATATAATTACTTCATTTGCCCCCTCATCAGATTCCGGTAAATTGTGGGCCGGAACAGAAAATGGGAAAATCTATGGTTTCAATTTTACAAGCAAATCATTTGAAATACTCCGCGATTTATCCGAGCTTTTTGTTAACAACCCTATTTCAGCAAGGGTTATAAGTATCAGCGAAACAGCACCTGATATTTTATGGGTGGGGACGGATGGGAACGGCGTATATAACCTGAAGCTTTCAGAGTTCCCAAACAAAAGCCTCCCCTCCGAACAATTATCTTATCCTATTGTTCGCTGTATTTTGGTTACCAGAAAAAAAGATATCCTAATCGGAACCAAAGGTGGGGGAATCGATGTATTTGATTCGAAAGGCAATCATATCAAAGAAATATCAGTTAAAAACGGCCTGACCAATAACTCCGTGCTTTCAATTCATGAGCTGAACGATGGAACTATTTGGGCGGGTACCGATGGGCCGGGAATCGACATTATCTCCCCTGATTTTAATACCATTAAGAACTTCCCAAGAGATTTTAATAGTCAGCGTAGTTTTAATTTTGCTTCTGTTTACCACATCCACCAGGACAACGACCAGCGATTATACCTTGGCACAAGTGGTTTTGGCGTAATAATGATTGAACTCGATAAAAATAAACACCCGAATCCCGTATATTCCGAACAAATTATTTTGGATAAAAACCTCGGTCCGGGAAGGCCACAAAAACAAATTGTTTACGCTATTACCCAGGAAAGGCCGGGAATTATATGGATTGGAACCCGTGGCTTCGGGGTTTACCGTTATAACACGATTACAAAAAGAGTACTTGCACAGTTCAACACAAATACAAATCCTGACCTGATAAAAAGCGATGATATTCTTGCCCTTTATACTGATAGTGCCACGAATATTTGGGTTGGTTGCAGTTCAGGTATTTTTTCATTTGCCCCAGAGATAAACGGGTCTGTGAAAATTATGCAATTAAACCTAAATGAAGATTTATCAAATACCTCTATTCATGCATTTCAGATGGACGGGCTGGGAAACCTTTGGGCAAGCACTACACAAGGGCTTTCGTGTATAGATCCGAAAACGCAAACCGTAAAAAACTTCAATTCGGACGATGGCCTGATAAATAATGAGTATAGCGATGGGGCTTCATTTTTCGACAATTCAACCGGCCAGCTATACTTTGGCGGTACAATGGGTGTTGATATTATTCAAACCCGCGCAATCAAGTTCGCTTCTTACTTTCCACCACTTGCCATCAACGATTTATACATCAAAAATCAAACTGTCGAAATATCAGAATCAAGTGTGCTTCATACCCGCATGAACCTTCAAAGCCGGTTATTGCTGGAGTATAATCAAAATGCCCTCACCTTTTTTGTCTCCCCGTTAGCTTATTGGGGAAAGGAACGCCACAAGATTTCGTACAGGCTAATAAACTTCGACGATAACTGGGTAAGTAACCCGCATAACCAGGCCATCATTTTTACCAACCTCGGGCAGGGCAAATATATGCTACAGCTTCGTGTAAGCGATGAAAGTGGAAATTGGTCAGACCAGATTAAAGAAGTAGAAATAATTATTAAGCCACCACCCTGGAAAACTTCATGGGCAATAGCGGTTTACATTTTATTATTTATTGGAATTCAACTATTAATCATCAGGTGGTATATCCGGCGCGAATCGCGAAGGAAAGAAATTGCGCTCCTCGAATTTAAACAACAAAAAGAAAAAGAACTTCATAACTACAAAATCGAATTCTTTACAAATGTTGCCCATGAATTCAGAACCCCGCTTACACTAATTTCATCTCATATTCATGCACTCATCGAAGAAACCAGGACATCAGGCATAAGTCCACGTTTACTCAAAGTATATAATAACAGCATAAAACTACAGAAACTTGTGCTGGAAATTATGCAATTCCGAAAGCTCGAAAAGGGGAAAACTTCCCTCAATATCAGCAGCGTAAATCTTGAAATGCTTGCACTGGAGGTAATTTCTGACCTTGAATTGCTTGCACAAAACCACCAAATTACCTGCACGGTTGCTTGCGAAAAAGAAAATGTTTTTATCAACACCGATGCCGATAAATACCAGCGCATCCTTACAAACCTTATTTCAAATGCAATAAAGTACAATAAGCTGGGTGGCTTTGTTAAAGTGAAAATTTTATGTGGCGAACATGAATTTATAACTGAGGTTGAGGACAATGGAGTTGGCATAAGTCCTGAACTTAAAAGCAAAGTTTTTGAACCTTTTGGTATTTCATCGGCACACCAAAAAGGAAGCTTTCCCGGATACCGCTCCACCGGACTGGGCTTGGCAGTTACAAAAGGAATTGTTGAATTGCTTGGAGGAACCATCACTTTCGAAAGCAAATTAAACATGGGAACACGATTTATCTGCCGGTTTCCCGACATCCACCAGATAAACACAGCCCAAACAATCGACCCACTTGCAGGCAATCGTGATGAAATGAATTTTATTGATGAAACAAAATCAGAAGAAATTCACGACATTGTGAATGCCGATGCTGAAAAGGCGACCATTTTGCTTGTTGATGACGATCCTGAAATTCTTAACCTTCTGGGCAATATGCTCGGCTCATCGTATAATGTATGTTTTGCAGAAAACGGAAGTATGGCCTGGCAAAAAATTAAAACTGAAAAATTTGATTTGGTCGTTTCAGATATTATGATGCCCGAAATGGATGGCATTGAGCTTTGCCGTAAAATCAGAGAGAACTTCGATACAAGCCATCTTCCATTGATATTGCTTACCGCAAAAGCTGAAATTGAAGATCGTATAAAAGGTCTTCTTGCGGGAGCAGATTCCTATATTCCAAAGCCGTTTCATCCCGATCATCTTAAAATAAGGATAGCAAGGCTGCTTGAGGCAAGGAAAAATATAAGGAAATATTTTGGCCTCAAGGACGAAAGTACTTCCCAGATCAAAAAACTTCCTGATCCATTTTTCCAGAAAATGCTAAACTATATCGACGATAATATTGATGATGAAACCCTATCTGCCGAAATGCTGATTGACAAATTTGCCATTAGCAAATCATCTTTGTACAACAAAACCAAAACAGTGCTTGGAATCACACCACACGGTTTAATCAATCAGCGAAGGATGCAAAAGGCTGCTATTTTGCTCAACACCGCTTCTTTAACTGTGAGCGAAATCATTAATCAGACAGGTTTTACAAGCCGCACTTATTTTTATGAGCATTTCAACAAATCATTCGGCTGCTCCCCTACCGAGTACCGGCTAAAAAGAAAATCGGAGGATTGAGATAGCGCTTGCTGAGAACATCTTAAATCTAATATCCTTAATCTGAAATCGCATATTATTTTAATGCCTCTTTAAAGGCCAACACAAAATAGACCTCTCAGTCCCAAGCTCCTTCGAGGTGACAAAGCTCCCGGTATGGTCGGGGGAGGAGGGGAATGGGGCGCTTTGCGCCCCATTCCCCTCCTCCCAAATCAACCCGTGTACAGGGTCATTTACCCTTAGGGATGCCTATGGCACGACCAAGACGCACTGCGAAGCGGTGTGTTGCCGGGAGAAATCTATTTCCCAATGTCATCTCCTCAATATACCCAAAAACTTTGGGTGAACTCTCGAAAAGTCAAGTCTCAACATACAAATTAACCCAGAAAATTCTCGATACCGAAAAACCCTGTCTCATTCCCTACATTTCACTAAAAACTTCATAATCAGCCCAATTTTGCACCCTGACGGACAAGATCGGGAACAGGACGTACATGCTTCCGGCCCCGGACATATACCTTTGCAAGGTCAACAAATCAGTAAAATATGGATATTGCAAAACGATTTTCAGAAAACCCGCTCCTTCGTCCGGCCGACTTAAAACCAGGCATCATGGGAATGGATATCGTGTGTTTGCTCAACCCGGGTGTTTTCAGGTTTAACAACAAAATATGGCTTCTGCTTAGGGTTGCCGAACGTCCAAAGCAAATCGAAGGCAAAATCAGTTTCCCGGTATATAATAGTAAAGGGGCTATCGAAATACTCAGTTTTGATAAAAATGATCCCGACTTAGATGCCAGCGATCCACGCATCATCAATTATAAAAAGAATGATTATTTAACCACACTCTCCTATCTGCGGCTTGTATGCAGCGATGATGGTATAAATTTTTATGAGCCGGAAGGTTATGCACCTATTTTTGGAAAAGGTGAATTAGAAACTTTTGGTATCGAAGATTGCCGTGTAGCTACAATGGAAGACGGATTTAGCCTATCGTTTACCGAAGTTTCGGAGTTTGGTGTTGGTGTAGGTCTTATCCGAACCAAAGACTGGAAACATTTCGACCGTGAAGGGATGATATTTCCCCCTCACAATAAAGATTGTGCGCTTTTTGAAGAAAAAATTAATGGGAAATATTTTGCCCTGCATCGTCCCAGTAGCCCCGAACTCGGCGGTAATTTTATCTGGCTGGCAGAATCGCCCGACCTGATTCACTGGGGAAAGCATAAATGTATTGCCACGGTACGTCCCGGAATGTGGGATTCGGCCAGGGTTGGCGCTGGTGGCGCTCCCATCAGAACCGAAAAAGGATGGTTAGAAATTTATCATGGCGCCAACAGCGACCATCGGTATTGCCTCGGGGCTTTGTTGCTCGACATCAACGACCCCTCAAAAGTACTGGCCCGAAGCATCGAACCCATCATGGAGCCTGTTAAAACCTACGAACAAACCGGGTTCTTTGGCAACGTGGTGTTTACCAACGGCCACTATGTAATAGGCGATAACACATTTATTTATTACGGTGCCAGCGATGAAGTAATTTGTGGTGCCAGCTTATCTATAAAACAAATTTTGGAAACGCTAAAAGCATAACGAAACTCAACAATGTTAATTAAAGAATCACATTTGATAACAGCCATTTTATGAAGAATAAAATTTTGTCAGAGTTCCGCTTTTTTATGTCAATGCCCAGGGATATGCGCCTCGTGCTTATTACCAATATGATTTACGCATTTGTTATTCCCATTATCGACATCTTTGTTGGTGCCTACATTATGCGCAGCTCCAACGACCCATCGATGGTGGCAGTTTACCAACTATGCGTTTACACAGGAATTCCTTTTGCATTCTTAATTAACGGATTTTTACTGAATAAATTTAACATATCGCATCTATACAGCTTTGGCATGCTGTTAAGCGGTGTTTCAATGATTTTTATGATGTCACTCAGTAATATCGACATGTTAGGAGTATCCATTGCCGGATTTATAATGGGGGGTTCATTTGGTTTTTTCTGGGCCAATCGCGATTTTCTAACCCTCGATACTACAAACGACACGAATAGAAATTACTATTACGGTGTAGAAACATTTTTTTACACCATTACATTTATCATAGTGCCTGCCGTTGTTGGCTGGTTTCTGATAAAAAGCACTTCCCTGGGCTGGTTTGGCGGCAGCATACAGGGTGCCTATAAAGTAGTAACAACGATAGTACTTCTGCTCACTATCCTGGCCAGTATTGTAATTCACCAACATAGATTCAGGAATCCCAAGCAGAAGAAGTTTCTTTACCTGCATTTCACCATGCTGTGGAAAAAGATGCTTATGCTTGCCTCCCTAAAGGGGATGGTTCAAGGCTACCTGGTTACTGCACCCGCTATTTTAATCATGACTTTGGTTGGTAATGAGGAGGCCTTAGGTACTATACAAAGTATTAGTGGGATACTGACTGCTTTCCTCCTCTATTTCCTGGGAAGAACAACAAAACCAAAACATCGGATTTACATTTTCGCTGCAGGTATGACCATTTTCCTCATAGGTGCCCTGACCAATCAGATACTATTTTCTGCCATTGGAGTAATTGTGTTTGTTCTGTGTAAAGTACTGTTTATGCCCTTGCACGATATTGCATACTTCCCCATCCAGATGCAGGTAATCGATATCCTGTCGGTAAAGGAGAATCGCAGCAAGTACGCATACATCTTTAACCATGAGTTTGGGCTTTACGTGGGTCGTTTCTTTGGGCTTGTCCTTTTCATTGGCCTGGCTTTCTACGTTTCTAAAGATTTCGCACTAAGGTATTCACTTGTAATCGTTGCGCTTATTCAGATGCTCGCCATTCCGCTTGCCAAAAACATTTTGAAACACTCTTATCAGGAAGAAAAATGAAAAAGATAAATATAATAATCCTCATATTCGCAATAATGCTGGCCACACTTTCGTGTGATAACGATACAGGCTTGCCGGTTGAGCAAACAACCATCGACCGCATCGAACAGATGCCGGATATGCCCCAGCTTTATAAAATCATCGATTGGAAAAAGAAAACGCTTCAATTCGACAGCCTTGCTTTTAATTTCAACAGCACGGCAAGCTATGGCCCGCTAATCTGGCTCGACAGTTCAGAGCGCAATTTCGATCAGGTTACTTTTGGGCTTTACACCGTAATTAATGATGTGCGTCAAGGACCTAAAAAAAACAATGGAGAATTCCACGAAGCACTTACCTCGCTCAACGCACTAATTAGCGCAGGATTGATGGATATAGACAAGACCGATCAGCATGGTTATAATTTCGTGAAGATGGCACAAAACTATTTTAACAGTGATACGAAATGGAACATCGTGATGAACAACACCAACCCGGAAGTTGCAATGGCTGGTGGTGGTTATGGCCGCGACTGGTGGTACGATGTTTACCCAAATGTGCTGTATTACGGGGTGGCTGCACTTTTCCCGGATGTTGAAAATACCCAGTTTATCCAACGCACGGTAGCTGACCAATTTTATAAAGCTGATTCGGTGCTGGATGGAAATTATAATTATTCCTATTTTGATTATGCCCAAATGAAAGGCGTGGTCAACAATGTTCCCTTGCAACAGGATGTGGCCGGTGGCCAGGCTTGGGTATTGTATTCGGCATACTATAAATTTGGAGACAAGCGCTACCTTGAAGGAGCCAAGAGTGCAACCGAAGCCTTACTTAGCCAGACAGAAAGCCGGTTTTATGAAATTCTCCTTCCATTTGGTGCCTACACTGCAGCCCGCCTTAATGCTGAACAGGAAACCAATTACGATGTAAAAAAACTTATAGACTGGACTTTCGATGGTTGTCAGGCTATCGAAGGCCGTTACGGCTGGGGAGTTATTGCCGATCGCTGGGGCGATTACGATGTTTCCGGCCTTCAGGGTAGCATTACTGATGGCGGCGGATATGGATTTTTTATGAATTCGGTGGCAATGGCCTGGCCCCTGGTTCCCTTGGTAAAATATGAACCGCAGTACGCAAATGCCATTGGCAAATACATGTTGAACGCGGTTAACGCCTCGCGCCTTTTCTATCCCGACCAGGTTGATGATACCCACCAATGGCTGCCCGAATTGAAGAACCTCACGCATGGAATTATCGGCTACGAAGGCGTTCGTAAAATAGACGACTACAATAACCCGGCACTGAAAGGCATTTCACCCGTTTCGATTGGTGATGGCCCAAAATGGGTTGCCGATCAGCCAAAGGAATCTATGTTTAGCCTTTACAGCACTTCTATTGCAGGCGTTTTCGGCGCTATCGTTCAACCCACCGATGTGGAAGGAATCCTTGCACTCGATTGCAACGCCACCGATTTTTATGCTGAAAACAAGTATCCCGTATTTCTTTATTACAACCCTTTCGGGGAAATGAAAACAGTAAGCTATTCATCTGACAAAGAAGTTGACCTTTTCGACAGTATTTCGAAAAAGTATTTGGCAAAAGCACAAAGTGGAAATATAGCCATCGAATTACCTGCGAACGGTGCCTGCCTGTTGGTTGAATTGCCTGCAGGCACAAGGCTAAGCAGGGAAGGCAAAAAGTTGAAAGCTAACAACACAATAATTTCATTCAAATAATACGATACCTGATTTATTGAAAAAAATAAAAATTTCAAATATGAAACACATTTTACTTTTTTTAATCTTTATTACTTCAACAGGTTTTTTGTTTGCACAAAAGACTTTGGAAGGAACCGTTGTTGATGCAAAAACAGGTGAAACCCTGATTGGCGTTACAGTAAGCGTTAAGGGAACCACATCCGGGACAACCACCGACATTGATGGCCACTATAATTTTGTTTCGGATATGTTGACCGAAACTTCTATTGTTCTTTATTCGTACATCGGATATATTACAGTAGAGCAAGTCCCGGGAAACCGCACTGTGATCAATATTGAACTAGCACCCGAACAATACACCCTTGACGAATTTGTTGTAGTTGGCTATGGTACTGTAAAAAAGAGCAATGTTCTTGGGGCGGTTACCAGGGTAGGTAACGAAGAATTGACCAAAATACCTGTTGCCGGAGTTGAGCAGGCTTTGCAAGGGCGTGCTGCCGGCGTACAAGTTACACAAAATACCGGCGCTCCTGGCGAGGGCGTTTCGGTTCGCATACGCGGTGCAGGGTCTATCAATTCGAGCAACAATCCCCTTTATATCGTTGACGGAATTCCGGCGGCAGATGCTTTAAACATACTTTCCCCCGGTGATATCGAAAGTATCACTGTCCTCAAGGATGCTTCGGCGGCAGCCATCTATGGTTCGCGTGCCAACAATGGCGTGGTTCTTATCACAACTAAAAAAGGTGAAAAAGGGAAAACCAAAATTACTTATCGCGGACAGACAGGCATACAGCAAGCAACAAGGTTAACCAAAATGGTGAATACCACCGATTATGTTACTATTTATAATGAAGCTGCAAACAACGATAATGCTTCCCAAACCCTTCAACGTGCCTTGATTACACCGGAAGATGTTGCCAAATTTGATAATGTGAATTATGTAAAAGAATTGATGAGAACAGCGCCGGTAAATTCGCACGAATTATCGATTTCAGGCGGAAATGAAACGACCAATTTTATGATTTCCGGTTCCTATTTCGACCAGAAAGGAATTGTTCAAAATACAGGCTATACCCGTGGAACAGTGCGGCTCGACTTGAATACTGAAGTAAACAAATGGCTAACAGTTGGTGTGAGTATGCTGGCAGGAACTTCAAGCAATGATATAATTGGAAGCTCCGGCGATGGCCTTGGTGGTAATGGTGGCAGCGTGGTGAGGTACGCGTTTTTTAGGAATCCTGCTATACCGATCAGATTTGATGATGGAAGATACGTTGACCGTCCTTCGGGATATTTCGGTAATTCAATTTATGATTCCTTCCTCGGTGATGGCTATAATCCTATCGGGATGGCCGATTACATCGAAAACAATCTCAAAGACAACAGTTATTTAGGCAAAGCCTATTTTATTGCCAAAATAAGTGAGAAAATAAAATTCACCACCAATTTCGGCTTGGATACCAGGAATAGGGACACCCGTCGCTTTAACCGTTCTTGGGGTACTTCAAACCGCATCAACGGTGTAAACAGCCTTAGCGCTAGTAGTGAAAGTGCAACAAATTGGACTCAAAATAACCTGCTCAATTATGAGACTACTTTCGGAACAGCGCATACTTTTTCGGCTTTGCTAGGATTTGAAGCGATCAGGAACAGCGGAAAGGCTTTATATTTCAGCGATATGGACTTTCCCATCCAGCAATCTGAGCTAATTTATATTGGCAACGGATTGGGTACAAAAATTACCAGCCAGAGTGAGTATGCTTCAACACTGGCCTCGTTTTTTGGCAGGGCTAACTACGACTACAAAGGAAAATATTACCTTTCAGGAACCATCCGTCGTGATGGCTCTTCAAGGTTTACTAATGATAATAAATGGGGAACTTTTTACTCCTTTTCAGCGGGCTGGGCTTTAAAACAGGAAAACTTCCTGAAGAATGTTTCATGGCTCGAAAACCTTAAACTTCGTGCCGGTTATGGTGCCATCGGGAATCAGGAAATCGGCCTTTATGCTTACAGCGACAGAATTTCTCCCTATTATAACTATCCTTTCGGAAACGTTGCAAATAGCGGGTATGCACAATCATCGCTCGGCAACGAAAACCTGAAATGGGAAACCAGTTTCCAGTATAATGCCGGTATTGATGCAGAAATATGGAAAGGGGCACTCGCTTTCTCACTCGATTATTTTTATAAAGTTACCGAAGATATGCTCGTAATAGCGCCCGACCCCCCATCGGTTGGATATGCCCAATCGTCCTGGATTAATAGTGGTTCCGTACTAAACACAGGCCTGGAACTTGAAGCGCTTTACCGTCAAACCATGCAGGAATGGAGTTATTCCATCGGTGGAAACCTTACCGTATTGCATAATGAAGTCCTTGAATTGGATGCCCCGCTTTTTGGCGGAATGGTTGACACCGGAATATTTGCTACAAAAACTGATGTAGGCGAGCCCATTGGTTCATTTTACCTGCTCGAAATGGATGGTATATTTCAGAATCAAACAGAAATCCTCCTCTCGGCTTTTCAGGGAGATAACATAAAACCCGGTGATGTAAAATACAAGGATCAAAATGGGGATGGGTATATCGACAACAACGACCGGAAGTATCTCGGCAGCGCCATTCCTAAAATTATTGCAGGAATCAACATGGCTGCAAATTATAAAAACTTTGATATGAGTGTGTTTTTCCAGGGCGCTTACGGCAATAAAATTTATGTTCAGGTAAACCAGGATATCGAGGGGTTTTACCGCGGATTTACGGTTACACAACGCTATTTTGATGAGCGATGGACCGGCGAAGGCACCTCCAACACCCAGCCCAGGGCATCATGGTCGGCCAAGTCGAACAATGCAAAACCATCCTCCCGTTTTCTTGAAGATGGTTCATACCTCCGCTTGAAAAACCTGCAACTCGGCTATACCCTGCCTGAAAATGTACTTAAAGCCTCCGGCCTTTCCAATGCCAGAATTTATATTTCGGGTACTAACCTGCTGACTTTTACGAAATATCCGGGACTTGATCCTGAAATGACAGTAAGCGATAATTCCACAAGTGAAGGGGATCGTGGTGCCGGCGTTGACTGGGGAACTTATCCATCAGCGATGACAATAATGTTTGGAATTGACATCACGCTATAAAAAGATATAATTATGAAAAAGAAACTATTTAATATCATACATCCAAATAGGAACCTGGAGCCGGAAGCTTTCAAAATTCCCATGCTTAATATCAGTAGATTTTGGGTCGTTTTAGTGCTCATTTCATTAAGTTCCTGTACCGATTTTTTGACCGAAGACCTTAAAGGGACTTTTTCGACGGATACATTTTATAAAAACGAAGCACAGGCTATTCAGGCGGTCAACGGTGTTTACAGCGCCATCACTTTTGTAAATTCAAATAATAACATTTGGGTATTTGGTGATGTTGCCTCCGATGATGCCGTAAAGGGCGGAAATCCCGGCGACCAGTCCGAAATCACCTATATTGATGAATTTACTGCCGATGCAAATAATGGCATTATTGGAAACTATTGGGATTTCACTTACGAAGCCATTGCAAGAGCCAACAACGTAATTGCCAATGTTCCTTCCGTTAAAATGGACGAAGCTAAAAGGAATCAAATTATTGGAGAGGCTAAATTTATACGGGCCTACAGCTATTTTAACCTGGTGAATGTGTATGGGAAGGTGCCCCTGAAACTATTTCCACAACTAAGCCAAGAAACAATTCATGTTCCGTTGAGCGAAGTTTCTGCCATTTATCAGCAAATCGAAACAGATCTGACTGATGCAGCGGCAGTGTTACCAGCTTCGTACACTTCAACTGACGCAGGGCGTGTAACCCGCGGTGCTGCACTGGCCATGATTGGTAAAGTAAATCTTTATCAAAAAAACTATGCTGTAGCCCTCACCTATTTTCAGCAGGTTGAAGCATTGGGCATTTACAGTCTTTTGCCCGATTATGCCGATAATTTTAAACTTGCCAACGAAAACACCAGCGAATCAATTTTCGAAATTCAACATCTCACTGGCCAGAATCCAGGTGAAGGAAACGGGCTCAACCAGTGGTTTGCCCCATACACCGATGGCGGATATTATTTTAATGCTCCCACCCAAAATCTGGTAGATGCTTTCGAAAAAAGCACAAGTGGCGAAGTTGATCCGCGCCTTGACGCGACAGTTGGCCGTGCCGGACAACCCTGGCTGAACGGGGAAATATTCGATGCATCATGGTCGCCCACCGGCATACTTACTAAAAAACACCAACAGCCGCTCGACCAAATATCAGCAACCCTAAAAGGCGATGGTGACCTGAACTACATTTATTTGCGCTATGCCGATGTGTTACTGATGAAAGCAGAAGCCAGCCTTGAATCAGGCGATTTTGAATTGGCCGGAACCACCCTCAATATTGTAAGGCAGCGTGCCAGGGCGAGCTTTAACGGAACACCTCCTGCCGATTTACTGGCCGATGTTACTTCGTTAGATCAGAACGTACTTAGAACTGCTATCCGCCACGAGCGCAGGGTAGAACTTGGTCAGGAATTTCACCGCTATTTCGACTTGATGCGTTGGGGCAAAGAGACCGCGGAAGCGGCATTGGGACTATCATTTAATTATGAAACCAACAGGTATTTTCCTTTACCACAAGCTGAGGTTGATGCCAATCAGGCCATCAATCCATAAATCAATTCAGATAATAAAAAGTTAAAAATGAAGTATTCTATTATAATAGAATAGAATAAACGAAAGATAAAAAACGGGGAGACCTCTTTTTCAAAAAAAAAAAATGGAAATGAAGTTTTACATGAACCTGTATATTATTAATTAATAAAGTGTATGTATCATGTCATACACAAGTAATTTAATATTTAAACCAAATCTTTACTAAAATGAGAAATCTATTGAAACTCCATGTACTAATGCTTATGCTATTAGTAGGCTCAGCCGTGATTCTTGGGTCATGCGACAAAGATGATGACATCGTTGAAGGCGACAAAACTGAACTCAATGCTTTAATTGCTGATGCTGAGGCTCTTGCAAGTTCAGCTACTTCGGCTGATTATCCACAATCAACCATCGATGCTTACAATGCTACACTGGCAACAGTTAAAACTGCTGCTGCAACACCACTTACACAGGTAGAAATCGACAACCTGGTTGTACAATTAAATCAGGCTATAACAACTTTCGAAGCTACAGCCTATGATGCTATTCCTATCGCTTCACTCTTGATAGGCTTAAATTTTAACGAAGGTACCGGAGCACAACTTACCGCAGAAGGCTTGAACCTGGTTGCAAATTTAACTGCCGGTCCCCCCGAAATTTTTGGGACTAACACTGCCATCCCTACCTTTATTGATGGGATTGACGGAAAAGCGATGTATTTCAGCAGAGGATCGCACCTTGAAATCAATGGTTACACAGCCTCCGATTTCCTCGGAAAGAAATTGTCGATTGCAGTTTGGGTAAAACCAGACTCAACAAGGCCAGGTAACTATATCGTTTCTTATAACTATTGGAATACCTGGAAATTCCAATTACAAGAACAAAACAAACCATTTTTCACAGTCCACACATTAGATGGCGGAAATGAAGGATGGGTTGATGCTGATAATCAGGCCGATTTATCCGCTCCAAATGGCAACTGGACACACCTTGCTATTAGCATGGACTTAGACGCTGAAACTCTTGACATGTATGTTAATGGTGAAAATACAATGCACTGGACATCAGAAGAAAAACCCGGATTATTAGGCTCACCATTTAATTATGAAACATTATTGCCCATCATCATTGGTAGTGCTACTACTTATGCCGAGGCAAAAGCTGCCTGGAACTGGACCTGGTCAGAAACACCAGATGCATGGGATCATTTTGTAGGAGCTATGGACGAATTTAAAATGTACAATATCGCGCTGACTGATGGTCAGGTATCAAAACTATACAACGACGAAAAACCGTAATTGGTTGGTTTGGTTTACTAATAGTGTGTTTTAGAGGTTGGGCTCAATATCTTCTGCAAAATATTTTGCAGAGTTTTGAGCCTTCCTCTTTTTTGCTGGTTTGTGTTTGTTTAAGATAACATGATTTGCATCCAGAAAAACAGTAATAGAACCTTTAAAAAACAATGGAATTATGCTTAAATATCCAATATTAACCTCGATAGAATTATCGTCAAAGCCAACAGCCGGCGTGAAACTCCCATTTGTTTTTTTGTGTTTGATTTTTCTATTCTTGAATTTCCCGGCTCAAAGCCAGCAGCTTCAACTCCGCCTCAACAGCGACACCGCCAGCGGATACCATGTTGAAGTATTCGATGGGAATAGTTTGATGGTTACAAATTTTGGAGAATTCACTGTCCGGTTTTTCAACACCGATGGCAGCACAAGGGCTACAATCGAAGACTGGAAAGGTGAAACCCGGACGGGGAACGACTCACTGATAACGCTTTCACGGAATTCGCATTTGGATGAATTTGATACAGATATTTCTATCAAAGTCATTTACGAAATAGTCAATAGGCAGATGGTAAAAAAAACCATTCAACTGCTACAATCATCCATGACGGATCTGTACTACATTTTAGAACAGGATTCCCGCCCAGCTCAAAAACCTATGAAATATTTAACCTTCGAAAACGATAGTTTTCCCGGAGGATTAATACATGAAATGTATCCCGCAGCCGGATGGGTAAGTCCTGATAATATGGTATGCGGATTTCTGACGGATGCCGGATACCTGAACCAGTTTACCCGAACTACCCGTCGCCGTTTCAGTGGCCGGGGTGGTGGATTTGTCGGCATGAGGCTGCTTCCTGATCCCGCCCTATTTTCGGTTTCAAGCCCCGAAGAACAGGCAAATCAAAATTATTATATCCGTCAAACCTTTGGCGAAATGTACAATCTCGATGCCGGCGAGTTTTCGGATACAGATGCCGGCGAAATTTTTCGTACACAGGGAAATGTAGAAATGGAACGGAACGATTCGATCATTTCGTTAAAATGCCATTCCACAGGCAGAACCGGAATCGAATTTATTGCCCCCTTCGAAGACCAGAAAATTTATACCATTTCCTTCCAATGCAAAGGCAATACCCCGGTAGCACTCAAATTATTCCGAATCCGAAACGGAATTAAAACCACCGAACTCGAAAAAGGAGTAAAATACATCGACAATTTCCCGGCTAACGAAATGGAATGGACACTCTTTAAAGGAAGCATTCTCATCCCCTACATCCAACACGATTCTGTTTCGATGTTTATCGGCACACAATCCGGACAGGAATCGTGGCTTCAGATAAAAGACCTTACGTTTACCGAACATCTTCCTAAAAAAGAAGCTTATAACCTCCTTCCTTTAGGAGCCTCCATTGAAAAAGTAAGCTACATTTTTGCGGAACCCTACAAAAGCCACAGGGATTTCATCATCTCATCACAAACCCGCCTTGCCGAAGGCAAAGGTTTCGAGGGCACGCAAATCGAAAAAATGCTGTACGCAAATTTGAATATGTTAACCTGGATTACTTCGGTGCGCGACATGACTCCATTTAACGTCCCGAACATGAATTATTCGCCGGATATGTACAACCGGGATTCATTTTTCTCGATTGTAGCCACCTACAACAAGCAATTAAACCTTGCCATCTGGGAACAATGGAGCAAAACACAAACTGCCGATGGAGGTATTGGCACCATAATTACGCCGTATATGGGATCGGTGGAAGCTAAGGATAACGAAGCTACCATCGAATGGCTCATCTGGGCAATGCTGAACAAACGCCGATTTGGGGCTGAACTTCCAAAAGACAAAATAAAAAAAGCCGTTGATTATGTTCTGGATGAATTCGATGCAGCACATGATGGAAAATGCCGTTCGCACTTCTCGCTCAGCCAGGTGGATATTGTTGACTATATTCCGAAAACCGACCGCCTTGCAGTAAACCAGGGGATGCTGGCTATAGCCTTGCGCACGATCAAAGAGCTGGGTTTTGATATTCCAGAATCCTACATCCTGAAAGTAGAACAGGAGTATCGGAATTTTTATGATCCACAACGTGGCCACCTACTTTTCGACCGAAACTTTCCTGACATCATCTCCCTTACCGACCTGGAGCCTGAATTTTTCTCACTTTGGTTGTTCAATCGGCCAATGCTTACCGATGAAATGGTTATCAGTCATCTGGATCAAATTCCCATTCTCAACAAAGTAAAGGATTCACCACATCCGGAATTGGGTACAACAGCACCGATTTGTGTAAGACTCACAAACAACAAAAAAGGATATTCTTATCTCAGCAGCGAATATCAGCCTTTCGAAGAATTTGGTGAAGCCAACTATCGCGATGGGCAGAGAGATGGCTATTATTATAATGGAGGTAGTTGGATGCGAGCCGAGTATTGTGGCTATGTTGTTGGATTGAAACATGGCTGGAAAAATGCACAAAAGCTTATGGAAAACAGAGTTTGGGCCGAAATAAATCTCAACCCGGAATGGCCTTTCAGCAAAGAGTTTATTCCTACAAAATGGACAACTACTGATTCCTGGTGGGTTTCAACCAAAGGTCTTTGCTGGAATGTGTTTATACTCATGGCCGATGAAGTTGCCGGCATACGCACTCCGAACATGGATCCCGACTTTCATGGAAATTGAGTTGATAGTTTTTATTGAATATTATTTTACTCAACTTTAAACTTTTAATTTATGATTAGAAAACTCTTTATCTACTTATTCATTCTTATCAGTTCTGCTGTCGTTGCACAATCCGAACAAATTGCCCCCCCTGAAAAATGGTGGAAGGAGGCGGTTTTTTACCAGATTTATATGCCAAGTTACCAGGATAGCGATGGCAATGGATACAGCGATTTTAAAGGCATGACCTCTAGGTTGGATTACCTGCAATCGCTTGGTATTAGGGGCATCTGGCTTACCCCCTTTCTTAAATCACCAAAAGTTGATAATGGCTACGATGTGGCAAGCTACTACGACATTGATCCAATTTATGGCAACACCGATGATTTCAAGGAGTTCCTGACCGAGGCTCACCTGCGCGGGATAAAAGTAATTATGGATATGGTGGTAAACCATACTTCAACCGAGAGCAAATGGTTTCAGGAATCCAGGAAAGCCCCCGATAATCCCTACCGCGATTATTATATCTGGCGCAATAATCCAAATAACTGGGAATCCTTTTTCGGTGGCGATGCCTGGGAGTTGGACACGCTCACAAACCAATATTATTATCACAAGTTTGATGTAAGAATGGCCGATCTTAACTGGTCGAATCCACGGCTTATCGAAGAAATTCAAAATGTGCTCCGCTATTGGCTCAACCTGGGTATTGACGGGTTTAGAATGGATGTAATAAATTTCCTGACTACCGATGGGATATCAGCTGACAATCCGATGAAAAATGGGAAACAGGAACACATAAACGACATAAATCAGCCAGGGGTGAAGAGCGCTATCAGGATTATAAAGTCCACGGTTAATGAATATGAAAACAGGTTTTTAGTGGGTGAAATTGGCAGCGATAAATTAGATGTATTGAGCCAATATCAGGCTGGCGATATGATGGACGTGGTGTTTAACTTTAATTTTGGCAGCATCCCGGAATTTAATGTCGAACGGATTTTCAGCGAATTACAAAGTATGGAAAACGACATGCCGGATTATCCCACTTTGTTTTTCGGAAGTCATGATATGCCGCGACTGATGGATCGTTTGGCAGGCGGTAATCCCGAAAGGGCAAAGTCCCTCGCAGCACTAATGCTAACAGCCAAAGGCGTTCCATTTATCTATTATGGCGAAGAGATAGGAATGCAAAATATCAACGCTTCCAGTTACGATGAAATAATTGACATCCAGGGAAAGACACATTATAATCTGGCAATACAGGCTGGCAAGACTACTGAGGAAGCACTTCTTGAAGGAAACCTGCATAACAGGGACAAATCGCGCAGCCCGATGCAGTGGGACGAAAGTGCATACGCAGGATTTTCAACAGGGAAGCCGTGGATAAAAATCCATGAAAATTACAAGAGCGTAAATGTGCAAGACTTACTTGGGCAGGAAAATTCAATCATCAATACTTATGCTGCGCTCATAGCCCTGAGAAACCATGAAAAAACCCTGCAATATGGAAATTATGAAAGCCTTGAACTTATCGATAAACAGATACGCTTTAAGCGAACTTTTAATGATGATAATATTTCGATTGTCATCAACTTTGGCAAAAAAACTACAATAGAACTGCCTTTGGGTGCAGAAGTACTGATGGGAAACGTGATTTTGAAGGCCAATAACTTTTTGATCTACCGGCATTAATAGGAATAAAAATGATGTTAAAATCAAACTAATTAAAATTAACAATTATGATACGTTCACTTTTTATAATCATGTTTTTGATTGTCTCCTTGCAAGCGATGCCTCAGCCTGGACAATTATCTATTTCCCGGATCGATCAGATGCCCAATTTACCTACTCCTCTCCAAATCAGGGATTGGACTACCGTTGCCATCAATTATGACAACTTTGTTTTTGATCTGGAAAAAACCGGAGAATACCTGCCGCTTTCACGCCTTGGTACTGCCGGTGAGTTCAATTACCCTGACAATATTCCGCTTTTTCTTGATTCTTATGTCGGTGCTGACAGCCACCTCAATCAGGCGGAAGCCATCAATTTAATGCCAGCCATTGTAGGTGCTTCGCTGGCAGGTATCGACAAAAGCATGCAAAACGGAAAAAACTGGGTGGCCATGAGCAAAGATTTTTTTAACCTTGAAAATGGTCAGAACGTATATTTAAATGGCTATTCCACAACTTCGGGCAACGACTGGTGGTACGATGTAATGCCCAATGTTTATTTTTATCAAATCAAAGCTTTGTACCCCAGTGCTGCGCCCGAATTTAGCAGCCAGTTTACCAGCGTAGCAAATCGTTGGCTAAATTGTTTATACCAATTGGATGGCTCAACAAAACCCTGGAATATCCCCAATATGAATTACCGGGCGTTTAACCTCACCACCGGTTTGCCCCTCACTACCGGTGTTCCGGAACCGGAAACGGCAGGAAGCATTGCATGGCTACTCTACAATGCCTATCTTGAAACCGGCAACAGGAAATATTTTGAAGGGGCACAACTGGCATTGGATTTTCTGGGAGCATTCGAATCAAACCCTTCCTACGAACTCCAATTGCCTTATGGCACCCTTGCGGCAGCCCGAATGAATGCAATTAACGAATGCAATTACCCCTTACAAAAAATGCTCGATTGGTGCTTCGACCGGGGCGACCTGCGGGGCTGGGGAGCGATAGTTGGCAACTGGGGCACTTTTGATGTTTCAGGATTAATTGGGGAAGCCAACGATGGCGGAAACGATTATGCTTTTGTAATGAATGGTTTCCAGCAAGCTGCGGCCCTGGCACCACTTCCCAAATACGATAAACGCTATGCCCGCGCTATTAGTAAATGGCTCCTGAATATCACAAACGCAAGCAGGCTTTTTTACCGGGATGCCCTTCCTGAAAACTTGCAGGATTCTTATGCCTGGGCTATGGCGAATGACCCTACGGCATGTATTCCTCACGAATCGATGAAAGAGGTTTGGCAGGGAAAAACGCCTTATGCAACCGGTGATGCTATCGGAGGCGGATGGGCGGAAACCAATTTATCGCTTTATAGCGGGTCAAGTGTTGGTTACCTCGCGGCGCTGATAAAAACGACTAATATCCCTGGAATTCTTCAAATTGACTTGAATAAAACAGATTTTTACGGGGACGATTCCCTCCAGGCATGGATGTATTTTAATCCGACTTTAGGCTCAAAACAAGTTCAGGTTAATCTTCCACAAGGTAGGTTTGGAATTTACGAATCCATTACCGAAACTATTTTGCAAACTTCAACCTCTGGCACCTATCTTTTAACGGTTCCGGCAGGAGAAGTGCGGCTGATCAGATTATTCCAGGCGGGGCTTGTTCTTCAAAATTATAATGGCCGGCTTTATGCCGGAGATGATGTACTCGATTATCATTATCAATATGATTATACTCAAAATCTGCGAATAAAAGCACTTTCGACAAGCCAAAATCCGCTTGTGGTAAATTCCACTTTTACTGCATACTGTGAACCTGGAAATATTAATCAGGGCGATGAGGTGGAATATGAATGGTTTATTGATGATGTTCTTATTGCAGGCCAGAACCAATCGCAGGCAACACTTGTTACTCCTCCCCTTCCCGCGCAGGTAGTGCTCAAGTGCCTGATAAACACCAACGGGCAAACCGCTGAAGACACGCTTCATTTGCAAGTAGTGGATCACATCGCCACTCCGCCAATGGTAAATGGAATTGAGGCCGCATCAAAATATACCGTTACCGGAGAAATAAACACTTTTACCGCATTGGCCGAACCTGCCTCCGGGGAAATCCTTAACTATTTCTGGACTGCCACAACTGGTGTTTTAAACCAGACTGCGGGAGCTTCCGTTACCTGGCTAGCTCCGGATAACCCGGTGGTTGCAACAATTACGGTACAGGTTACGAATCAGGATTTTCTAACTACAACGGTAGCCACCAGCGCACTGGTAAAAGATACAAGTTTTGCCTCCCAAACCCCACTTATCTGGTATCCCTTTGATGCCAACAATCTTAATGCTTCAGCCGACCGTTTTCATGCAACAGCAAGCGGGGTTACAAAAACCGATGATGCCCGCAGTGTACCTTTGCTGGCATACCGGTTTACCTCAGGGGAAAATATTATTTATACCGAAAATAACGATGACCTGAACTTCATCGATGCCGTGAGTTTGAGTTGTTGGGTGAAATGCGAACAACTCGGCTCAGAAAGATTTATCATCTCGCACGGCTCGTGGCAACAGCGGTATAAACTTTCCATAACTCCCGAAGGCAAGCTGCGCTGGACCATTAAAACCAGCGATGGCATCGTCGATCTTGATGGTTCATCAACCATCGAATTGAATCGCTACTACCACGTGTTTGCATGCTATACAGGCTATTCGGTTGAATTATTTATTGATGGTGTCCTGGATAGCTTTAAAGCCTTTTCGGGAACAATACTTCCATCTAGTAAACCCTTCACCATTGGCAGGATGGACAATATTGAAACACTTTACGCCCTCCGCGGAAGCGTGGATGAGGTCAAACTTTGGGACACGGAAATTCCTATCAGCCAGATCGAACAACTTAAAAACCAATGGGCAACGCCTGCCGGCATAGATGAAAACAAAGCGATTAATCTGATATATCCCAATCCTGCAAGTAATTATTTGGCAATTATAATTGATGATTTCAACAAGAGCAAAAAAAACCATATTGAACTTATTAGCTTAAGCGGAAACATTGTAGTTGCAATAGACATCCTGCAAAAGGAAACCAAGCTGGATTTAATAAATTTACAGCCAGGTGTTTATATTTTAAATATCATCCAGGATGGAGAAATAGCATATAAAAAAGTGGTGGTGAGGTAAGTTACCGTTTAGCCAGTCACCCCGTGAATTCTGCTTGGCACGAAGCACCGCTTCCAAAAAAACAGTGCAAGATGCCGGAAGTATTCACGAGGGTGACTTTTTCTTGGAATGATCGTTTTCCACATCTGGCATCAAAAACCTAACAGGTTTACCCTTCTAAGCGCAGCACACCTTTAATAATTCAGAAAGCTTTCTTATGAGGAAACCTGTTAGGTTTACATCGTGCCAGTCATCCGATGAATTCTCCCAAACCGAAGTGCCACAGTTCTGGAAAAACGGACAAACTTCTGGGTTATTCATCGGATGACTACACCAAACAAAAAAAGGATTTCAGATTGCAGATTAATTGATTTTAGATTTGAGATTTTTCTCCACATCTAACATCTTACATCTTACATCTTACTTCTAACGGTTTACCCGCCTGAGCGCAGCTCTCCTTTAATAATTCAGAAAGCTTTCTTGGGAGGAAACCTGTTAGGTTTACATCGTGCAAGTCACCCCGTGAATTCTGCTTGGGGCGAAGTAGCGCTTCCAAAAAACAGTGCAAGGTGCCGGAAGTATTCACGGGGTGACTACTAATTTTAATCAGGACAGCCCGAAACTTTTGCACTACCTATGATCGTTTAAAGAACAT
>Ga0208900_1000530_pt1 | contig 23687 bp, 15 predicted proteins | sample AntAceMetag02UKK_FD_184763 | JGI IMG/M metagenome (GOLD analysis project Ga0208900, IMG submission 184763) | Saline lake microbial communities from Ace Lake, Antarctica - Antarctic Ace Lake Metagenome 02UKK (SPAdes) (version 2) | ecosystem: Environmental > Aquatic > Non-marine Saline and... | reverse complement strand
TCATACCTGAAACAAAAATTTCATTCACCCTCCTTGAAGGGAAAATTGTAATTCAAAATCCCGACAAGGAAAAAGGAACAATCAGTCTGGTAAATATTTCGGGGCAGGTTTTGGGCATGTACGAGATGAACGGAAATGACAGGCAGGAGTTTTCGATAAACCAGGCTACGGGGATTTATATTATTAATATTCAAACTGAAAAGGCAGCGATAAGCAGGAAGGTTTTTTTAAGATGACATCAGACCCCCTCCCGGCCTCCCCCTGGAGGGGGAGGAGTGCGCACTCTCCCGGGAGAGTGGATTTATTGAAGGGGGTGCAACAGTGAGGGCATTTTTCTCATAAGCTCGTTTTTAGAAATCCGGCGAATAAGAATATTGTTTTACATTTGTGGGTATCATTGTTTTTCAATAGAAAATACATGCATGAAAAGATTTCTGATCCTTGTGTTATTGTTACCGCTAATGGGAATCTCACAACCCCTTAATGTTGATAGCCTTATTCAGACTATCTCAAACATTCCGGCTAAGGAGCAAGTAACCGTGTTGATGGATTATGGTAAAAAGTATTGCAATGCCAATCCCGGCATCAGTATTACCCTGGTTGAAAATGCTCTTGCAATTGCAGAAAAAGTTGATGATCCGCTACTCATTGCAAATGTTTTAAATGGCCTGGCAATTACAAATTATTTATTAGGCAGGAATGCTGAAGCTTTATCACAGTCGTTGCAGGCGATCGATTATGTTCGAGAGGCTATCCGGCAAAATCCTGACAGCACTTTTTTATTGATCAGACTACAAACAATGTATAGCAATTCTAATAGTTATTACAAAGCCCTTGGCGATTATGAGAATTCACTCCGTATGCTTCAGAAAGCCTCGAAAATTTCTGATACACTCATCCTGCTTCAACCCGGAAATACACAAATTATCCAACAGCAAATTAGTCTCAATAACAATATTGCCATCCTAAACTGGAATCTCGGTAAAACGAATAAGGCACTAAATATTTTAAACGAGGCATTAGAGATGTCTCAAGTATATAATGACTTGAAAAACATTTTAACGACATTAAATAATATCGGCGTGATCCAGATTGATAAAGGCCAATACCATGAGGCCATCAGCACTTATAAGCAGGTTAATGAGCTGGCAGTGCAAATGAACGATAGCATAAGTCTTGCCTATAGTTACAACAACCTGGGGCAAGCCATGGAAAAGATGGATGATATGCCCATGGCATTATCTTATTTTCTAAATGCTTATTTTATCAGTAAACGCATGGGATTTTCCATCGGGTTAACCAGTAGTTGCTCAAATATCGCTAATGTTTATTCCAAATTAGACAAACCTGATAGTGCATTGTATTTTGTGCATTTGGGTATTGATGAGGCAAAAAGATCGGGTGATAAAAGTTATCTTTTAAAAAGTTATGAAACCCTTTTCCATATTCAGGAGAAACTCGACAATAGTGATGAAGCCCTGGAGGCTTATAAATATTATGTTGCCGTAAAGGATAGTATTTTTAATAAAGAGAAATCAAAACAGATCGCCGAAATGGAAGCTCGTTTCCAAAACGAAAAAAAAGAAAAACAAAACCAGATCCTGAGAACAAATATCGAAATTCAACAACGGAACTCCCTCTTGCTAATTATCAGCCTGGCGGCATTTATCCTCATTTCGCTGCTGCTGTATTATTTTTACCGATTAAAAAACAGGGCATTCAGGCAGCAGGCAGAATTGCATATTCAGCAAGATAAGCTGCGAAAACTGGAAACCCTCCGCTTAGAAGACCAACTTTTTGCCGAGCAACAAATTAATAAATTGCAGAATGAAAAGTTGGAACAAAAAAATCGGGAGCTGTCCACACGGATTTTATTAAGCATCAACAAAAACGATGCGATGGCCAATATCATCAGCGAATTGGATAATATCAGAGACAAACAGCAAGGCGATTTCGCGAACTGCTACGAAAAAATCAAGCAAATTGCCAGCGATAACCTGAGCCTTGAAAAGGAATGGAGCGAGTTTAAATTGCATTTTGACGAGGTGAACCCCGGCTTCTTTTCCCAACTCCAGGAACGTTTCCCCAACCTCACCCAAAACGAACAAAAGCTCTGCGCCTATTATTGCATCAACCTCGGCACCAAAGAAATTGCCCGAATGCTCCACATCACCCCATCGGCAGTTCAAAAAAGCCGCCACCGCCTGCGCAAGAAAATGAACATCCCTTCTGAAGTGGAGCTTCCCGAGTTTATGGGGAGGTTTTAGCTACCGATAGGATCGCTATCGGCGGCTTCGGTGTAGCGATCCTATCGGTACGCGGTGGCTTCGATGTAGCGATCCTATCAGGTTGCCTCGCTTCGGTGTAGCGATCCCGGCATCCTCGCTTAGATAGCGATCCTATCGGTAAAAAGAACACTATATACTATGTAGGATATTATCTTTGCAACTGTCAAAATCCTCGAAAACCTTGGTTAACCTCTGTAGCTCCTGCACATAGATTTTTCTCTTTTCCTCGAGCTTGATTTCAAATTCATTTCGGTTGAATACTTTATCATAAGAATTAAGTTTTTTGTTTACCAGTTCGTAATCTATTTTTACATTATTAAGCAGTAATTCATTCAGGTCATACACATCACGTGCCTTATATCTGGTGATTATTGCCCTGATCTTTTCAGCGAGAATTTCCTCAGTATTCAGAGCTAAAATAAAATAATTCGGCAGGTCATGGTAAAGAGGGCGGATAATTTTTTTTATTGGTTCTCTGTAAATGTCATTTTCCCGAAAATCGAAGCTTATCCTGCACCTTGTTTGATCGCTACCATTGAATAAAATCCCCTTAAAGCGGATTTTGAAGTTCATTCCAAAGCGGGTTTCATGATAATCATTGATTTTTTCATTAAAAACACTTTCAATATAAGATATGATTTTACCGGATTGTAAGTCAAAATAGTTAAAATCCAAATCCTCCGAAAATCTTTTTATTCCATAGCATTTTTGCAGGCAGGTCCCCCCTTTAAAATAAATGGTATTGAAAGTCTCATACAGGCTTGATAAAATCAAATGCTGATAGTAATCGAGTTCTGATTGACCCAGGTTATATCCTGTCTTTGCTTTATAAGCCTGTAGTTCATACCTTTCCATCATTATAGGTTTTCATTTATGATAAGCTTCCATTTTCTATTCCTAATTCCGCACTCTCCCAGGTTAATATTCAGACGGTCGTATTTATTGTTGATCTCAATATCACCTATTAAGATACCGCTCCGTTCCAAAAGGTATCCCACTCTCTTATTCAAAACAGCCGAAGCTATTTTTTTTAGGTATAAAGTAAGCCTTTCTGTATTTATTTTCTGTGCATAAGTATCAACGAAAAAACTGATTTCCGATAAGTAAACTTTTGAAGAAAAATAGGTGCAATCTATAATCGTTTTTTCGATATTGGAAATAAAAACATCGGTTTTGCTAAGCCTGTGTTTTTCATAGCCAAAAAACATGTCATTCTTTACTTTATGGAAAGTAACTTGTGTATTTCCAATTATTTGATCTTTCAAAACATTTTTTGCAATCAGATCCAGATTATTGAAACGCTGTGTAGTACTTCCGTAATATTCCAGGGCAGCATGCAGGCCAATGTATGTTTCATTGAATAGTTTTTGAAACAAAAATTTATTTTCAATCTCTTTTAAAGAATAATATTTGTTCTTCAGCCGAAATAGTTTTTTTTGACTTACCAGCCTTGTGAGGGTGCTTTGAACAACTTCTCTTTTTTGTCCTGTAATTTTTATAACATCGTTCAGCGTAAAAATTTCCAGATCGTATTTTTCTATTTCGCGATACAAAGTAAAAAAGTCCATAGCACATTAAACATTTCCACAAAAATACAAAACTTTTATTAACTTAAAGTAAATATATCTGTTCATTTTTGTTTATCAAATGTTATATTAGATAAGCGATTTCCCGAGTTTATGGGGGGGTTTTAGCTTACCGATAGGATCGCTATCGACGGCTTCGGTGTAGCGATCCTATCGGTACGCGGCGGCTTCGGTGTAGCGATCCTATCGGTACGCGGTGGCTTCGGTGTAGCGATCCTATCGGTAATCCCTGCATGTCCAACCTTTGTCCTACCCTAAAACTTGACTTTGGCTATGCTTGCACTGTATTTTTGTTGAATGGTCATATCAGATTTATATCAACAGAAAATTATATGCTAACTTTTAAACAGATAGGTATGAAAAAGCTCTTACTATTCATTGCAGCATTTACGATCTTTCTTTCGGTCGATGCCCGGGCACAGGGTGTTGTTGTATCTCCCAACACCTGTTTCACAATTGAAACCGGAACCACAGCCGATGTGCAGTCAGGAAATTTGTTGCTGGGTTCGGATGCCAGGGGCGATGCCTCGCTGATCGACAAGGGCACAGTAACTTACAGCGGCGGAGGTCATGCGCAAGTGCAACGCTACCTTACTGAAGGTCAATGGCATTTAGTTTCTTCGCCTGTGGCCAATGCCACGGCAGCCATGTTTGTTTACGACTTTCTACAGTTTCACAGCGAAAGCACAAATGACTGGACCGACATAACGTTGCCCGGAACTAATCTTGCCATCATGCAGGGCTACGCATTGTGGTCGGTGGCCGGGGCCGGGACTACCGAGCTGTTCGAAGGGATTACCAACACAGGCTTATTCGATTTCGATTTTACTTACAGCGGTATTGACAAAGGTTTTAACCTTGTCGGGAATCCTTATCCATCCCAAATCGATTGGGATAAAATTACCATCCCTGACCATCTGGGCGGAAAATTCTGGCTTTTCGATCCTACCGTTGGCGATCATGGAGATTACAAATATTATATCACGGGTGGTGGCGATGGCAACACTTCATCCCAATACATTGCTTCGGGGCAGGGTTTTTTTGTGCTGGCAAGCGTTGCCGGGGGAAAGTTTACGATGGGTAATTCGGTGCGGACGCATGGTGGTCAGGGCTTTTATAAAGATGGTGAAAATATACCTATGATCGTGTTGAAAGTTACAGGCAACAGTATCACTACCCAAACCGCTGTTCGATTTATCGAAGAGGCAAGCACTCAAACCGACCGCTTATTGGATGTTCAAAAAATTGTGGGTAACAGCACCGATGTGCCCAATTTGTACAGTTTGGTCGGCAACGAAAAACTAGCCATAAACACCTTGCCAAAAATCGAAGGAAATGAAAACATCCCGCTGGAATTTATGGCTGGAATGGATGGCGAATATACCATTGTTGCCAGCGGAATAAATACGTTTGAGGAAGGTATTCCTATTTTTCTCGAAGACCTGTTGATGGACAGCCTGGTGGATTTACGCATTGAGCCGCAGTACACTTTTAACCACTTAAGCGGGAATGCCCGGAGTATGGTGCTGCATTTCAAAGATGTAACAGGCATTGCTGAAAAGGAGCTTGAATTCCTTGACCAAATCACAATTTATGCTTCACAACAGCGGCTACATGTTGATTTTATCAATTGTCTTGCAACTGGTGAGCCGGTTTCTGCTAGGGTTGAGCTAATAGATATTATGGGGCGGGTGGTGCTTGCAAAAACGGTTTCAGAAATATCCAACGAAATCGCATTACCTCCACAACAGGCTGTCTATTTGGTCAGAGTATTTATAGACAAAGGTTTTATTTCTAAAAAAATATTTAATCAGTAATTTTAAAAATAAAGAAGATGAATAAACTACTACAAATATTTGCCGGAGTGCTATTTATGATGAGTGTCCAATCTGCTGGGGCACAACTTTGCATCAGCACGGATGAAAGTGTAGCAGATGCCTCGGCAATTCTGGATGCCAAATCCACAGAAAAAGGATTTCTTCCGCCCAGGTTGACAACCATTCAACGCGATGCCATTGGCACTCCCGCAGAAGGGCTGATTATTTACAATTACAATCACAAAGCCCTCGAATTGTTTAATGGCAAGGTTTGGTCTCCCTTATCGGGAGGTTTTCTGTGCGGCATAAGCCAGGTCGCCGATGCTGATGGGAATACCTACAATACTACCCTAATCGGGGAACAATGCTGGCTGGCCGAAAACCTGAATACCGGTTCGATGATTGATGTAACGGTTCATTCTTCCAACAACAGCACCATCGAGAGGTATTGTTTGTTAAACGTTGCCGATAGTTGCGGCCAGTATGGCGGATTGTACAAATGGGACGAAATGATGGCTTATGAAACTGAGGAAGGAGCGCAGGGAATCTGCCCCGAAGGCTGGCACATCCCTACCTACGATGAATGGGAAACACTGGTAACTTATTTGGGAGGATGGAACGATGCTTCCAATAAGCTCAGAGAAGCAGGTACCAGGCACTGGAGCATTGGAAATACAGGAACCAACACCAGCGGCTTCACCGCTTTGCCCAGTGGGTACCTCTTTAATAATGCCTATTGGAATAGTTATGAGTCCGGGTACTTTTATACTTCCACCGAAAACCCGGAAAATACAACGCAGGCCGGTGCTTACTGGATCACCAATAACAATGTTAATCCGTTGGTGAGGGCTGACCCTACCTATAAAAAAGATGATGCCATGCCCGTAAGATGTATTAAAAACTAATAGCTATGAAAAGGATATATAACACAAACGAAAAAAAAGGTCAGACTTTTGTTCTCCGAATTATAATGATTGTATTGATTGCAGCTTGTGGTGTAAGCAATGCTATTGGCCAGGCAGGAATCAATACCGATGGCAGCGCACCCGACCCTTCAGCCATGCTCGATCTGAAATCCACGGAAATGGGATTCCTGCCCCCGAGGATGACAAAAGCACAACGCAATGCCATCGAAGCACCTGCCGAGGGCTTGGTAATTTACAACACCGACTCCAAAGCAATTGAACTATTTAATGGCCAAATCTGGACCTCCAATTCAGGGGAATTTAAATGCGGTACTTCACAGATTACAGATATTGATGGCAATGTTTATAATACTGTGATTATAGGAGAGCAGTGCTGGATGGCAGAAAACCTGAATAGAGGAACAAGGATCGATATGCTCCTTTCTTCGACAGATAACGAAATTGTCGAGAAATACTGCTACCCAAATACCGATGAAGGTTGTCTTGAAAATGGAGGCCTTTACAAATGGAACGAGATGATGGAGTACCAGACCGATGAAGGTATTCAGGGAATATGTCCGTCAGGCTGGCATCTTCCTTCCTCAGATGAATGGTTAACAATGGTGAACTACCTTGGTGGCTGGGTTGAGGCGGCAAATAAACTCAAAGAAGCAGGGACCCAACACTGGGGAGCTGGTAATCAGGGTACCAACTCGAGCTACTTCACCGCCATACCCTGTCCATTTCTTTCTAACAATGCAATGTGGTACAACTTGTATAATGCCTGGTTTTTTACCTCAAGCGAAAATTCTTTGCACCCTTTGGAGGCTGGTAATTATTGGATAAATGGGGAGGAAACTGGTGCATCCGAGGTTCATTCGAACATGGATTATCAAAAAAATGATGCCATGTCGGTAAGATGTGTTCATGATTAGTTTAAATAGGAAAAAGACATGAAAACTTTAAGACCATATTTTTTTCTCATCCTCTGGCTAACCGCAATGTCAGGATTTTCACAAACCGATAATGTGGCTGTAAACTTTAACACAACCGACAACTACATAACATTATCAGGCAGTGCTGCTTTCAATATCCCTGGTGCTATGACCGTTGAGGCCTGGTTTAGGGTGGATCACTTCGACAAAGCCTACCAGGCAATTATTACCAAAGGAAATACCAGTTGGAAACTTGAAAGGTGGGCGAATACAAATTTCCTCCAATTCAAATGTGGTGGTGATTCTGTCCAGGGCTCCATAAACATTAACGATGGTTTATGGCATCACGTCGCAGCAGGATTAAATGCTTTGGATTATATTTTTCTGATTGTTGATGGTGAAGTGGATGCACAGAAGAATGTTATGGTTCCTGTTACACCTGGCAACAATATTCCCGTGTGTATTGGTGAAAATATAGAAAAACAGGGCAGGTTTTTTTACGGACAGGTTGATGAGGTGCGGATATGGAATTACGACAGAACGCTGTCGCAAATCCGGGAAAACATGAACCTCCAGGCACTTGGAAATGAACTTTTGCTGGAAGCCTATTACCGCATGGATCATAATTTTTACCATCCGGCCTACCTCGATGATTATACCGGAAACGGCCACACAGGATTCCTGGCTAATACTTATGGGAATTACCAGGTTTTTTCGGGGGTAATATTTGCCACCCCGCCTTCCGAAGGCGATGGTTCTATCGGAAATCCTTATAAATTAGACTCAATCGCGGAACTTTTCTGGATTACACAGAATGCTGATCGATGGGACAAAAACTATATCCAAACCGGCAATATTGATGCAACAAACACCGCCTCGTTGTATGGCGGCAAGGGCATGATCCCCATCGGGAATACGACTACAAGATTTACAGGAACTTATGATGGCAGGAATTACACCATCAATGCCCTGCTTATTAACCGGCCGGATGAAGAATATGTCGGATTATTCGGTAACACCTGGAGTGCTGAACTGACTAACATCAGGCTCACCGATGCTTCTGTTACCGGGAAAAATTATGTGGGTGGAATTGCAGGATTGCTCAGTGGTTATTCCGAAATGAATAAATGCACCTTTTCGGGAAGTGTTTCCGGCACCGACAGGGTTGGGGGCTTGGCGGGCCGGAATTCTTATAATTCTTCCATTTTGAATTGCAGCAACAGCAGCACTGTATATGGTGAGGATTATGTGGGAGGAGTGGTCGGGGATAATTGGTCGGCAGCATGGGTTAAACGATGTTACAATGAGGGAGCAGTAACGGGAACCGGTACTAACTGCGGCGGCATTGTGGGCTACAATCATTCCAACGCTTACGTGTTTAACAGTTACAACACGGGTACTGTTTCAGGGAATACCGCTGCCGGCGGACTTGTGGGTAACAACACTTCATCAGTTGACAAATGTTATTCTTTAGGGCCGGTCAGTGGCTCCGTTTCACCAGGCGGGCTTATAGGCATTGGCTTTGGCACAGTTATGAATTCATTCTGGAATACCGAAACCTCAGGTCAAAACTCCAGCAATGGCGGATATGGAAAAACTTCTGCCCAAATGAAAAACGTTAATCTTTACACCGTAATTAACGAAATAGAACTTTTTGCTCCCTGGGATTTCATCACCGATCCCAATGATGACGATGCAACTGAGGGAACTTGGAATATTGACCCTTCCGGGATAATTAATAACGGCTATCCCATCATTTCGTGGCAGGCTCCTGTTCCGTCAGCTCCATCGGGTAGCGGTGCATCGGACGATCCTTATCTGATAGCTAACCTGAACAACCTTGTCTGGATGTCGCAAAATATCCCTTCTTCGGGAAAATATTTTGAACAAACCACCAACATCCCGGCTGACGATACCTGGGGATGGGAAAGCAAAACCGGGTTTTGTCCCATTGGTAACAGCACCACAGCATTTGGTGGCTTTTACAATGGGCAAAAATACACGATCGACAAGCTGCATTTCACGCGTTTTGATGCAGGATACATCGGTTTGTTTGGCTGGATAAACGGAAGCAGCCTGCAAAATATAACACTTACGGATGTCGAGATTTTTGCAAGCGTTGTCGGTGGCTGCACGGCTTGCCTGGTAGCCCTGGCCGAAAATTCGACCATCTCAGGCTGTAAAACTGACGGACAGATTACCGCCGCATCAGCAAATGCCGGAGGCCTGGCAGGATACGTCAGGGGCAATTCCGTAATCGAATTTTGTGCTGCCGATGTTTCTGTTACCGGATTGGCTATCGGATACCTTCCGAACCGGATTGGCGGTTTTACAGGCTGCCTGGAGGAATCGGAAATTAGCAACTGCTATGCAAGGGGAGCAAGCTCAGGCGCGATTTGGATTGGAGGATTTGCCGGAGAAAACATTTCATCGGCCATCGACAAGTGTTATTCAACGGGAGCCGTAGCCGGATCAGGATCCGATGTGGGAGGTATGATTGGGGAAAATGATGGCGGAACCAACACCAACTCCTTTTGGGATACCGAAACATCCGGCTTTGCCACCAGCGCAGGTGGCACCGGAAAAACCACCGCCGAAATGAAAACCCTCAGCACCTTTACCTCTGCGGGCTGGGATTTTTATACAAGTCCCGTTTGGGCTATCGATGGAATGAGCAATGACGGCTATCCTTATCTTTCAACAGAACTAAACAGCATAATCTGGACGGGAGCTGTAAATGCCGACTGGAATACCGCCGGAAATTGGAGTGGTAATAAAGTCCCCGGAGAATTGGATAACGTGATGATCCCCGCAAGGGAAGATGCCCCGCTTGTGAATCAGCCATCGGCAACGCCTGCCCTTTGCAATAATCTGAATATTCAAACTGGCGGCAACCTGACCCTGGGTGCAGGGAAAGCACTCACCGTAAACGGATCGCTGACCAATGGTGGAACAATGACGGTGGAATCGGATGCCTCAGGAACAGGATCTCTCATCGCTTCCGGTGCTATTGCAGGCGAAATCAGCGTAAAACAATATATTAGCAATGGTGTGTGGCATCTATTTTCACCACCTGTTGCCGGTATCGAAGCCGGGCTGTTTATGAATAATTTCCTGCAGTGGTATGAAGAACCGGAAAACCAATGGACAGATATCGTGGATCCGGAAACGGCACTTAATGCTGCCCAGGGCTATTCATTATGGAATTTAAGCAAAGCCCAAACCTTTACCTTTCACGGTGTTCCGCATACAGGTCAATTCAACCTGTCAGCGTTTTCCACACCGGCACTTACTTCTACTGCCGGGAAGGGCGAAGGGTGGAATCTCATTGGAAATCCTTACCCTTCCGCAATTGACTGGGATAAGATTTATAAAAATAATATTGATGCGACAGTATATGTGTGGGATGCTGCTTATGGAAATTACATTTCGTGGAATGGAACAACGGGAAGCCTAAGCGATGGCATCATTCCAGCCATGAATGGTTTCTTTGTCAAGGCATCTCCCGGTGTCAATATGTCTATCCAGGATTCTTCGAGGGTACATGCTGCCACAGGTTTTTATAAAAATACTAAAGAAGTAAAAAATTTGTTTGCAATTAAAATTGAAGGAAACGGATTTACAGACAAGACTTATGTCCAATTTCAGGAAACTGCAACAAGCGGTTTCGACACCCAATTGGATGCCTGGAAATTAACGGGTGACGCTGATGCACCGCAATTCTACACTACAAGCGAAGGCAATGATTTGAGCATAAATGTGCTCCCTTTTTCTGATGAAGAAGTTAAAATACCCTTAAATTTAGAAATAGGAAAAGAGACAAGCTGCAAAATCACGGTGGAAGAAAACTCCTTCCCCGAAATGGTTGATCTTGTACTTGAGGATTTGTTTACGGGCGAAAAATATGATTTGCATTCCCAAACGGAAATCAACCTAAACCACACACCCGGAAGTTCTTCAGCCAGGTTTTTGTTAGTTATCAATGGCGTAACCGACATTGAACCAATCCATAAAAACAATAACAACATCAATATTTACAGCTATAATAAACAGATTTTCATAAAAACAACACTTCCTGAAAATCTTGAAGTACGGGTAACGAATTTGTTAGGTCAGCAGATCTTTTACAAGAAGTACCACAATCAGGATGAGGTGATCGTTGATATGAACGCGAAATCTGGATTTTACCTGGTGAGGGTTTTACCGATAGGATCGCTAACACCGAAGCCGATGTTAGCGATCCTATCGGTATGGTAAACCCGAAGCCGATGTTAGCGTATCGGTATGGTAAACCCGAAGCCGATGTTAGCGATCCTATCGGTATGGTAAACCCGAAGCCGATGTTAGCGTCGGGTATGGTAAACCCGAAGCCGTTGTAGCGATCCTATCGGTAAGGGGAACGCCCTATCGGTAGCAAAGCCCGAACTCCTCCGCAACCGCACGATCAATCAGCGTCCCGTTTCTTAAGCCAGCATAGTCCCTTGCCGATGAATAAATCCATTGCTCGTTTTTTGGAACATATCCTGCCTTTACCGGATTTTGATGGATGTAATCAAAGCAGAACTGAGGATAGGAACTTTCAGGTATTGAAACGTTCATTTTTGTGCCGAAGGCAGTATTGAAATATGCCGGTGTTATCCCGGTGGATTCGGTCAAGCATGGTGCTTTGGTGTGTTGCTGAAACAAACTCCCTTTAAATCCTTCCTGTTTTTGCATGGCATTGGTATAACTCCGCAACATAATGCCAATCGAAAAATTCAAAGTTCTGGTTTTGCTTGGTTTATTCACTTTCTGAATTTCAACTTCCGTAGTCTTTACATAAATCATCAAATGAAAATGTGTAGGCATCAGACAATAAGCAACGATGCTTGAATAATCCAAAAAATAGCTACGGACTTTTTGCAGAAAAAACAGGTAGTTGGCCTCTGTTACGAAGAGTTGCCTGCGCGACAAACTACGATTATAAACGTGGTAGAGGTGTCCCTTGTCAAAATGCATGATCTCTGTTTTCTGGCGAAAGTACGCTTTTTACCGATAGGATCGCGGCTTCCCTCTTGCGGCTACCGTACACGGCTTCCTTCTTGCGGCTACCGATAGGATCGCTAACTTCGGCTTTGCCTGTTAGCGATCCTATCGGTAAGTAACGCGTGTCCAACCTTTGTCCAACCCAAAAACTTGACAAGGGGCTTGCTGTGCAGTATTTTTACGCCTTTGCCAACAGCATTGGTAAAAAGGATTTGAAACACACTTATAAAACAGCAAAAATGAAGCACATTCAGGAATATTTAAAGATCGAACTTTCGGGATCGTTCGACAAAGCGATAAGCTATGTTTTTGAAACTTATCGGCTTGCCGTAAAACTAAATATCACGGGGTATGTGAAACACTGCAATGAGCAAGGAATCTGGATTGTAGCTTCCGGCTCGACCGAAGCTATCCAAAAATTTGTCTCCCTACTGAAAGACCTGTGCGGAGAGAGCATCAAAATGAAAATCAAAAAAACCACACAGGATATTACTTATGACGAATTCAGGATACTATCGGAAAAGTAAAGAAGCGATGCATCGCGTTTTTGCGTACCAATAAAAAACAATAATCGGAAAGTAAAGACGGACGGTCTGTCCCGATCCTTCGGGAGCCGACCGTCTCAACGTTCCAAAAGAAAAATATTAATATCATGAAATCACTAATCACACTAATCACGATGCCGGCCTTTGGCCGTGTCCCGGATTTAATCATCCGAGGATTAAAAACATGCACGATGCTTTGGATCGGCATTACACTATTAACCATTAACCTATCCGCCCAAATCGCCGACCAACCTTCTGGCTCAGGAACTTCCGGCGACCCATACCAGGTTGCAAATATCAACAACTTGTTTTGGATTACCCAAAATGATACAAGCTGGGATAAGCATTTTGTACAAACCCAGGATATCAACGCTGGCGATACAAAAAATTGGCATACATCAGGTAATAATGCTATTTATGGATATACTCCCATTGGAAATTACACCACTGCGTTTACAGGCTCCTATGACGGACAAAATCATACTATCGACAGTTTGTTTAGGGTTGGGGGGATACGGGTTGGGTTTTTCGGAAGAGTGGTGGGTGGAAAAATCAACAACCTGGGAATAACCAACGTGTATATTCGGGCTTGTGAGTGGAAAGGTGCTTTGGTGGGCCTTATTGAAGCAGGCACGGTAGATAATTGCTACAGTACCGGAGAAATTGTCGGAACCATTTTGCCCAATAACTCAGCACACGATTATTACACGGGAGGCTTAATAGGACACAATTATGGTTCAATTTTAACTAACAGTTATAGTTCGTGCAGTGTTTCCGGCTATGAGTATGTGGGCGGCCTGGTTGGTATGAATCACGATTATTCTCAAATTATAAACTGCTATGCCACGGGAAATGTTGACGGGCAACGGACGGTGGGTGGGCTGGTAGGATGGAGCTGGATATATTCCGTTATCCGTAACTGTTACAGCAGGGGCAACGTGTCAAACATCAGCAGCACGTATAACAGCTTTGGCGGTTTTGTGGCCTCATGTTCCAGCAACGCAACCAACGAAAACTGCTTCTCCACAGGCAATGTCTATTTGGAAGGGTTTACCGACCGGGGATTCGCAGGGGGAGCAGGTGCGGGGATTTGTATTTCTAATTTTTTTGATAATACGGCTTCTAATCAGTCAACAGCCTACGGTGCTACCGCCTTAACGACTGTCCTAATGAAAACCGAAAGCACCTTTACCGATGAAGGGTGGAATTTTACTTCCATCTGGGATATGAATGGGGTGGATAATGATGGTTATCCCTTTCTGCAAATGCTGGGGATTCCGATAATAAACACAACAGCGGTTTTCAATATCGGCCCAGATACGGCACAATCAGGTGGAAACTTTATATATGAAGGAAATAGTCCCTTAATTGCCAAAGGAGTAATTTGGGATGTAAGCAATAAGCCAAGCCTTACGAATCATTTGGGAATAAACGATGAAGGCGGAAATCCGGGAGATTTTACCAGCACGCTAACAGGACTTTTGGATACAACGATTTACTATGTGCGGGCTTATGCTACCAATAGCGCAGGGACAGGATATGGAGAAATAATATCTTTTTACACCATATTATCGCCGCCTGAAATAATGATCCCTCCCGGCAATGCCCTCGATTTTGACGGCACCAACGATTATGTGAGCATTGCTAATGAATCCCATTTCGATTTTTACTTTAAAGTGACCCTGGAGGCCTGGATTAAAATTGATGCTTTTGATAAAGAATGGCAGGCCATAATTACAAAAGGGGATGGTGCCTGGCGCCTGGAACGATACGGCACTACAAACCACTTGAATTTTGGCACCACAGGAACAATTCCAATCGACATGGAAGGCACCACCAATGTGAACGACGGGCAATGGCATCATGTAGCCTGCGTTATGACCGGTTTAAGAAAAAACCTGTATGTGGACGGGCAGCTTGATGCTACTAATCCTATTATTGGAGACATTGATAGAACGAATGATTTGCTGTATTTTGGGGAAAACAGCGGTAATACCGGGAGGAATTTTGATGGCCTTATCGATGAAGTCCGTATCTGGAATATTGACCGCACCGCTGCTGAGATCCAGGATAATATGAACATCGTGCTGACGGGCAATGAAAACGGACTGGTGGCCTATTATAAATTTGATATGAACTCGGGAACCTATTTATATGATCATACCGGGAATGGTAATACGGGAAGATTACAAAACATGGGCAACAGCGATTGGGTGCCTGCCGGATGGGGCTTAGATAAAACGGCCACCTGGACAGGGAGCATCGACCACGACTGGACAAATCCCGGTAACTGGGATGGGGTTTCTGTGCCGCCTTCCGCTGGTGAAAATGCCATAATCCCGCCTACATCCAATAATCCCCGCCTCGAAACCACTGTCGAAATTGGTGGCCTGTACATAAGCAGCGGAGCCTCTTTAACTATTGCCCCCACCGGCAAACTTACTATGGAGGGACTTTTGAGCAATGCCGCCGGCGTAAGCGGCCTGGTGATCGAATCTGCCGCTGCCGGAACGGGATCGCTGATCAGCACCACCACCTCGGTGCCTGCCACCGTGCAACGTTACATCAACGGAAACTCGGACTGGCACCTGGTTTCCTCACCCGCGGGCAATGCCACTGCCCAAACCTTCTTCGGGCATTACCTCCAGTTCTTTACTGAATCTTCCGCCGACTGGACCGATATCGTCAGCCCTTCAACAACACTCGCCCCCGCTCAGGGTTATGCGTTATGGTCGGGTCAAGAAACTTACACTTTCGAAGGAAACCTCAACAGCGGAAATATTTCGATTGCCACCAGCCAGGAATATCAAGACCCCGTCGCCGATGAATATTATGGCTGGAACCTCCTGGGAAATCCCTATCCTTCCTCCATCGACTGGGCGCAGCTCGACGATACCTGGGGAGCCGTGTATTATTACACCGGCACCACCTATGCCACCTGGAACAACGGTGCCCAAACCAACGGCGGGACCCGATACATCGCACCAGGACAGGGCTTTTTTATCAGCAGCGATGGCAGCGATTTTCAACTGACAGATGCCATGCGCACCCACGAAGGCACTTCCGACTATTTTAAAAACACGCTCGCGAACTTGCTCCTGCTCCGCGTGGAAAACCAGCAGGGCGGCGATGAAGTTTGCATCCGTTTGGATGCCGAAGCCAGCGATGGTTTCGACCGCAGCTTCGATGCCTGGAAAATCCTCGGGGGAGATGAAAACACCGGACAGCTCTACACCTTCTCGGGCAATGGCATCCTTTCGATCGATGCGCGTCCGCCCTGCGAAATGGTACAACTTGGATTCCACAGCAGCCAGGGCGGGACTTACACCTTCACCCTTCCCGAAATCCACGACATCCCCACCGCCATCCTCGAAGACAGCAAAACCGGACAACGGCATAACCTGCAAAAAGGATCCTACAATTTTGCATGGGAAGTTGGCGATGATGAAACACGTTTTAAACTGCATTTCAAAGCCGTGGGTATCGACGACAATCAAACGTGCGAAAGCAATATTAGGATTTATGCCACCGATGGGCAGATTTTTGTTACAGTGCAGCATGCTGCACTGCATAATTATTCCTACAGCACAAACGGCACAGCGCAGCATGCTGCGCTGGTGTCCGTTACCGACATAATGGGTAGAACCGTTTTACAGCGAACCATCAGCAGAGGCGAAACGACAACCATTCCTGTAAACCTTAAAACGGGGGTTTACGTGGTGATGGTGAGCAGCGGCAGCGGAGTCAGCGGAGCATGCTCCACTGCCCCTGCACCACAACAAAAAATAGAGAAAATATTTATAAAATAAATGATTGTCGAACTCTGACAGGGTTTTAAACCCTGTCAGAGTTTAAGCGCAAAAAGAAAACAGGATTATAATCGGAAAGTAAAGACGGCCGGCCGTCTAAACGTTCCATAAAAACAATAATATCATGAAAACACTAACGAAACTTACAGCAGCACTAATCATCCTTTTAACAATTAACCTTTCCGCCCAAACCCCACCCCCACCCAATGGCGGCAACACTCCCGCTCAAGGCGACAACACTCCCGTTGGTGGTGGCGCACCCATCGGTGGCGGATTGCTGATACTGGTGGCTTTGGGTGCAGGCTATGGTGCGAAAAAGGTGTATGATTTTAGGACACGGAAATTGGCAGAGTAGGAATCTATGATGTCCGATGTCCGATGTCAGATGTGTGATGTCAGATGTCAGGATGCCTTGGCTACTCATCTTCGCTGAACCTTTTTCCTTTCATGTCCCACCGCTTGTAATTGGCAACAAAAAAGGAGGGGACTACGCCCGTGTATTTCTTAAAGGCACGGATAAAAACATTGCGCCCGGCAAACCCCACTTTTACCGACAAGGCTTCCTGGGTGTGGTCGTGGATATATCCAGAAGTAATCAGGCGAATGGCCTCGCGGATGCGGTATTCATTTATAAATTGCGGGAAAGTAGTTTTCAGCTCATTGTTAATGGCCTTTGAAAGATAGGTCCTGTTGGTGCCAAGTTGCTTGGCCACTTCCAGGATAGTTAGTTTGGGATCAAGGAAAGGTTTTTGAACCTCCATCCATTTCTTCAACGATTCAACAAGCTGCTTTTGCTTCTTTGGCTCTTCATCGTTTATCGGACTAACCCCGTTTCTGTTGCCATTTTTATTATTTAACTTTTCGTATGCGATGTCTTTCTCCAGCGATTTCCGGACCAGTTCTAATTTCGACTTGTACAATTGGCGATAAAGCATCAATATCACAATTACAATTACAAAAAGGGCAGTCAGACCAATTGATAGTAGGATTCCTTTTTGTTTCGACTTATCCAGTTCTATCTGTATTAGTTCATGGTTACTGTCGGCCAGCATAACCATCGACCGGTTCAGGTGTTCCTGTTCGCGAAGTGAATCGGTGGCTTGATTGAATTTTGCGTAAAACTGCACAGCCAACAAAGGCTTTCCCTGCCGTGAACTAATATCGGCAAATAAGCAATAAATCCCGGGAGTAAATCTGTATGTGCTGAATTTAATCGAATCGTTGGGCATGAGCTGCCGTGCAAGCCCGGCGGCTTCGTTTGCCCTACCCTGTTTCAATTTCAGCCGGGCTTTAACGAATATCAGTTCCTGTTTTATATCGTTAAATATACTTGTTTCCATATATGGGTCCACTTCATCCAGCAAGTGCTGCGCTGCTTCCAGGCTGTCAGCTTTCAAAGCCGTTTCGGCAAGTTTTATTTTAATAAATGTTATTGAATTGTGACGGCACGACTGGTGAAGGTGCTGCTCTGCCAAATCGAGCGATATGGTGAACCACTGCTTTGCTTCTTTTAAATTCCCGTTAATTAGGGCAATTTGTCCCAGGTTGTTCATGAGCACATAGGGACGGTAAAAATCCCAGTTTTCTGCTTCTTTGTATTGTTGATATAAACTGAAATAGACCTCCCGGGCCTGGTCGTAAAGCCCTGCATTATAATACATATCGCCCAGCAGGTTGATGATGTTCCGGTCTTCTTCATCAATTAGTCCGGGAGTGGTCATGTCGCGGTACCGCAGTATATATTTCATGGCCAAGTCGTATTGTTTTCGGCCCAAATAAAAATACACCCGGTACAGGTCAACAAGTCGCATTTCGGAATTACCTCCATACTTTTCTGCCTGGCGATAAGCTTGGTCGAATAGTGCTGTTTGGGGCGGGTTAGACCGTTCGGCCCGGTACACCAGCGACCAGATATGGGCCAGGCCATCTTTTTCGAGGGTAAGGTTGTACACGTCGTTGGCCTTTTCCATAGTCGATTGGCCATTGTCCTCATCACGCAAAGCGATGTAGAATTGATAAATACTGTCGGTAAATGTTTCTCCCTGAATCGCAGCAAAGCCGTGCAATCTCGCCTTCCACAGGCTGTCTTGGGCAAGGCATGGTTGTATGCCCATAAGGGCAAACCCGGCAATAAGGATCACTAATAATCCTGTAAACTTCACTTTTATGCTTAAAAACTTGTTCATATTTACCAATTGGGGCAAAGATAAGACTATCCCAAACAAGGCATATCCTAAATTTTTATGATTTTTACGCCGCTAAAAAAAAACGTCATGAACACTAGTCTGGCTTACCTGCCATAAAACCCGGCAAGCTTCCCGGATGGGTTTTGTAAAAAGATGTTTTAGTAGCAAAACACAATCTTTAATTTTATACTTATGAAAAAAATTGTATTCGCTTTTTTACTGTTTTTCCCATTGGTTTCATTCTCTCAAACCACAGGAAGCTATGCACTTGATTTTGATGGTAGTGATGATTATGTTAATTTTGGGGCAAGTTCACCAGCCTATAGTAACACAATGACCATTGAAGCCTGGATAAAAACCGATATGGCTTCCACTGATATTAATAACAATATAGTATGTTGGGGCAGTTCAGATGAAAGTAATAGTGCCAATGTTCAATTTAGAATGCATTTAGGAAAACTTGAGTTTGGAACAAATATTAGTAATGAATCAAATTGGCAAGCAGTAAGTAGTAGCCAATACATCAACACGGGTAGTTGGGTACATGTGGCAGTTGTTAAAAACGGAGACAATGTACAATTGTATATAAATGGGACTGCCGATAATTCTGGCACAAATACAAATTCAATAACTGTGGATCGTATGCTGATAGGTGCTTATTACAATCACGGGACTGTTTACACAGGAGACTTTAGCTTTGGCGGATTAATAGATGAAGTTCGTATATGGAATGATGCGAGAACACCGTTTGAAATTCGGGAATATATGTTTAAAGATGCCATTATAGATGCTAGCCTTGTGGCATATTACCAGATGAGCAATGGAAGCGGCACCTCACTCACTGATAATAGTGGGAATAGCAATGCTGGGACTATTGTAGGAGCATCCTGGGTCGGCTCTGGATGTTGGGTGTCGCCAGGAAATGCACTTGATTTTGATGGTAGTGATGATTATATTGATTTTGGGACAAGTTCGCCACCCTATAGCAACACAACCCTTACCATTGAAGCCTGGATAAAAACCGATAATGCCTCTGGTACAAGAAATATACTAAGCTGGGGAAACTCCATAACAGGTAATAACCACAATGTTCAAATTAGAATAGATGGAGGGAAACTTACGTTTGGATCAGATCCAGGAAACGCCTGGCAATATGTACAAAGCAGCCAAAGTATCAACACGGGTAGGTGGGTACATGTGGCAGTTGTTAAAACCGGAAATGATGTACAAATATATATAAATGGGGTTCTCGATAATTCTGGCACAAACACCAATTCAATAACTGTGGATCATATGGTGATAGGTGCTTATTACAATAACGGGACTGTTTACACAGGAGACTTTAGCTTTGATGGCTTAATAGATGAAGTACGTATATGGAATACAGCTCGAACTGCTACTGAAATACAAGATGGAATGTTTTCTAATTACAATGGAAACTGGGGTGGAATAGAAGGCATGTACCGCATGAACCAAAAGGGAACAGAAACAGTTTTCATTGATGGTTCGTCTAATGGTAGAAATGGCACAATGACAAATTTTGCTGACCCCGCATCGTCATGGGTGCAATCAACAACTTATAATACATGGATTGGTTTTACATCAGATATTTCAACTACAACAAATTGGGTCACAGGCAGCGTACCGGTATCAACAAATAGTGTAAATATCACTGGGGGAAGTCCCAACACATTCGAAATCACCTCGGTGCCAGCTGCTCCTTTTCAATGTGACAATCTAAATATTAAAACCAATTCGAGCCTAACAGTAAACGATGGAAAAGCATTAACAGTAAATGGCAACTTGTGCAATAATGGTACGCTAACCATTAATTCTTCATCTTCAGGTACCGGTTCTTTAATTGTTGATGGCAGCTCGAGCGGAAATGTTACTACCGAAAGATACGTAAGCGAAACCTATTGGCACTATATTTCAGCACCGGTAGCCGGACAAAACATCACAAGTTTTGTTACGAATGCCAACAACAGCATCGTCAATACACCGTCTTACCAGTTTTTCAGGTGGGATGAAGACCAAAACTACTGGATTATTTATGGTTCTACCGGAGAGCCTGAAGCATTTACTGATACCGAATTTGGAGCCGGAAAAGGCTATGCCGCCACTCGTTCGGGCGATGGAGACTATACATTTACCGGAACTATAAAAACATCTGCTGTTAACGCTCCGGTAACTTTTAATGCAGACCAGGGTGCAGGTTTCAACCTTGTAGGAAATCCTTTTACCTCATCCATTGCCATTACTGAAGATGCACAGGCCGATGACAATTTCCTGTCCGACAATGCCGGAATACTACATGCGAGCTATCAAGCAATTTATATTTGGCAAGAATCAGCGGATTATGAATACGGAGATAATGACTACAAAGTGATTTGTAATACAGGATTTGCAGGGCAGGGAAACGGATCAGAAATTTCTAAGGATTATATTCAGCCCGGGCAGGCCTTTATGGTTAAAGCTAAGCAGGCAGGTAATATCATTTTCAATACCGATATTCGCAAACATGGAACAGCAGATTTTTACAAGTCCAAAGAAAGCTGGCCGGGACTGGAATTACGCATCGCCAACAACGAACATTCAAATTCCACAATCGTTGCTTTTAACAACAACATGACAGAAGGCCTCGACCCATCCTACGATGCAGCTAAATTTAAAGGAAATCCCAACCTGGCACTCTACACAAAACTGGTTGACGACAACGGGAAGGACTTCGCCAATCAGGTCTTACCCGACCAAAATAGCGAAGATTTACCCCTTAGGGTTGCAATCCCCTTCCTTCGGTCGGGGCTGCAAACCCGGGATGCCGGCCCCGACAGGGGATCGCAGCCCTTGACTAACAGCAGGGATTTCGCCATCCAGGCACTACCCGACCAAAATATCGAAGATTACATTATCCCCATCGGTGTGGATGTAGCCGAAAGTAGCGTATTTGAGTTTTCAGCAACCCAGGAAAAACTCGACAATTACAGCCTCCTCTTAGAAGACCGTCAGGAAAATACTTTTACCGATTTACGTTGGGAAAGCTATTTCGCCACCATCAGCGAAAGCGGAACAGGCAGGTTTTATTTGCATTTTAAGGATGCTACCGGGATTGAAAATCCTGCACCCCAAAACAACATCCAGATATTTGCAGCCGATGGGCAAATAATTATCAAGGGTGCTAAAAGCGGACAAATATCAGTTTTGGATGTGATGGGCAGGATTGTGTTGCAGCAAAATATCAGCGGAAGCGAATTAACAGCCATTCCTGTGAATCTGCAAACGGGGGTTTATTTGGTGATGGTGCAGGGGAGCATGCTCCCCACGGAGAAAGTATTTATAAAATAAAAATAACAAACAAGGCAGTGGAGTATGCTCCACTGCCTTCGTTTAAAAAATAATTAGACTAAGCGCAGCACTTACGACACTTACACTATTAACGATTACACTATTAACCATTAACCTCTCCGCCCAAACCCCTCCACCACTAATGTCATTAAGTTAAGCATCCGTCAAAAATCATCTCCCAAAAAAGTTATCATCGGATTACACGGATTACACGAATCTCTACCTGCCGTAGGCAGGTCAAATCCGATAAATCCGATAAATCCGATGATGATATTTTCTTTTTGATAAGAATTGTGTGATATTCCATATTCATTTTTCAGATATGAAAACCTTAAGTTAATGGCATTACCTCCACCACCCAATGGTGGCAACGGCGCACCCAATGGCAACAATACTCCCGTTGGCGGTGGCGCACCCATCGGTGGCGGCCTGCTTATTTTGGTGGCTCTCGGCGCTGGCTATGGCGCAAAAAAAGTGTATGATTATCGCAAAGCGATACAAATAACATAGGAAACAAGAATTGGCAGAATAAGTGTTAGTAGCCGCAGATTTAAATTGACAATAGTCCACAGGGTTTGACTCCAAGCCAAACCCTGACTAACTTAAATGCCGATCTCAGGTTGCAGAAAATATGATAGGAGATCTTAGATTTTCACTTCAATCATATTTTTAAAATTTCCGCTGCCCCTCTATTTCACCTAATTTAATATTTATTTCGGTTTTCTTAATTTCAAGAGATTGAATTTGAGCCTTTAATGTTTTTAGCTCATTATTAATTTGTCTCAAGTCAGTTTTTAATTTGTTTACTTGTAGATAATTATCCCCATACTTTTCTTTAACAAATTCTTCAACTTCATTTCTAAGCAATCTGTACCATGGATTGTCATAGATATAATTTACCCGAAAATGTAATTTTCCATTATTAATTCCTTCAAGGATATCCTCTTGTGTTAATTTGTATTCTTTTCTTGCAGTTTTGTCGCTAAGAGTGGCTCCTTTTATTGTCCATAATTGTTCGTCATCTTTTTTCATATTATGTTGTTTAATGATTGTAGTGTTAAGTGCTTTTTTTACGCCCCAATATTTTCACAATACGGCTATAAACAATTTCCGATAAATTCCATTCGTATCCATCAAAGTCGGTTGTATTCACAAATTGAACGACAACCGCGTTGATGTCTTCGTGGTATTTTGCAATACTTTGGTAGCCGGGAACCAGGCCTGTATGTTCGTACACGTAAATGGA
>Ga0208900_1000528_pt1 | contig 23714 bp, 19 predicted proteins | sample AntAceMetag02UKK_FD_184763 | JGI IMG/M metagenome (GOLD analysis project Ga0208900, IMG submission 184763) | Saline lake microbial communities from Ace Lake, Antarctica - Antarctic Ace Lake Metagenome 02UKK (SPAdes) (version 2) | ecosystem: Environmental > Aquatic > Non-marine Saline and... | reverse complement strand
TCCTTCCCTGGTAGCCAGTTGCTTTGTGATGTCCTGGATATTACCGGTTTTCAGCGTCTCTTCCGAGATAATATTGCCGCAGAATGTGATCAGGGTTTTGGCCTTGACTTTCCCCTTTGTGATCAATGTTCCCATGACCTGGAGATAACTATAGGGGATGGTTGACGGATTCTCAATTTTCCCGGTAATAATGAATAATTCTCCGGCAGTATCATTGGAAATAAATCTGCTGTTGACACTCCCCTCGTTGGGAATCGGTTTGAGGTCAGCCTTTTGGGGCATTTCCTTTTTAAAATATTTTTCCAGTATCGGTATTTTGACATCTGATAGATAGGGAATTTTATATCCCAGGGTCATACTGGCAATATAGGCACCTGCCACAAGAATAAAGAGTAATATCAGGAGCATGACAGGCCCCCCCACGCCAGATCTCTTTTTTCTTTTCTGGGGGCGTCCGGGGTGAAGTTCAGAGTGATCCAATATCGTTTCTTGTTCCGTTTGAGTCTCTATCAATGGGCTTCTCGGCAAAGGTTCGTCTTTCTCAATGGGCTCACCACCGGTGATGTCATCAGGGTCCTGAAAATTTTCTTCAGGTTCGGTATCCTGATCAAGCACCTGGTCATAGGAAGAAAATGTATCCTCGGGCTCAGCTATGTCTTCTTCATGGGTCTCACGGTTGGACGGCTCCGGCTCTTCTTCAAGGTCAAGGCCCCCCGGTCCATTGTCAAGGGCCTCAAAGGGGTCTTCTTCAAGGTTCAAAGTCTGTTCTGCTTCCTTGGGTGACGCCTCTGGGTCTTTAGTTTCCATGGCGAGATCGGGAAAGGTCATGTGCTGGTCATCTGAAGGTTCTAACTCCAGTAGGGCAAGGTCTTGCTCTGGACCGGTTTCTTCAAAAACCAGGTCTGCTTCCGGATCATCATCAAAGGAAAGGTCCGCCTCGAGTTCGTCTTCTTCAAGAGTAGGGGCATCTTGATCAAGGCTTGTATATTTATAGCTGTCAGAAGCGTCTGGCGCTTTTAGATCTTTCGGGGGGGGCACCATCTCGTCAGGATCGTCAAATTCAATGTCTGTGTCCTCAAAGGTAAGCTCATCCTCTTCAAATTCAATATTGACATCTGACTCATGGTCATATGATTCCGGATCAAAGTTGATTTCAATGTCAGTGGCATCTTTTTCGGGCGCGTCTATTTCAAGACCGGTGTCGTTTGTTTCAAAATTCAGGTCATCTATTTCAAAGCTGGTTTCTTGAAAATCCAATTCACTGTCATCGACTTCCAATTCGTCTGTTTCCAATTCGAAGGTTTTTAAATCATCCGGGGCCTCATCGGGAAGATCAAAGGAAAGTTCTTCTTCAGGTTCAGGTGCCACGGAAGCAGGAACCTGGGGAAAGACGGTGAAAATATGTTTGCACAAACTGCAGCGGACTTTTGAGCCCCCAGTCTTTATCATGGATTCGTCAAGGTTAAAGCGTGTTGAACATTCTTCGCAGGTAATAATCATTGAGCTTCCCCCCTATCCTTGCAATTTCAGGTAATAGATTGCAGGCAGATTTCTGTATTTTTCATTGTAATCAAGCCCATAGCCTACAATGAATCCTTTTTCAAGTGAAAACCGAGAATAGTTGACATCAATCTTAACTTCCCTGCGTTTTTTTTCGGAAATCAGGGGGATAAATTCTGGCATCAGATCTATAATCCTGTTTTTTCAAGTTCTTTAATAAGGTCTTCCTGTTTTTTGTCCAGTTTTTTTGGCATCATTATATTAATCACAACAAAGAGATCTCCGCAACCATTTCCTTTCATGTGGGGGATTCCATGGTTGGGAATCCTCATTTTTGACCGATGATTTGTTCCCGGGGGGAGGGTCAGGTTGAGGGCCTTCCCCGACGGGGTGGTGACCTGAATTTTGCCTCCGAGAAGGGCCTGGGACAGGCGCACTTCCTGGGCAAGAGCAATATCATTGCCTTCAATGGTGATGCCTTCCGGGGGGATGGGGTTGGATTTGATATAAAGATTGCCCGTTGCGCCGCCATTGGGGCTTGTCTCTCCTTTGCCCGTCAGCCGGATTTTTTTCCCTGGGGTGAGCCCTTTGGGAATGGTAACCTCAATGGCCTTAGCGGTTCCTCCCTGGCTGATGGTGATGGTTTTTTTGGTGCCATTGATGAGTTCATCAATGGTCAGAGGAAGTTCATATTCCAGATCTTTGCCCCGAACCGGGGCTTTCCGGCTGCCTCAACCGCCGCCTGCGCTCTGGGAAAATGGGTTTCCTCCCATGCCGGAGAATCCTCCCCTGGAACGGCCTCGTCCCCCGCCCCCGCCAAAGCCGAACTCCTTTAAAATATCCCCCATGTCAAAGTTCCTGAAAATATCTTCCTGGGAAAATCGCTGCTGGAAATCAGCAGATCCATAGGTGTCATATTGATTCTTCTTTTTAGGGTCACTGAGAACGGCATAGGCTTCAGATATTTTTTTGAATTTATCTTCGAGACCTTTATCTCCCTCGGTTTTATCCGGGTGGTATTTTAAAGCCAGTTTCCTATATGCTTTTTTTATTTCAGCGGGACTCGCTGTTTTGGTGATACCCAGTATGCTGTAATAGTCATCGGCCATATCGTTTTCCTTAATTTTTTACAAAACAGTTACAAAATTTTATAATTTACGATGTTTGTGAGCTAAATAATAAGCGCCAACCCGTCCAAGTCAAGATTCTTTGTCCTTTTGAAAGGTGGCAATGGCCACCATTAAAACCGAAATAGCTGCCGGTGTTATGCCGTCGGTCCGGGATGCCTGGCCAAGGGATGTGGGCTGTATGAGGCCAAGTTTTTCCCTGAGCTCATTTGAAAGTCCATGGGCATTGGCATAATCAAACTTTTCCGGGATTCTTATTTTTTCTAAGTCTTTGAATTTTTCGATTTCATTGAGCTGGCGCTGGATATATCCTTCATATTTTATTTCGATTTCTACCTGGTTTTGGGCCCGGGCATGGAGGGGTTCCAGGGTCGGAGAAATTTCTTTTAAGGCCTCATAGGTGAGTTCTGCTCTCTTTAACAATTGTTCAAGCTTTACCCCGGTTGTGATGGGATTGGTTTTGTGATCAACAAGAAATGCATTGACGGCATCACTGGGCTTGATAACGGTGGTTTTAACTCTGCCAATCTCTTGTTGGGTTTGGGATTGAATCTCCCTGCAAAAATCCAAGTGTTCTTTGTCGATGAGTCCATACTCATACCCCATGCGCGCCAGCCTCAAATCGGCATTGTCTTCCCGCAGCAGGAGGCGGTACTCTGCCCTTGAGGTGAACATGCGGTAGGGTTCCTGGGTTCCCCGGGTCACAAGATCGTCCACCATGACCCCCATATAGGCCTGGGACCTGTCCAGGACAAAGGCGTCTCTTTTCTGGACCCTGCAAGCGGCATTGACCCCAGCCCACAACCCCTGGGCACCTGCCTCTTCATAGCCCGAAGTCCCATTGATCTGACCGGCCAGAAAAAGGCCCTTCATTTTTTTGACTTCCAGACCCGGGGTAAGCTCCAGGGGATTGACATAGTCATATTCAATGGCATAGGCCGGCCGCATGATTTGGGCCTGTTCCAGCCCCCGAACCGATCTTACGATCTGGTATTGGATCTCAAGGGGCATGCTGTTGCCAAGACCAGAGGCATAGATCTCCTTGGATTCAATTCCTTCATATTCCAAAATTACATGGTGGCTGTCCCTGTCCGGGAATTTAACGATCTTGTCTTCAAAAGAGGGGCAATATCGGGCAGACTTTCCCTTGATCTGACCGCCGTAGAGGGCTGAAAATTTAAGGTTCTTCCGGATGATCTCATGGGTGGCAGGATTGGTCTCCCCCATGAAACTGGGCAGCATGGGATTGGTGATTTTTCGGGTGGAAAAAGAAAAGGGCCTGGTAATAGTGTCTGCCCCATGGAGGTTAAATTGGGAAAAATCGATGCTGTCTGCATGGAGCCGCGGCGGGGTGCCGGTTTTCATCCGGCCCATGTCAAGGCCTATCTTGGCCAGGCTTTGGGCCAGGCCGATGGAGGAAAATTCACCGGCCCGGCCGGCATCTATCCGGGTTGATCCGATATGGACCGTGCCCCGTAAAAATGTGCCCGTTGCAATGACAATCGAAAGCGCTGTGTATTCAAACCCGGTCTGGTCAATGATGCCCTTTACCTGGTTTTTTTCCAGGAGGAGGGACTGCACCATGGCCTGCTTTAAGTCAAGGCCCGGGGTCTTTTCAAGCACCGCCTTCATCTGCCTCGAGTACATGGCCTTGTCGTTCTGGGTCCGGGTGGAATGAACCGCAGGTCCTTTTTTTGTATTCAAGGTTCGGTACTGAATGGCAGACCAATCAGAGACCTTGGCCATCTGCCCTCCCAGGGCATCAATCTCCTTTACCAGCTGACCCTTGGCCATGCCGCCAATGGAAGGGCTGCAGGGCATGGCCGCAATTTTATCCATGTCAATGGTCAGTAACAGGGTTTTGCACCCCATTCTTGCGGCAGCAAGGGCTGCCTCACACCCGGCATGGCCGGCACCGATCACAATGACATCATACTTATTTTTATAAAAATTCATAACCAGTTAATATAGGAGTGCTTATGAATTTGGTCAAGATCCAGACGGCATTAATTGCAACAATTGCAGATTAATATGTTTTTTTTAAACGGTATTTTATTTGTTGACCATGACATTGCGGCTTGCCTGCCTGGCTTTTCTGGCTTTTTCTCTGAGCTTTTCAAGAGGACCTGTACTGTTGTCGGATATGGTGATACATATTGAAGCAAAAGAATTTTGGATTTTTTATGGGAAATGGATACGAATGGATAAAGAAAAAAGATATTCAGATTATAATGGATATTTGAGAAAATTATTTGGGATGCGGGTACAAAAGATCTCGGTCGATGCAGGGCTTTCCTGCCCCAACCGGGACGGGGTGCTCTCCAGACGAGGCTGCATCTATTGCAACGCCAAGGGGTCCGGGTCCGGTGCCTTTGCCAGGGGGCTTTCCATTACCCAGCAGGTTGAAGCCGGCAGGATCGGTATGATCAAAAAATACAAGGCCAAAAAATTTCTTGCCTATTTCCAATCCTATACCAATACCTATACCTCCTGCGCCCACATGAAGGCCTTATATGACGAGGCCCTTGCCTGTGAGGGAATGGTGGGGATGGCCATCGGTACCCGGCCCGATTGTGTGGATGAACAAAAAATTGCGCTTATCCAGTCCTATACAAACAAGTACCTGGTCTGGCTGGAATATGGTCTCCAATCTGTCCATGATACCACCTTGTCCCTGATCAACAGGGGCCATGATTTTAAGGCTTTTGTCCGGGCCGTTGACATGACCCGTGACAGGGGGATCAACATCTGTGTCCATGTTATTTTGGGGCTGCCCGGTGAGGACAGGGCCATGATGCTGGAAACTGCCAGGGTCCTTGCCAATATGGGGATCAACGGGGTGAAAATTCATTTGCTCTATGTGATCAAGGATACCCCCCTTGACCTGATATGGCAAAGGGGGGACTACACGTGCATGGAACAAAAAGATTATGTGAACATGGTCTGCGATTTTTTGGAACGGCTTCCGAAAGAGATCATTATCCAGCGCATCACCGGCGACCCCCATGGAGAAGAACTCAGGGCACCGGCCTGGGCGGGCCGGTACAGGGAAACCTTTAACATGATCCAGCATACCCTTGAAAAACGCGAGTCTTTCCAGGGCCAAATTATTCATCCTTGATATTTGCTCGTGGGGAAGAAACAAAAGATATCCTTGATGAATTCCTGAAAATTAAGATATGATCTGTTGGGCGCTTGTTATGGGCGTTCTTAATATTTTAAAGGAGAATGGTGGGGATGACGGGGAAAAAAGTAATTGTTGAAGAAAAAAATCATGTGCTGATGATGGAGTTGAACCGGCCTGAAAAGCGGAATGCCTTTGATCTGGACATGTACCGGGAATTGAGCATGGCCTATGGAGAGCTGAACCGGAATCCGGATTTGCGGTGCGGACTTTTGTTTGCCAGGGGAGACCATTTTACGGCGGGGCTGGATCTGCCCGAGTGGGCACCGTGGTTTACCAAGGGATGTTTTCCCGATCTTCCTGGCGGGGGAATTGATCCCCTGGGGCTGGACGAGGCAAACAGGGTTTTAAAGCCCGTTGTCATGGCGGTCCAGGGTGTCTGTTTTACCATCGGCATCGAACTGCTTTTGGCCACGGACATTCGGGTTGCCGCAACCGATACCCGATTCGGACAGATTGAAATTAAACGGGGTATCTATCCGGTTGGGGGAGCCACCATTCGGTTGATGCAGGAGGTGGGGTGGGGCAATGCCATGCGCTATCTTTTAACCGCCGATGAAATTTCGGCCGGGGATGCCTGGCGTTTGGGGCTGGTCCAGGAGATTACAGAACCTATAACCGTTTTTGAAAAAGCCCTTGCGATTGCCCAAACCATCGCAAAACAGTCGCCCCTGGGGGTTCAGGCAACTCTGAAATCCGGACGAATCGCTCGATCCCAGGGAGACCGGGCCGCCATTGAAAGATTATTGCCGGATCTTGTGCCCATCATGAAAAGTGAAGACTTTAAGGAGGGCATCCAGTCTTTTCTTGAGAGAAGAGATGCCGATTTCAAGGGGGTTTAAAATTTTACTTAAGGGTCAGTGCTCTGGACAAGAAGGGGTTTAAGCGATGTTGCCAACATTAAGGCAAGGGTGCATAAAACTGCCAGAATCATAAAGACCGTTTTGTAACTTCCGGTCAGGTCAAAAATATACCCCGCCATAAACGGACCGATGGCCCCTCCAATGGTGCTGCTGAAGATGACAATCCCAAAGAGAAGGCCATGGGATCTTGTCCCGAAAAATTTAGCGATTAAGGGGGAGACCAGGGAGAAAAATCCGCCGTGGGCAAACCCGTACACAGCAGCAAACAGATAGAACATCCCCAGGGTTTGTACCGCCTGCAAAAAGACAAGGGAGGTGAGTAAACACAGAAGGCAGATCAACAGGGCTGATTTTTCACCGATTTTATCAGCTGCCCCGCCCATCAAGAACCGGCCCGCAATGCTGACCCCGCCGATGGTTGACAGAATGCCGGCGGAAAAGCCCGACGGGATGCCAAGGTCAATGGCATGCTGAACAATGTGTATAAGAATGGTGTATACACAAAAAAGAATAATAAAATAGATGAAACAAATTGTCCATAATTGCCGGGTGGCAATCGCCTCCTGAAAGGTTAAGCCCTCTTCTGATTTGTTCTTTGGTTGAGCTGCCCCCTGAATTTCATTGTCAATGAATTGTGATTTCAAGATTGGATCCCGAACCAAAAACTGAGCAAAAAATAAAACAGAGAGGATGATAATAAACGCCAATACCATAAAGGCGGTCCGCCATCCATAATGCTGTATCAGCCAGGTGATGAAAAAGGGCATGGTGAGCATGCCAACCCCTGTTCCGACTTTAATGATGCCGCTCATCATCCCCCGGTTTTTTTTAAACCACCTGGACACGGTGGATAAGGGGATAACATCAATGCCGCCAAGGCCGATGCCGGTAATCAGGCCATAGAACAGATACAGTTGCCAGGCTTGGTGAAGTGTTGCCATCAGTAGAAACCCAAGGCCCAGGAAGACACCGCATCCACTCATGATGATCCGAGGGCCGAACCTGTCGTTCAGGTTTCCCAGAACCATGCTGGCAGATCCGTGGACTAAAAATCCCAGGGAGGCAGCCCCTGAAATGGTGGCCCGTGACCATCCAAACTCCTTGATCAAGGGATCAAAGAATACGCCGAAACTATTACTGATACCCCAAACAAAGGCCTGTATGAAAAATCCGGATAAAATAATAATGTAGCCGTAAAAAAAAGGGCTTTTTTGACGCTCAGCCATTATGATTTCCCCGTTGCTTGATCGGGAAATAGGCCTTGTGTCATGCCATCTTTAAGATTCACCAGCCCTTGTTCACAGATGCGCAAATAGGGGATGGCAGCCCCGGTCAGGGTGGTCAGGGTCAGCACGGGATCTGGGAAATCAACCCCGAGTTCTGCCATAATTGTTTTGATTTGTTCCATGTGATCGGCTATCTCTTCAACGGGCAGCTCGGACATGATGCCAAAAACAGGCAAGGCTAGCTCGTAGCGGATTTTTTTGTTTTCGCAGATCACAATTCCCCCCTGGAGATCATGGATTCGATTGACCGCCAGGGCCATGTCGGATCCATTGGTGCCCACAACAATGATGCAGGAGGTGTCCCAGGAAGCGCTGCAGGCCATTGCCCCGGATGTCAGGCCGAACCCTTTGATGAGGCCGGTAAACATTTTTCCCGGGGTGTGGGTCCGGTCCACGGCGGTTATTTTTGCCAGGTTTTTTTTCCGGCTCGTCGTTAGTTCGCCGTTCACCACTTCTATCTCTTCAATGCTTTCCCGGGTGACAAGGTCGGTGACCATCTCAATGATATGCACTTTTTTTTTCGGGGCATCATTATCGAGCTTAATCCTGAAATCATCCGGGGTTAAGCGTCTGGGAAGCGTCACTGTGTTGAGGCTTTTATGGGCGTAGGCGTGGTGCCGGGGGCTAACGGACAATTGGCCGTTTTCAACAATGACACAGCCATTGCTGATGACCGTCTTTGCCCGGATGGTCCGGGGATCAGGGATGATGACCATGTCTGCGATCTTTCCCGGTGCAATGCCGCCAATGGCATGGTCCAGCCCAAAATGTTCGGCCACGTTCAAGGTGGCCATCTGCACGGCTGTGATGGGATTAAATCCATAGTCAATGGCCTTTTGAACCAGGTATTCCATATATCCCAGGTCCAAAAGATCTGCCGGGGAGATGCCGTCGGTGGCCAGGATGAGTCGTCGAAGGCTGATCCCTTGGTCCTTGATCACTGAAATGGCTTCCAGCTCCCGGCGGATGCTGCCCTCCCTTGCCATTACATAAATCCCGAGGCGCAATCTTTCCAGGGCCTCTTCTGCGGTGGTGGGTTCGTGGCAGGAAGAAATTCCCATGGCGGCATAGGCCGACAATTTGTTCCCCCGGGCACCGGCAGAATGGCCTTCAAGACGTTTCCCACAGCCCAGCACGGTTTCAAAATTGGTCAGGAACCGGTCTGGATTTTGAAATACAGACTGCCAATAGGATTCGCCCATGCCAAGAATATTTTTTTGGGCCATGAGGTGTTGCATGGTTTTTTGGGGGACCCCCAGGGTGGTCTGGCTGATGGACCCCATGCCCGGTGCTGTGGCCAGCAGTTTTATGGGCTGGTCCCTTAACGAGGCCAGAAAATCCATCACCCCGTCAACTCCTGACACGGGAAAAACTTCCATGGACTCGGTAATAATGGTGGTGGTGCCGCCTTTCATGGCGTGTTTTAAAAATTCAGGAATGCTCAGCCACAGGGCCAGGTGGGTATGCCCATCTATGAGACCGGGGATCAGGGTGCTTCCCTTTGCATCCATCACCCGTGTCCCAGGGCCGATGGTGTGGGAGGCATCCGGGCCTGTCAGGGCAATGCGCCTTCCTTTTACGGCGACGCAATAATTGTCCAGGATTTCGCTGGTATAGACGTTCATCAGGCGGGCGTTGATCACAACCAGATCTGCTTTTTCCTTGCCCAGGGCGACCTGGCTCAGTTCTTCCATTTCTTGGGACCTTAATTGGAGGTCAGTCCTGTTTTTGTCTTTGTTCATCGGTTGATTCCTTGTGAAAATGAGTTCTCTGTTCTTAAGACCGAGATCCAGTTTGCTGCGATTGGTTTAGGAGATCGTGGGGATCTGAATCAGTTCTGCAAGCCGTTGGGCAAACCCGTTGATGTCAACCAAGGAATCCGTTGGATGTTCCTGAGCCCCCTGGCAGAATTCAACAGTTTATATCGTTTTTTCATTGAAAAGTACCGGATGACAAGGGTCAGGATCAGGTTGACGGCTGCCAGGAGCAAGATTGCTGAAATTAAGGAGCTGGGCATTATATTAAAAGTCCCCAAGGTTAGAATAAGCCTGAGCTATAAGACAGGACCCTGGTGCTTGTCAAGAGACACAAGAAAAAACCAATAATAATGGTCATGGGTATTCAGGGTGATCCCATGTAAAACGAGGGTGGAAAACCAAAGGCGGTGAATGGTGGGCAGAACGTTCCCGGCCAGTTTTTGCAAATTTAACCGGCTTAACAGGATAGTCCACAGGATTTTTAGAAAACTGAAAAGCCAGCGATATTGCCAATAAAATTCGTTCAATTTTATATAAAAATTACAGTGCAAAATTGGCTTGTAACCGCAGTTATTTTTCAGCCGAAACCTCATATAGATAGACATAGTTGTCGCTGCCTTATTACCTGAATATTCTTCCTCAAATGATGGTTTTTACTCCAATATAAGGTAATGGGATCTTGATAGGTTTGATGATGGCTTTCCCCATATATTTGAATTTCCCACCAGTGCCTAAAAAACAGCCCCCTACCATATGTGGTGTTCTGAATAATTTTTAAAAAGAGAACTCAACACGTTATAAGGCTTACTGCCGGTCAAGTCCTGACGCTAAGCATTTCTTTTGGAATTCATGACCCAATTTCAATTGTTGTTCGTCACTGTTGATATCTATATCCTCTATTAAATTTATCAATTCTTCTGTAATCCAATGGTGCTGATTTCTTTATAAACAATGATATTCCCGTTTACGTATCCAGGCTTCCGGGATAACGGTATCTTGAATCTGATCTGACTTTTCCAGGTTATCAAACTTCAGCTCGTTTTTTTGAACATCCTCACGTAACATCTTGTTCTTGGCCTGTATTTTATAATTAGGATCTGTATACCAGCCTGCATCAGCTGTATTTGATGGATCATATTCTTGCTTTATTTTTTGAATCAAATGGTCATAGTCCATGGCCTCAGGAGAAAAGGTGGCAGACCCTTCAGGGCCGAAACTATTAATGGAAATCCCCAATGTTTTTTTGATCGCAGCTTCATTGGTCTCGGTAACAAACCGTGCCTGACCTTCAACATGTTTCGGATCGTTAGGATCGTACAAGGCCACAGTCTCGATGTGGCTGTAGCTGCCATTCTCATAAAGACCGCCATGCCCACCATCACCTGCATCATCAACAATTTCATCCCGTTCGATAAACCGTTTCTTGATGGCAATACCGATTTGTGCACTACGCACCGCCATATCCCAGGGTGAAATGGTGCCCAGTGAAGTGCTGAAATTACCACCCAGCAATATGGTACATCGTACATTGGTATCCGCACGGATAAACTTCCCATACATAAGTGCATCCAAAGGGTTTCCAGTTTTTATTACAGAAAGTCCATGGTTTTTAATTTCTTTTAAAAACAGACTGATCACTCCCGGAATGGATTTGAGGATATTCAGCATGCCGATTCTTTTTTGGTAAACACGCAGAAAGCGCAGCTTGTTCAAAAGACCGATAATCCCTGTATCATTACCAAGGAATCCGCCATCTACAGATTTCACAATCTCTGAGATTACTTTTTGTTTATACTTGTATTCTTCCTTGTGCCTAGCTGTATATAGGGTATATAGATTATGGGTGAATGCTCGAAACATGGGTACGTCGAGCCCCTTAATTGCTTCAGCGCCATTGGTATATAGCACGGGAATAGTTAGGTTTGGTGCATTTCGAAGGGCAAAATCTGCGATTTGTGCTTCTCCCAGCGCATACCCCAAATCTGCTATTTCTTTCCAGCCTTTTACGCCCAGGGTACCGATAATATGGTGCTCCGGTATCAGGGTCATTTGATTCGGAACCTTTCCGTTCACATTGATCTTTTTAGGACCTTCCCATGGATAAAGTTTGACAGCTGCTTTTGTAAAAATACCCAGCCCGCCCATGGCACCTGCAAACCCGCGTATGATTCCCCGGATTGAAGGTCCTGGACCATCGCCTGAAAACATTTCTTTGCTGCTGTCAAAGGAGCCGACCTGAACAATTTTGCCATCCGGCATTACCCACTCAAACCCCAGCAGGTTCCGGCCGGAAAACCCATAGGTAAGTCCGTCTGGCCCGTGTCCGTTAAAAGAGGTTGCAGCGGCAAGTTGAGATGCCTGTCCACCGGCACCGATGATGTGACAGTTCAACCCCAGTTTCATGGCTTCTGTCTGCAGTTCATTGTTGGTAACGTATGTTTCTACCACCGCAACCATATTCTTGGCATCAATTTTTATCAATTTGTCCATGCGGCGCAGGTCAACCTGAATGCTGTTGTTTTCTTTCTGGGGAGCATTCCACGGTCCCTGGCCGGAACCCATAGGTTTACACTGAATGCCATGCTGGTGACAATGCTTCATAATGGATGAAACTTCGTGTGTTGTTTCCGGCAATACAATGGCAATTGCTCTCGGCATAAAATGTGTGGTATCTCCGATGAGTTCCGCATTCATTTGCCAGGCATAAGTGTCCAGGATACAGGGGTCTGTTTCAACCCATGTATTGCCGACAATTTCCTTTAAACCTGTTATAAAGGCTTTTTGCTCTTTTGCGTTCATTTTTTCAAAGGTGGTTTTGCCTTGATCTTTTTCTAAAAGATCTGGGTGCTCACCACCTGCGAAAACCTCTTTTGGTGTGTTTATTGTTTCTATGACAGCATTCATCATGGTCCTCCTACAGATAAGATTGGGTCAAAAGATCAGTCAGGGAAACGACATCTACATATTTATAATCAATCGCTGCCTCCCTTAAGGTCTGCCAGGCTTGCGGACATTCTGTGACAATCGTTTCAATACCGCAGTCCATGGCTTCTCTCACCCTTTTTTGGGCTGTTTGTGAGACAAAGGACGGCATGATGGCATGAACCTGGCCTGTTTCTCCGGCACTGAATGCATATTCGTTTTTCAGGCTGAATTCTAAAATCGGGTTGTCTGTGATATTTGATAAGATATTTCTGGGGGCTTCAAAAACACCGCCGGTGCCATAATCAATTTCTCGAGGCGGGACATAGGCTCGAATACCACGGCCTTCTTTTTCATTTGTTCCCTGCCAGGGAATAAACTTTCCTCCCAGGCGCCCTAAGTAGGCTGAATCATGCCATGCCATATTAGAATGGTTAGCAAATTTCCTCTTTAAAGGCCGTTTTTTCACTATTTTTTCATAAATTTCACTAATATGAAAAATCGGTATATCGATCCCCACAAACTTAGGAGTCTGAGATCTTAGAGTGCTGTAATCTTCTGCAGACAGGCAAATGATCTTTTTTGCCCCACTTTGTTTAATCGCAGAAATTACTTTTTCAGACTGCTCACGAAACAATTCACGGTCCCCGATTTCAAGCGCTGCACGACCAGTATAAGGCTCTTTATCTATCAGCAACTGGAATTGAATCCCGCCTGATTCAAGTAGCTTAAGCATGTTCTGCATCCAGGTTCTGAGTGCCGGATCATAGGAAAAATGCGGCCCAACCCACACCAATGTGTCTGCACCCGAAAAATGCAGACTACCGGACACCTGATTAACATTATCCTTTAAATCGACGAATGGATGTCCGCAGGTTCGTATGTTTTCTAAAATAGCCTTGTGTGCATCATAAATCTTTCCTTCTAGAAAAACTTTATTTCTCAGCATGAAAAGTGTTTCCAGCAATTCAATATCTGCATTATATTTACAGCTGACATCACAGGCGCCACAAAGCGTACACCCGTAAACAGTTTTTACAACTGTCTCAGTAATTTGGCTGCGTCCCTGCATCAAACTGCTGCTCATGATCATCTTTCCACCACCGGAATTTGCATGGAACTTAAAATGATCAAAAGAAGGGCAGACAATTGAGTAGTCTTTGGATTCCACACGTGCCAACGGAGGGAATTTACACATGTTGCAGCGGACACATTTTTCTGTCACCCAGTCCATTTCTTCCAAAGATTGAAAATTGTTGTTAAGTTGTCTTTTCGCCATATTTGCCTCTTTAAGTATTTAAAATACATGTTGGTTGTGAATATTAAGCCGCGTCTTTTTTACCATTAGATGGCCCACCCGAAAAAATGATATTGTTTGGAGAAAAAATACGATCCGGGTCAAAAATATTTTTTAGTTTCCTTATAACCGGCAAACCTGATTCGCCTTCAATTGCAGCAGGTCCAAAGGTGCTGTATGGTCTGCTGAAAAAGGCCCCAAGGGGATTTAAGGTTTTGGTCAATTCACAGAGCATTTTTTCTGAAGCATCTGTTTCGGGTGAATCTGTTGGAAAAATATATTCCATATGACAGCATCTTCCACCTAACTGGGGCTGAATATAACACAGTACGTTTTCCCATTCATATTTGTGCTGTTGACAGATTGATTTTGCATCCGGCAAAAAAGAAGGTGCCTTATTCAAAGTGGTTTGAAAGAAAAATTCTTTGGTGGAGGACATTCCCGCAAGCTTCCACCATAGTTCATTCACAGGATGAACCGGGCGGGTAATAATGTCGTGAAGAAGCTTATGTCTGACTTGAAACCCGGCCAATGACTGTGTAAGTTCATGTGTTTTGCAAAGTTCACTAATTTCCCTTTGGACATAAGCCAGTTTTTGTTTCCCGGCTATTTTGGGTCGGGAAATACTGAAAATCAAATGCCAGGCCTTTAGACCCTTTTTTTGTTTCTGCCAGCCATTATGTTCACGATGGGTCAAGGCAGCAAGGCCCGGGCCATTCATAATAAAGCAGATATCCGGATGGTGTCGGCGAAGCATGCCATAAGCTGTTTCAATAAGCGGTTCCAGTGAATCGCTTTCCAGCACATACAGATTTTCAGATTCAGGTATAGGTTCGGCTTTTGCCGTACACCAGGTTACAACCCCTAAGCCCCCCTGGGCACCCTGAAAGACGCGCATAACGTCCAGGGCACCAGGTCCCATGGGAAATTTTTGTGCATCACCTGCTTTCCACTGATCTGTTAAATCTCCCGGGCCTGCTGCAGCACCTGTCCGGAATAATTGACCCGTGCCTGTTATCATTTCCACACACAACATGGGGTCGGATATATCCCACTGGAACCGGGGAGATATTGTGGGTTCTCGATCCAGGTAACTTGTCAGGGCAGATTTCCCCGGTTTCGGACACAGCGGTAGCATTGGGCGTAAATCTGTATCCATTGCTGCTATATCCAGTATGTCAAAAGTAACGCCAGCCTCAAACATCAACACACGATTTCGCCTATCGCATCGAACCACTTCGTTAAATTCTGACATATCAAGAATCACAGTATCTGATGCACAAAGTGTATCTCCCCGATAATGAGAACCTTTCGAACTAATGGGCTGCAATCTAAAGCCGGTTTCACGGCAGAACAAAATCAAATCCCTCAGCTGTTTGATTGATTCGGGCTTAACCAGCGCAACCGGCATTTCACCCCGGTTTCCACTATTATCTTCAGAGAAACCCTTTAGCGTCTCATCATCACAAGAAGTCAAAAGCTCCGGTAGATTTTTATTAAAATTTTCTTGAACCGATGTCATGATCTTTTTCTCCTGTTTTAAACAAAAGGCTGATTGCCTTATTTGCTATCTTAAGTTACTGGAGGAAAATGGATATGACTATACCGGCGAACGCCAAAAAAGGAACAATTTATGCCAAAAATAGTAAATGAAATTTATTTTGAATTTTTTTTTCGAAACGCTGAAGGAGACATGCCGCCCCAACGCTTAAATGCCCTGGTAAAGCTATGACGATCTGAATAACCCAGGTTATCACTAATGTCTTCGATGCTCAATTTTCCTGATTTAAGTGTGGACACAGCCAGCAAAAATCTGGCTTGATCCTTCAGGCCACTGATGTTGACACCTTTTTCGGTTAAACGACGTTGCAGTGTGCGCGAACTCATATTCAAACATTGCGCTACCTGTTCAATGGGCTTGTTCAACATATCCCTGCGCTTTTTAAAGATCCGGATGATCCTTTGAGCAAGTTCCTTTTGTAAAGGAGAATCGGAAAGTTCCTGATCGATTAATTGTCGGGCCTGCTGATGAATTTCTGGGAAGCCGTCGACCAGGGGAAGATCTAAGAGGGATCGATCAAAAATCATTGCGTTTTTTGGGGCGTCCAGAACAATAGATCCGTAAAAAAAATCTTCATAAATATTTCTAATATGGGATTCCGGGTAATGAAAGTGCACGGATTTTGTTGGAAAATCTTTTTTTAATAGCCTGCTGAAGATCGTTTTTAAAGTTGAAAACACGATCTCAACATAATGTCGTTCATCTTCATTGGGAAGCTCTACATCTGTCTCAAGTGTCAGTATTGCGTCTGTATCATTTTCTTCCAGTTTTAAGATTAATATAGGCGTTACTAATTTTGATGTGCGATTAATGGCCTGATATGCTTCCCTGAGTGTAGAAGAGGACATCAAATATGTTTTTGTGTGCGGCATGTAATCAAAATCAAAATTTTCCCCAGTCTGTAATCCTATTGCCGGAATTTGTGAAACCTTTTCAATTTCCATTACAATGGCATGCACAACTTCCAGATTGATGCTAGTTTGCGTAATATTTTTTAAATCCATAGAGATGCCAAATTTTTTGAATATTGCTCGTATATCAACCCCATGCATCATTGCAGTATTGATGATACCCGGTAATACAATGGCAAGCGTTTCAAGATCTCCAGAAGAATAGAGATTGAGTTCATTACGTAAATATTCAGTTTGATTATTCATAAGCAGTCTTTTCAGTAAAACCTTCAATAGTATATCTATTATGATATAACTAAATATCTTTATGAAAACAATATTTTTCTCTGCCTTAGATAAGAGGTTGCTTTTGGGTTATATCTTGTCAAGAAAATTGCAATACGATATATAAACAGTAAAATTAATCACTCCGCTCGATACGAAAACAACTTATTGTTCACATGCTTGGGTAACCGGTGCTTCTACCCGGACCCCACCTTGCGGCACACACTTTCATTTTCATTGCATAAAAACAGAAACCATGGAACAATATGGGACAATAATTTCAAGAAAGGAACCTTATGGCAGAAGAAACCCAAAGCAATGAATGTTCAGATCCTACCCAAACCTTAACCATCGAGTTACCTTGTTGTAGAGTGTCTTCTTTAGACCCCTGAAATCCCGTCTAAAATCCCACGTAGTGATCCCTATGTAATATTCTCCAGGTATTTTAGTGAAAGAAAAAAGTTGAGTTTTTAAAGGACAGCAGGAACCGCCCTATGCCTTTTATTTTCCTCCCCCCCTTGGGGGGGATAAGAGGGGGGGCATGTGTTATATCCTTATTGTTGTTTTTAAAAATACCGATTTTTAAAAAAGGAGAAACACATGCCCCGATCCTGGAATTCATTGATATCTGTTTTGTCAGAAATTACAAGTAAAAATTGCGAGTCACTTATTTTTTGCTCTCACTGTGGAAACTGTCATACTTATGTGAAATGGGGCTTTTACAGACGATATCTATTTAATGATGAATTAACAAATATTCAGCGTTACCGTTGTGATAATGATAAATGTCCTTGCAGGACGTTTTCAATTTTGCCCCATGCCTTTCTGCGCATAATCAGAGCTTCTTTGTGCATGTTGATGCATGTTCTTAAAATGTATGAGCAAGGAAATAGTATCGCAAATATTGCCCGCCAAACCAACAGCAATTGGCCAAAAACACAAAGATGGATAGCCAAAGCTTCCGAAATTCAAGAATGGCTCCGGCAGCAATCGTCCATAGCCTCCTGGAAGCCTTCTCCTTGTTTTTCTCCCGATAAATCATGGACATCATTTATCAGAGATTTTTCCTGGGCTTTTTACCCAAACAGGTTAGGCTAAGAACTCACCAACATAAAACGTATATGTTGTAAAATCAGTCAGTTTGTTAATCAAACCTTTATAGAGTTTAACTTTTTAGAAGGAGGTTTGAATGAAAGAACAAAATGACAAGAAATTTGAAGTTGCCTTGTGGCGTTATGGGATTATCAGCCCTCTTTTGCACAAAGATGCCAATGATATTCCTGTGGGAGAGCTACTTGATCAGGCATCCTGGAGGCAGTACGTACATCCTGATGGATCCCATGTTTCCCTAAGTGCTGAGACCTTAAGGAAGTGGCGATATCGTTATCTTATTTCAGGGCTGCCGGGTCTTACCGGGAAGGTACGATCAGATAAAGGCAAACATCAGATCCCTGATAATATTAGTTCCGCAATGTATGCCATGCGGGAAGAACATCCAAGATGGACTATTGCCAAAATGATCATAGAGCTTACAAAAAAGGGCATATGGAATGGTCGAAGTCCAAGTCGATCTGCGATTTACAGGTTTGCAAAAACTCATAACCTGCAAAGAGATCCCCACATTGATCCAAACGTGAATGTACGGCCCTTTGCCTTTGATCATTTTGGTCAATTGTGGATGGCTGACTTTCTCCATGGCCCTAAATTGTTTAATGGCAAAAAAAAGTACAAGACTTATCTCCATGTCATCCTGGATGATAGCAGCCGGTTTATTGTTCATGGCGGATTTTATCTGACCGAATCGGTTGAGCCTTTAATTTATGATCTCATGGGGGCAGTCAGACGATTTGGAATCCCTCAACGATTTTATGTGGACAATGGAGCAGCATATATTAGCCGGCACCTGAAGATCCTTTGTGCCAGAAATGGGATCGATCTGGTCCATACACCGCCATTTGTTCCCCAAGGTCGTGGTTATGGAAAGCTAAGGATAATGTAAAGTTGACCTTTTTCAAGTTTTAAAATACGCAATATTTCAAGACTTTTTTCTTTCTTTGATAGAATAACTTTCCATTATACTCTGATCTATAACTGGCACTTCGGTGCTCAAAAATATATTGGAGGTAATAATGAGTCATCAAAAAATCGAACTTAATGAATTAATTGACAATGTAAAGGGCGAATTGAAAAATGCCCAATATTCAGAATTAACTATCAGGTGTTTTGTCACGGTTTGGAATCGCCTGATGAACTATATGGTTGATATCGGCAAAATCGTCTATACTGCTAAAATCGGAATGGATTTTTTGGAGACTGAATACGGGATTACTGTATTTAAAAAACTCACTAAAAAAAACCAGCGTTCTGCCAGGGCAATTAATTTACTTTCAGATTATCTACTACATGGCATTATCTTTCCCAGGACAAAAAAGGTAATACGAACTTACCGCCCCCAGTTCCAATTATTATTCCAAGGGTATATTGACAAAAAAAGAGCAGACGGTCTTTCAGAAAAGACACTGAAATCATATGAAATATACCTCAGCAGGTTTTCTGACTACCTGGACATCCGCGGGATTAAAGACATACGAGACATGGATGCGGTTGTGATTTTAGGATTTACACAAACTTTTGTACGGTATTCGCCCTCCATAATTCATAACACGTTATGCTCTCTCCGTACTTTTTTCCACTATCTGTTTCAGAACGAATTTGTCTTTAAGAATTTTGCATATATTGTCCCGCATGATGGGTATCGACAACGGACAAAAGTTCCTTCCGCATATTCAAAAGAAGAGGTGGAAAAGCTTTTAAAATCAATTGACAGGGGGAACCCAAAAGGGAAACGGGATTATGCAATAATATTGATTGCTGCAAGATTGGGCCTACGGGCACAAGACATATGCAATTTGTCCTTTGATAATCTCAAGTGGGAAAGGAATACAATTGAACTATTCCAGGAGAAAACCAAAAAGCCAATTTTTCTTCCGTTGCTGGAAAATGTCGGCCTGGCAATCATTGATTATATTAAGTATGCAAGACCAGAATTTGAATCAACCAAAGCGATTTTTCTGCGTTTAACACCTCCCATAGGAAAATTGCAAGCCCCTACTCTTCATAGTATTGTCACTCAGCACATGCGTGCCGCAGGCATAAAAATACAGGATGGTAAAAAACACGGGCCACATGCACTTCGACATAGCCTTGCTAGTGCTTTGCTCGAAGAAAATACACCTTTACCAATCATATCGGAGGTGTTGGGTCATACAAATACAGAATCCACATCAGTTTACCTAAAGATTGACGTTAAACAGCTAAGAACATGCGCACTGAAGCCTCTGCCATTTGAATGGAACAGAGGTGAGGAGGTGTTCTGATGGTAAAAAAAGAAAAAGCATTTGTTGGTGGATTTAAAGAACTGCTGGAGGGCTTTATCGAGCAAAAAAGAAACCTTGGATATAAATATGTTGTTGAACGAGATAGACTTCGCAGATTTTCTGAATACACTATCAATTATGGGACTGAGCACAAACATTTGAGCAAAGAGTTGGTATTGGGATGGACTGCAAAAAGAAAAAATGAATCCGTAAAGACATGGCTACATCGTTCCAGTGATTTACGGCAATTCGCATTATATTTGCAGAGCCAAGGATATGAAGCATTTATACCCCCAAAAAAACATAAGGTCCGACGGGATGAATACATTCCATATATTTTTACCAATGAGGAAATTGAGTGCTTTTTTCAAGCAACCGATACTATCTCAACAACTTCCAGATCTAATAGACACGAAATTTATCCATTACTATTCCGCTTGCTTTATTGCTGTGGCTTTAGGGTCTCAGAAATCTGCCATCTGAAAATCTCAGATGTTAATTTTGATAACGGGGTGCTATTCATAAGAGGATCAAAATTTAACAGAGACCGGCTTGTACCGGTGTCTAAACCTCTTGCAAATATGGTTACCAAATATCATGCTTTGTTCAACAAAGATATCCCATCAGAAAATTATTTTTTCAGGAACAAAAAAAAACCTCTGACACGTGACAGGGTTTACAAGGTGTACCGTCAATTGTTGTGGAAAGCGAGAATTTCCCATGGTGGCAGGGGTAAAGGACCAAGACTCCATGACTTTAGGCATGCCTTTTGTGTACACACATTGGCCAATCAGGTAAACGATGGCGTTGATCTGTATGTCACACTGCCCATTTTGTCAGCCTATGTGGGGCACAATTCGGTGGGAGCCACTCAATATTATCTCAGATTAACTGTAGAAGCATATCCGGACTTGATTAAAAAAGTTTCTCGGACATGTGCATATGTGATCCCGGAGGTGGTTAAAGATGAAACCAACTGATTTTGCATATTATTTGACAAATTTTCTTTCCAAGTACCTTCCAGGGACCGCAGGCCTTAGTCCCAACACCATAATGTCTTACAGGGATACTTTTAGTCTCTTCCTTGATTTTTGTTCCGGCCATAAAAAGATAAAACCGGAAAAATTCTCTTTAAATAATCTAAACAGGAAGCTGGTTGAAGAATATTTGACGTGGATTGAGAAAACCCGTAATTGTATTGCATCCACACGAAACGTTCGGTTGTCTGCATTTCATTCTTTTTGTCGATATCTACAGATGGAGTTCCCGGATTATATCCACCCTGTACAGCAAATACTTTCGATCCCCATGAAGAAAACACAGAAGACATCCGTTGAATACATAACTCTTGAGGCTATGAAACTTTTATTGGAAACACCAGATGAAATGACAAAAAAAGGGCGCAGAAATGTTGTTCTCCTAAGCCTTCTATATGATTCAGGTGCCAGAGTCCAGGAACTGGCAGATTTAAAAGTTGGTGATATTAGAGCGGCATTTCCCTCAACAGTAAGGCTAACAGGAAAAGGTAATAAAAGTAGAATTGTTCCATTAATGAAACCTATGTCTGAGCTTTTAAGACAGTATTTAAAAGAGAATAGTTTAACGGAACCATATACTTTCGATTATCCTTTGTTTTGTAATCGTTCTAATAATAAGCTAACCCGGGCCGGGATTGCATACATTGTTAAAAAATATGCTGGTGAGGCAATTAAAAATGCCCCTGAATTATTTCCAAACAAACTATCACCACATTGTTTTCGCCACTCAAAATCAATTCATCTTTTACAGTCCGGTATAAATCTTATTTATATACGTGACTTCCTTGGTCATGTAGACGTTAAGACAACTGAAATTTATGCCAGAATTGATGGAGAAATGAAAAGAAAAGCCCTGGAAAAAAGTAATAATAATGTAGTGGTACAAAAAATGCCGGAATGGCAAAGCAATGCAGGACTGATGAACTGGCTAAAAAATATAGGCAAATAATAAAAAATATAATGGAAAGCTAAATTGGAGACATCAATGGGGATAATGTTAGTATGACGGTGCAACCGTTGTGAATGAAAACACTGGCTTTACATTATCCTTAGCTTTCCATAACCTTTTTAATGTGAAGCTTCACATTATCGTGGAAAAGTAGAAAGGCTGTTCAGAACGGTCAGGGATCAGTTCCTTTGTGATAAATATAAAACCGTTAAACAAATCAACGATGCGTTCAAACCCTGGGTTGCCGGATATCATGAAACCCTGCACTCATCCTTAAAATGCTCTCCTTTGCAGAAAAGGTTGCAAAACAAAAATGTATGCCGTGCTCTTTCCCCGTCAATTGACATTGACGCACTGTTCAGGATGGAACGTCGATGCAGGGTTTACAATGATTGCACCATTCAATTTAAAAAAATCAGATATGAGGTGCCTGAATGTCTACCAGGCTCCCGGGTGACCATTTATTATATGCCCTGGGATAGAGCCAGTATCTATTACGGCAATGAAATGAGAAAGGCACGTATTGTTGACCTTGGCGCCAATGCCAGACGATTTGAACATCCAAACCAATAGGAGACCGACATGCAAATAAAACAGAAACAATCCCCGCCAGAATTTTTTAATTGTAAATATCCACCGTTTGCAAATACTTACCGACTAAAAACCCCTTATCTGGGGGAGCAGGACAAACGGTTTCTCAGGATAGCAATTTCTTTGATCTCCTCTGGAAAAAGTTTTGCCTTGATTGGGCCATCAGGTGCAGGCAAATCAACATTAACTCACTACGTTTTATCTCAACTTGATGCAAATTGTTACAAGCCTTCTCTGGTTCATTACGGCGGATTACAGCGGAACGGCATGCTCAAAGCCATTGCCGACGTGCTCGGCGTGGACACCAATGGCAGAACGGTACCTTTGTTGATAAGCCTTCAAAAACAGATCACGAACATGGCATCGGAACACCGCAGCGTGTTTCCGGTTTTTGTTATTGATGATGCCCACCTCATGGAAAAAGAATCATTAATGGATATCTGTTCTCTGATGTTTAATCCTCAAAAGGAAACTGTGGCCGCAAGTTTTATTTTTGTGGGAGATGAAACCCTTGAAAAAAAACTTTCATTACAAATCATGGCTTCTGTAAAAACTCGACTCACCGGACGATTTAATTTGAATCCATTGAATGACGATGAAAGTCTTGAGTTTATCAAGTTTAGACTATCCAATGCTGGCGCACCTGAAACTCTTTTTGATCAGGATGCATTAAACATCATGTCATCCCATTGCAGAGGAAATCGACGAGAAATCATGAATATGGGAACACTGCTTATAACTGAAGCCTATTACAGACAGGAAAAAACTATCAGTGCAGAATTAATTTATAATTGTGACCAGATAGAGATATCTGAGTGAAACAGAGGCATACGAGAGGAAACTCCGATGCCAAGGGATAACTCAGTGCGGTAGACTGCTGTCTGCTAAGAGCCTGGTGGTTTTATTACTGCCAGGCTCTACTTTTATCCTGAATAGGTAAAATAACCTGACATATTTTTGGGATCAGACCGTGACAATCAACACCTTGTCAGATTGTTGAAAGAATTGAACGGTATGCCAAAAAGAATGAAACAACTGTGACAGGTGTTTTGATTGAGGCCTTGGATAGTTTTTTAAGAAAATCAAAA
>Ga0208900_1000526_pt1 | contig 23793 bp, 17 predicted proteins | sample AntAceMetag02UKK_FD_184763 | JGI IMG/M metagenome (GOLD analysis project Ga0208900, IMG submission 184763) | Saline lake microbial communities from Ace Lake, Antarctica - Antarctic Ace Lake Metagenome 02UKK (SPAdes) (version 2) | ecosystem: Environmental > Aquatic > Non-marine Saline and... | reverse complement strand
CCAGGCGAAAAGCATGCTTGCTATTCAGTACAAACGATTCATTGAATTAACCGCAGAAATTTAATTTCAAGTGATTTTAATCAAATCAAAAAAAATCCCTTTCTTAAAATAGAGAAGGGGGTTTTTTTTGATTTATTGCTTTGGCGAGTAATGCCTTTTAAGCCATTTCGAAAGCCCGTCAAATCCGGGAAATAAAACACGTTCATTTATATTTACCTGGTCGAGTTTATCCCTTATTTCCCACTTCATTTCAGCAGGTATCCTGATTCTGAAATACAAATCCGGCTTATCTTCCAGCCAATCATCCAGCAAACTTTCGGCATGCGACATAAAAGTAAAAATAGCAAACTGGTTCACGATTCTATTATCCAACGATGGCGACTCAAAAGCAACTGCACATTCAGAAACATCCTCCGAAAGCTCTTCAAGATTTCTATATACCTTATTCAGCATGGAGCTTGTAAAGCTATTTGAACCAACCCTGCACAACTCTTTACTAAGTTTATCCGGCAGATATTTGTTGAGCGCCTCATATTTCAATGCCCAGATAATGCCATCCCGGTCAAATTTATCCAATTCGGCAGTTACAAAGTGCAGAGCAACGTAAGGCGAGTAAGTCCAATCCAGCAGGCGTGTTGGCAGCCCGTGATGTTGCGCAAGTGCCAGCCAGTCCCAGTCGGTATTATTGATAACCTCGGGGCGATGCGAATATTTTTTAAAGTTTCGCAGCAGGTGAAATTCAAGCGTTTTAAAATTCCCGCTAAGCCTCATCAGCGATGTTTTCATGGAATAATCGAAATTAGATAAGCCACGGTAAATATAGGGCGATCTGATTCTGTCGATTTTTTTGTTGTAAGAATCATAAAACAAAATTTCCTGCAAATCAGTCCAGCCATTAGGACAGAGTTCTTCTTTTAACTTCATTTACTTTCATTTTCCACAAAGCTAATTTGTTTTTAATTTATATGAACCTATTTAAAAAATAAAATCAATATTTAACAAGATTTTATCAAGCAATAAATCTACAGATATGATTTTTTTTGCTTAGGCCATTTCAGGCAGGGTAGCTATATTTGCCACTCATTTTTTTAAACAAATCTGCATGAATAATTCTTTACGCAACTTTTTACTGGTAATTGCTTTACTGTCGGGGCAATTACTAAGTTATGCCCAAGCCCCCGCGGACTATTACATTACAGCCAACGGATTGAGCGGCGCAACCCTCAAAACTGCCCTCCACGACATAATCGATAATCATAAAGAAATTGATTACGATGATCTATGGAACGCTTTTCTAACTACCGATAAAAATGCTTCAAACAAAGTTTGGGACATGTATTCCAATTGTGATTTTACCTTTGGTGATGATGACCAATGTGGTAACTATAGTATCGAATGTGATTGCTACAATCGGGAACATTCATTTCCTAAAAGCTGGTTCGGTGGGGTGGTTTACCCGATGTATTCCGATTTGTTTCATCTGGTTCCCACCGATGGAAAAGTAAACGGCATACGTGACAATTATCCTTTTGGAGAAACGGATAACCCGGACGAAACCACTGGAAATGGGAGTAAAAAGGGGCCATGCAGCTACACTGGTTACACCGGAACTATCTTTGAACCCATCGATGAATACAAAGGCGACTTTGCCCGTAATTATTTTTACATGGCTACGCGCTATGAAGATATAATCGCAGGCTGGTACAACAATTCCACAGAAGCTGATGTCGTGCTAATGAACAATAACTTCCCGGTTTATGAAACCTGGTTTTTGAATATGCTGGGCGAATGGCACGAAAACGATCCGGTTTCACAAAAAGAAATCGATCGCAACAACGCCGTCTATGACATTCAAGAGAACCGCAACCCTTTCATAGATCACCCCGAATATGTGAATGCGATATGGGGAGATGGTATCACTTTAGCTCCCGAACCCAGCAACCATGCCTCCGATTTTTCGGCACACTGCATCACCCTCAACTGGACAGATGCCACCGGAACAACCACTCCCGATAGCTACCTCGTGCGCATGAGCAACACAAGCTTTGAGTCCATTACCACCCCGGTGGACGGCACATTAATTAGCGACAATTCTTGGAATAAAAATATTGGCTACGGTGTTGAGAAAGCCATTTTTGGCGGCCTCAACCCCGGCATCCTGTATTACTTTAAAATATTTGGATACACAGGCAGCGGCACAAGCATCGACTACAAAACCGATGGCAGCGTGCAGCAGGTGAGTATCGAGGCACGGTAGGAGAAAATCGTTAATTGTTATTCGTTAATTGTTATTCGTTAATTGTTTTCGTTAATTGTTAATGATAATTAGCGATATTGATGTAGAGACAAGGCATGCCTTGTCTCCCGGCCAACACCGTTCTTTTTCATATTCACATTTTTCCACAGGCAGAAGCCTGTGGCAATTCAGCCTTTGGCAATTCAGCCTTTGGAAATTCAGGATTAAGCCTGTTAAAATTCAAAGGAAAATTGTAAATTTGTAGCGAAACATAACCATTTTATTTTATTGACATTAGCTCATGATAAAACGAATTTACATTGATACTTCGGTATTTGGAGGCTATTTTGACATATGAAAACACAACAGAGTAAACAAGGTATTGTAAAAACAATGCGCGAAATACGCGATAAATTTAGCAGCGAAATCATGGAAATGACATTAGCGGAGCAAAAGGAATACATCAGAAAACAGATAGCCAAAATGAAATTGAAAAGACAGCACAAAGCAACTGCAATTTAAAGAAAAGTGATGAGTAGTAAGTAATGAGATTCTAAGGGTGTAATTTGCAGAAAAATTAATATTGTCATGCCTCAGGAAGATATTTTAGCTCTGAGTTTGGACGAGGCTGTGCCTCGTTCATTTTATTTTTACAGGCTTAGCCTGTGGGAATCCATACATTTTTATTTTCTCAAACCAAAACCTATGGCAATTCAAAAGGAAATTGTAAATTTGTAGCAAAACACAAAAGATTGATAGCTTTTGATAAATATGGTAATTTAACACCCTACGATATCGTAGAATCAAATTTGTGCGAATTTGAGAAATATCTTGTAAATGAGATGAAGAATAACAAGCACCGCTATCAACTTTACAGTTCTTACACAAATTACATTCAAAAACTAAACAAAATTATTGGCAAAGATTATTACCAATGGCTTAATGGTAGCTTTGTTACAAAGACAGCAAAACCAAATGATATTGATGTAGTGTCGTTTATTGATCATAGTATTGTAGAAAAATATGATTCTGAAATAAATTCCTTTTTTTATCCATTATCAAAAAGTATTCATAATGTAGATGCTTACATCGTTAAAACTTATCCAAATGAACACTCCAAATACAAGTTCTTTAAATCAGATAATTTGTATTGGATGCATCAGTTTCTTAAAACAAAACCCAATAGAGCGGGGAAGCTGGTAAACAAAGGTTTTATTAAAATTGATATGTGCCATGAAAAATTACAACAACAAAATATCAAACCTACTAAGTCAAATTCGTGAGTTGGACAATATGATATTACTGCATAAACACCACAACGATAATGTGATGATGATGCAATACCAGGCTCGAAAACTTGATTTCCTAAAAGAATTGGCAACAGAGCTTATTAGTTTAAATGCAAGTACCCCCCGGGTTTTTGAAACGATAAAAGCCATCATCACAGTAATTGAAGCGCAAAAACCCGTTTTAAACGAAACAGAAATCTCAAAACAATTTCAGTTTTCGCTTAGTGAACTTGAAGGTGTGCTTGAAGGGGTTTAAAAAACTGAATTGATCATAATAAAAACTACACACGGCAAAATAAACTAAACGAATAGCAAACTTTAAAAATTAAAAACTTATGAAACACTTTTTACAACTAACTACAACACTCATTTTATTGATGTTTCTGGGCGGGAATGCCTGGGGGCAGACGACTTATTCGCATACAATAACCTCCAAAACCTGGTCAGCTTATGGTACAGAAAATCTAACCGGTGTTGATTGGACTGCTGCTGCCACTGGGGGTACGTATTGGGGTTATGACGCTACAAAAGGACAACAATTTGGATCATCGGGAAGTCCAGCAAAACCGCTTACTTTGTCTACAACTGGTTTTGCCGGGGTCATATCTTCAATAAAAGTCTCTACTTCCGGTGCTTCAAGCGTTGCAGGTACATTATCAGTTTCTGTTGGAGGAAGTGCACTCTCACCTGCAAGTATTAGTTTAACCTCCACAAATACTGAATATGAATTTACGGGATCCACATCCGGCGAGGTATTGATAACATGGACTCAAACATCATCTAAAGCACTTTATTTAAAGAAATTAGAAGTTACTTATAGCACAGGTTCAGCACCCCCAGCATTAACCGCTGCTCCAAGCGCAACAGTAGATGCAGCATTTGATGTTACTTTTACTGATGATATAGCCTGGAGAGAAGCGATTACAAGCATTACTGTTGACGGAACAACACTTACAGCCGGCTATTCGGTTGCTACCGGAGAAATTACGTTTACGCCTTCGGCATCTTTACCAACAACTTTACTGCAAACAGCAGGCGTTGAAAAATCATTTGTAGTTATTGCAACAGGATACACAAATGCTACGGTATCGCAAACAATTGGCGCAGGGACACCTACAAAGCTCGGCATGAAAACCCAGCCTGCCGCACCGGCTACCAATGGCGCAGTGCTTGCCACTCAACCTGCCGTAGATATTCAGGATCAATATGGCAATACTACCACCAGCACAGCCAATGTTGCTGCTGCCGTTGGTGCCGGCACATGGACATTAGCAGGAACTGCAACAGTTGCTGCTTCGGCGGGTACTGCAACTTTCACCAATCTTACAGCAACAAGTGCTGCGGCAGTTTCAGGCGCAACCATTGCATTTACTTCTGGTGTGCTTGATGGAACTACATCAGATCCTTTTAATATTCCTGCACCTCCACCTCCAACCATCACTGTAAGTACAAATACCCTCTCAGGTTTTACTTACCTGGAAGGAAATGGCCCCTCCGCTGAGCAGACCTTCACCGTGGAAGGTAGCAACCTTACCGCAGATATTTCTATTGCAGCCACAACTAATTATGAGATTTCTGAAACCACAGGAAGCGGATATACAAGTCCGATTACATTAACACAAACGGATGGTAATGTTGACGAAACTACAATATACGTCCGCCTAAAATCTGGACTTTCAATTGCTGATTATAATAATGAAGATATTACAGCAACTTCAACTGGTGCTGATGACCAAACAGTAGTTTGTAGTGGAAGTGTTAAGGAACCTACGATTGCATACCAGAGTTTTGAGTCAGGATCTGACAACTGGGCTTATACACCAAATCCAGTAGCCTTCAACAATGCAGGTGTCTGGGATGTTGTAACCAGTTCATTTCATACGTTTACTACAATTCCATCCGATGAAACACATTTTTGGGGAGTAGAAGATTTGAATTCTGGTAGTGGAACGACAGGTTTTGGCACATTAACTTTTACAAGCGTTGATGTATCGGCTTATACAAACGTGAAGATTCTATTCGATTATGAAGTGGATGGCTTTGATACCGATGATGATGTAAAATATGAAGCTTTTTTCGACAACACTAGTCAAGGCGAAGTAGTTCTTGTTGATGGATCCAGCAATCTTAACCAGGATGGTACTGTCTCCATTAATGTAACAGCAGGAGTTTCCAACGTATATTTAGTAATTAGTGTGAAACAAAATGGAGGTGATTATGGTGGCTTCGACAACTTTAAAATTACAGGTACTCTTCTCCCACCTTCCTCAGTTGCCCTCTCAGACAACGGCACTCAGATAGCCGCAGCAAATGTCCCCCAAGGAACCACCGATCATGTTTTACACAAGTTTCAATTGGCCGTTACTGATGCCAATGCCTCTTTAACCGGCATGACTTGTACTACAGCAGGAACTTATGCTTCATCTGATATTACAAACCTAAAAGTACGATATTCAACAGATGCAACATTAGATGGCGCTGATGCTACGCTAAGTACCTTAACAGCTCCGGGAACAGCAGGACAAAAAACCTTCCCAACCTTTACATCACAGACCATTGATATTAGCACTACAGGATACATTTTTATAACTGCAGATATCGCTGCTAATGCAACACATGGTAATACAATCAGTATAGATGCCATTGCAACTACTGATTTAACAATTGCAAACACCACGCTTACCGGCTCAACTACTGCAGGCGGAGCACAAACATTTCAAGATGAAACTGGCCCAATCGTTTCAACTTATGATCCCGAGGATGATGCAACAGAAGTTGCAATAGGTAGTAATTTGGTTTTAACATTCGATGAGGATATTCAAAAAGGTACTACCGGAGATATTACAATAAAAAAAATCAGTGGTAATTCTACTGTTCAAACCATAGCTGTAACCTCTGGTGATGTTAGCATTATAGATGCAACACTAACAATAAACCCAAGCGACCTTGCCATTGGTACAAGGTATTATGTAGAAATTGCTGCCGGAGCAATTGAAGATATACAAGGCAATGATTATGCTGGTATTTCAGGCACTGCAACCTGGAACTTCACAACAGTTGCGCCCAGTGTAACTAATGTTACATCGACAAACGCTGATGGACTCTACACAATTGACGATATCATTACTATTAGAGCGGACTTTACCGCAAATGTATCCATAACTACCGATGGAAACCCATACATATTGTTAGATATGGTTGAATCAGACAGACAGGCTTCTTATGCCTCCGGTACTGGAACTTCAACTCTGTTTTTTACTTACACCATTCAAGACTCTGATGAAGCCGCAGATTTAGACTATGTAGCAAATAATTCACTTTACACAAATGGTGGAACAATAACTTCAGATGATGGTGTTGCTGCAAACAGAACTTTACCGGAGCCAGGTAGCGGAAACTCTATCTCCGGGCAAAAAGCTATCGTAGTTGATGGCGTTCGCCCATCTGTAACAGATTACAGCCCAGCCGATGGCAGCACAGATGTTACACTCGATCAAGATTTAGTTCTTACGTTTTCTGAAAATGTTCAGCAAGGTACATCTGGAACTGTTACAATTTATAATGGTGGTGGAGTAGTAGAATTTGAAAGTATTCCTTTTGATGATGGAAGAATCACAATTTCTACAAATACAGTTACAATTAATCCAACCGGAACTTTTTCTTATGCATCTAATTATTATGTAAAAATCTCAAACAATGTAATCACCGACGAAAATGGAAATTCATATACAGGGATTACAGATGAAACAACATGGAATTTTACAACGGAATCTGGCCCTGAATCACTTCCCCTAACAGAATCCTTTGATAATTCCACATTTCCTGCAAATTGGACATATATGAATTTCACAATTGAGAACAGTAGCAATGCTGGCGGGAGCCCTTATGAAACACGGCTGCAATATACCGCTGCCAATCCTGGCACAAGCCATCTTGCCACACCAGCTATTAACACTTCATCCGAAACCACATTATCACTTAGCTGGAATCAGAAAGTAGATTTTTATGAAGGTGGTACAGGTACTGATTTTATAATACAAGTATTAACAAGTACTGATGGTACAACATATACAAACGTTACCTCGCAACAAACTGTAACCGCTGATGAAACCGAACAAAAAACCATTACACTTACTGCGGACGATGGAGTCGGTTCAGGTACTCTTTACATTAAATGGTTGTATTTTCAGAATAATACCAATCGATTTACATCTTGGTTTATAGACAATGTTTTCCTTGGTCTTTCTGAACCCAGTAGCCACCCAACTTCCTTTGGCGCTTTGGCAAATGGCACAGATCAAATCGACCTCACCTGGGTAGATTCAGATGCTGAACACTACCTGATAAAAGGTAGCACTGTAGATTTCGATGATATTACTGCCCCAACCGATGGTGTTGCTGAAGCTGATGGCGGGCTGGTAAAAAATGTTGATGCAGGAACACAAGCCCATTCTTTCACAGGTCTTGATGCAAATACTACCTACTATTTTAAAATCTTCCCATACAATGGGGTAACAACCATGATAAATTATAAAATCGATGGAGCCCAACAAGCACAGGCAATCACTGCCGATTTGTACGATAGAAATAGTGTAGTTGATGGGCCTGAAACTGTCAGTCAGCCAAATCCAACACTTATTTCCTCACTTGTTGATACCGATGGAGAAGCCATTCGAGTATTTGATATGATTGTAAGGGATTATGGAACATCTGATGGGGTTGACACCAAAATCACTCAGATTACAATCAATGACGGAGCTAATAATAATGCGGATTGGTCAAACGAAATTCAGGGTATCAAGCTTTCGGTAGATGGAGGGTCAACTTTTGTAACCATTGGTTCCCCAACAATTGAAGCTGCTTCCATTGTTGTTCCTATCGTCTCTGGAAACCTTGACATTCCTGATGGTGAAGCATTAACCGTTTCATTGTATATTTATTTAAAGACTTCCGGCTTAACCGATAATGCAATATTTGAATTTATGATTGATAAAGATGCCCATGGATTTTTAGCAGATGCAGCAGGCTCAGGCTTTGCAACAACATTTACAAATAGCACAATTTCAAATGAAATATTACTGGATGTTGTAACTACAAAATTTGTTTACGACCAGCAGCCATCAAATGTTAATGTTGATGAAGTGATGTCGCCGGCAGTTGAAATTTCATTTACCGATGCCAATGGAAACATTGATTTAGATAAGGATGGAGCTGCGGCAACAATTAGTCTTGCAACAACCGGGACTTTTGCAGGTTCAGCTACCACATCGCTTGATGCTACGAATGGACAAGCTACATTCGATAATTTATTATTTTCGGCTGAAGGCTCAGGCATTACAATTACAGCAACTGATGCTGACGGAAAGGCAGTGCCTGATTTAGAGAGTCAGGCCTTTAACGTAACAAATACTTCATCAACAGGCAAAATGATAATATCTGAGATGTGTGATCCTTATGATAACTATGCAAATGATCGGTATATTGAAATTACGAATATTGACGATGTTGTTATTGACCTAACCGGTTGGTCCATAGATGCTATTATTAATGATGGTTCTGGAGTTGCCTTTACCTGGAATCTTAGTGGTACGTTAGATCCAAACGAGTCTTTAACTTGTGGTGATACCGATAATTCAGTCTTCACACCTGATTTTGCAGAAACAGATTGGAGTACTTCAAATTCCAGTTGGAATGGAAATGAGGGAGATGGTGCAAAATTATATGATGGTTCAAAAGCATTAGTCGATGATGCGGCAACTCCTGATGGCGGTTCTAATTACTTTGAAAATGATGCAATTATAAGATTGTTGAGAGTATCTCAACCTGCTTCTCCTTTTAATCCAGGCGAATGGTATGCAGCAAGTGTATCAACGCCATCTGAATCAACTCCGGGATATCACATAAATGTTTGGACCGGAGGCACAGATAATTCATGGACTGAACCTACCAACTGGTCACAGGGAGTTACTACAAAAGAATTATGCCACGCAATAATAAAATCAACGGCTGCAAATATGCCAACAATTGCTGCAAAAGCTGCCGGCGATGTTCATGATATTTTGATTGAAGAAAACGCCACCCTCCTCGGACAGGAAAACCTTACAGTAAATGGAACTGCCTTTGTTGAAAAGTCATTTACCGGATATAGTGCCGTAGATGGTAAAGATGGCTGGTATGCCGTTTCGCCCCCTGTGAACGGAATGACGATCGCCGGTTCACACTTTGAACCTGTGATAGATGAAGATGATTTTTATGTGTATGATGAAGCAACTAACTATTGGTTAAACTACTATGATGAAAATCCTGGTACTCTATTCGATCAGTTCGATGCTGCAACAGGATACATGGTTGCTTATGCCACTGCCAATGCAGGCACAAAGTCGTTTGCAGGCTCATTAAATTCAAATGCTTCTTATGTGCTAAATCCGGCAAATTCAAACACCGCATGGAACCTTATTGGAAATCCTTATCCATCAAAAGTTACCTGGGCAGATGTTTTAAACACGGACGTAAGTTCACCAAAAGTTCTGAATGCAACAAGCGGTGCATGGGAAGATATGGGAACAGAAATCGGAGTTGGACAAGGCATTTTTGTTTATGCTGAAAGTGGAAGTTCATCCTTAACTTTTGAACTGGCAGATCAAAGCCCCGGTGGATCTAAAAAATCCGGTGAGTTTAACGATTTTGTTAAGCTGCTCGCCGGTTTTAATGATGACTTATCTGTACAATTATTGCTTCAGGCCAACCAGGACGCATCCCAAAACTATGAATGGAAATATGACGCACGTTATTTTTATCCGGTAACAAGTATTCCCTATCTGTGTGCCGTTACCAACGACGACATTTGGGTTTCGAAATATGTGTTCGCTTCGGGTGAAGAAACCACCATTATTCCTATCCACTTTACAGTTAACGAAGAGCAAGAAATTAATTTTAGTATTGAAGATTTCGATGCGAATGTTGGCATTTCTAAGTTAACCATTGAAGACACCAAGCTAAATACTTTTACAGTTTTATCTGATGGGTCAGAATATGCTTTTACTGCAAACCCAGATGATAATGAAATGAGATTTAAACTTCATGCCGAAACTACCACCGGCATCCACGAAGCCACCATCGAAGGCCTCACCATCTACACCCACGCCAACACCCTTTACCTTAACAGCGATAAGGCTGGCAATGCACGGGTGGAGATGTACAACGTTACCGGGCAAAAAGTGATGGCCAAAAAAGTAGTGATGGACGGGCTTACGCAAATTACACCACAACTGCCCACCGGCTGGTACGTGGTGAAAGTTAGCACCGGCGAAGGCATGGCTACCGAAAAAGTTTTTATAAAATAGCCCGGGAAAAGCTTGGATAATTAATTTAATTTTTTAATTTTGATGGCCAAAATAAAATGGATATGAAAAGACAAATAAAACTTGCACTTACCACTTTACTACTACTCCTTGTTTCGTTGATATTTACACCCGCCTTTTCGCAAAACGGCGACCCACCCCCACCCCCCGGCGAACACGGGCAAACCGGAAATCAAGTTCCCGGTGGCGGAGCAGCCATTGGCGGCGGTCTTTTTATTTTAATTGCACTTGGGGCAGGCTACGGCGCAAAAAAATGGTACGACTACCGCAAACATAAATTAGCAGATTAGTTTTTTTTTTCATAATGGATAGATTTTTTGTACCATCCCGAAGTTTCGGGATGGTTTTTTTTTGCCAGGGTTTTTAGCCAGGGTTTTACTTCGAGTCAAGCCCTGACTGCACAATGGTGAATATCGAATATCGACTGACAGAAAACGATTTTCAATTAACAATTAACGATTAACGATTAACGATTTTCAATTAACGATTAACGATTAACGATTTTCAATTAACGATTAATGCCGGGCTTCGCCCGTGCATCCTCGAAAAATCACGAAAATCATAGATTTTCTATTTTTCGGGACAATTAACAATCTTTCACTAATTAAAATAAATGTAATTTTGCACCTACGATATTTTAATAATTTTTACTTTTTAATAACTCATAATTTCAATTTACAATGAAAAAATCTACATCAAGTTATGCTCTCAGCAAAGCATTGATCTTTACGACATTTGCTTTACTCATGGCATTTTTCACCAACCAACAATCCATGGCGCAGGCCTATGCCATCGACCTGGGTAGCAAATCTACCGGGGTTCAGGTAGCCACCGACAACATGGAGCAACTCAATCTCAACTTTTCCTTCAGTGGAGTAAACGCTTTTGCTGTTGAAACTAAAAAAGGAGAATTCAACGAAATTGCAATTCCCGGACTATTTTCGACCGGAAAATTGGGAACACCAAAATTACCTGCATCACAGGAGCTCATCGAAGTTCCTTTTGGTGCCGAGGTTTCAGTACAGGTAAAAAACTATACTGTTACTGAATATAAATTATCAGAATTTGGTATTACACAAAAAATAATGCCTAATCAACCTTCCATCCGCAAAGACCAGGATGTGTCGGAAGTAGCTTTTGAATACAACGAAAAAATTTACAAAACCGACAGCTACATCGAGCCACAACTCGCATCTGTTGAAGTGTTGGGAGTTTTGCGCAGTTACCGCATTGCCCGCCTTACGGTAGCTCCCGTTAGTTACAATCCTGTTAAAGGAATACTAAGGGTTTATAATAATGTGGAAGTGGAAGTAACTTTTACAAATGCTGATGCAGCATTAACCGACTATATAAAATCCTCAACATGGTCGCCTTACTTCCAGCCGGTACAAAACAGCCTGCTCAATACTTTGGGTGGCGGCTACCCCGAGCACCCCGACCTTACAACCTATCCCGTGAAATAGCTCATCGTTGCCGACCGCATGTTCGAAGACGACCTTCAAACATTTATCGAGTGGAAAACCATGAAAGGCTTTAAAGTGATTACGGCTTACACCGATGAAATTGGAACATCATACTCAGCCATTCAAACTTATGTTCACGACCAATACAACGCGGGCACACCAACTGACCCGGCGCCAAGCTTCATCCTTTTCGTGGGCGATACTCCACAAATTCCTGCAACTACAGGTTCTTCATCAGGAAAAATGACCGACCTTTATTATGGTAGTGTGGATGGCGACTACTTCCCCGAAATGTATTACGGCAGGTTTTCAGCAACCACCTCGGGACAATTACTTACCCAAATTGCCAAAACCCTGTATTACGAAAAATACGAGTTTACCGATCCTTCGTACCTCAACGATGTAACTTTGATTGCCGGTGCCGATGGCACCTGGAATCCTAATGTAGGCCAGCCAACCGTGCATTACGGAACACAAAACTATTTTAATGCCTCTTATGGATTTGCGAACGTAAACGCATATTTAACCTCCTACACCGGATGCTACGACCCCGAAAGAATTGCAGTAAGTATGATTAACTATACCGCCCACTGTAGCGAAACTTCGTGGGGTACGCCCAACCTTACCCAAAGTGCTGTGAATGCTTTTACCAACAACGGAGAATATCCTATTGCCATTGGCAACTGCTGCCTTGCCGCCGACTTTGGTTATGGCGAGTGCTTGGGCGAAACCTGGCAACGGGGTGTTAACAAAGGTTCAGTAGCATATATTGGTTCATCACCCAGCAGTTATTGGTTCGAAGACTTTTACTGGTCGGTAGGTGCCTTCCCTATCCAGGGCACCAACAGCGGTTACGTGCCCACTTACGACGAAACCACCTGGGGCTCTTATGATGCACCTTTCGTTGGCGATTATGTAAGTACCGGGGCAACTGTACTTGTAGGAAATCTGGCCGTTACAGAGGTTCATGTTCAGGGTTATCCCTCGCACTCGAGCCCTACTTATTATTGGCAGGCTTATAACGTACTTGGCGACCCATCGTTGGTACCTTATTATACAGAAGGTGAAGACAATGAAGTTTCGCACATGGCCATTGTTCCTATCGGCCTCACAACATATATGGTATCCGCGATGCCTGGTTCTTATGTTGCCATTTCGAAAGATGGCGTACTTCATGGCTCGGCACTGGTTGATGAAACCGGAGAAGTGGAAGTGCCTATCGAACCCATTCTTTCATCGGGAATGGTTGATATCGTGGTAACAAAACCCCAATACATTCCTTACATGACACAGGTTCCGGCAGCCGCCCTTGTTGGCCCCTACGTGGTACTTGGTGGATTTACCATCAACGATGCTTCGGGCAACAACAATGGTCTTGCAGATTACAGCGAAAATATTAGCCTTGATATGACCCTCGAAAATGTGGGTGCCGATCCATCGGCTGATGTTACTGCCACACTTAGTGGAACTGATGACTATGTTACTTTAACAAGTGCAGCAACACAAAGCTTTGGAGCTATCATGGCCGGTGAAACATCGCTCGTGAACAATGCTTTCAGCTTCGCTATTGATAACTTCGTTCCTAATCAGCACAAAGCCCAGTTCCTTTTAGAAATGACCGATGGCAGCGATACCTGGACTTCAAACCTGTTTATTACGGTGCAGGCTCCCGAATTAGAAATTGCTGATGCATTTATTATTGATGATTCACAATCGGGCAATGGCGATGGTATTTTGGATCCGGGCGAAACAGGAATGGTAAAACTTTCGGTTAGCAATACTGGCGATAGCGATGTTTCGGATGTAGTGATTTCGGTGCTTTCAAACGATGCATTATTAACCATCAATACAGCTACTGTTAACGTTGCCTCTGTTGCTGCCGGCGCTACCGAGGAATTTGCTTTTGAAGCTTCGGCTGATGCTTCTGCACCTATTGGATACCCGGTTGATGTTGACCTGGCTGCAGCTGCCGGCCCTGAAGGTCTTTATACAGCCGAGCAAACCTTACAGGTAGTTATTGGTTTGATTCCCGAATTTAATATGTCGAACGAAACTGTAACTACTTGTGTTGGTTATTTCTACGATTCAGGCGGCCAGGGAGGTGAATATGGAAGCAGTGAAGATTTAACCATGACTTTCCTGCCCGGTTCGAGCGAGGATATGATTATGGTGGAGTTTTCGATGTTCGATGTTGAGAATAACTACGATAAATTATTTATACACAATGGCACAAGCACTGCTGCAGAACAGTTTGACGGCAGCCCTTTTACAGGTACAAACAGTCCGGGAACACTCATCGCTCTTAATACTGCCGGTGCCATTACTTTCCATTTTACTTCTGACGGTTCAGTTACTAAAGCCGGTTGGGAAGCTGCTATAAGTTGCTACAATATTTCGGGCGTGCCCGAATGTGCTTCCAACCCTATGCCTGCAGATGGTGCAGAAAATGTAGGCGTAACTTCAATTCTCGACTGGTCATCCTACGATGCAGTTGAATTTGATGTGTATTTTGGTACAGATGCCGAGCCACCATTTATCGAAACTGTTGGCCAAACCATGTATGCCCCTACCCTCGTGCCTAACACTACTTATTTTTGGAAAATTACACCAAAGAACGCCAATGGTCAGGCCGAAGATTGCCCTGTATGGATGTTTACCACAGGCGGCCCCGAATACCTTATGGCTAATGGAACAATTACAGCTGCTAACGGCATGTTTTACGATACTGGTGGTGCTGATGGAGAATATCAAAGCAACGAAGATTTAACCATGACTTTCGAACCTTTGGTTCCGGGTCAATCAATGAAATTTGATTTTCAAGCCTACGAAACCGAGAGTGGTTACGACTACCTGCATGTGTACAATGGTCCCGATGCCGGTTCACCGGAAGTTGCCGGCAGCCCGTTTAACGGAACCATCAGTCCCGGCACCATCACTTCGACTGATGCCAGCGGTGCACTAACTTTCCATTTTACTTCCGATAACTCGGTAACTAAAATGGGCTGGACAGCCTCTTTTGAATCCATTGGCGGCACCCTTAGCTGCAACATTACTTCCAATCCCGAGCAAATGTGCGAAGGCGAATCAGCCATGCTGATAGCTACAGTTTCGGGTGGAACAGGAAATTATGACTGTGTTTGGAGCCCTGCCGAATCGCTCAGCGACCCCACCATTATGAACCCGATTGCCACCCCTGCTGAAACTACAACTTACACGTTGAGTGTTAATGACGGCGTTACAGTAATGGAAGATGAATATACACTCGTAGTAATGCCTGCACCCGAAGTTGACCTGGGCGAAGATGTTACAATCTGCGCTAATCATACTCTCGTGTTAGATGCAACCACAGCAGGTGCCACAAGCTATTTATGGACTCCCGGCGGATACACAACGCCCTCCATCGAAGTTGATTCTACCGGTACCAGCATTGGATATATTACCTACAGCGTTGTGGTTACCAATGCCAACGACTGCGAAGGCGAATCGGACATCGAAATCTATTTCGACCCCTGCGTTTCCATCGGCGACATAGACAAGGAAATAAAACTGTCGGTTTATCCAAACCCGGCATCAACCATTCTTAATATCAACTTGTCGGGAATGAGCGAATCGGTAGAATTTACGCTACTCAATTACCAGGGCAGCGAAGTTTACCGCGAACGGGTTGGCCAGCTTAACGGATATTCAACACGTCAACTGGAAATTGGTGAGTATGCCCGTGGCATATATTATTTAAAGTTAAAAACCAATGATGATGTGATGATTCAAAAAGTAGTGATAAGATAACTATTTCTTTGCACTTTATACACAAGCCCGGTTCATCCTTTTGAGCCGGGCTTTTTTATGTAGTCAGGGGGGGGGCTTTAGCCCCTTTAATATTTGATGGGCTAAAGCCCGGGGATTACTTATCAAATCTTTAATCCACAGGCTGAAGCCTGTGGCAAGTCAAACTCATTGTAGCTTGACTTGCCAAGAGCTTTAGCTCGTGGATAAAAAAGTAAAGTGGGAAAAACGAAATTTAATATCTTTACACACTAATTGTTTGACATCAATAAAATAATAAATGAGTGGTTACAATTTAAAAGAACCTTTAATTGACTATCCTTGGAAACAAGAAGTTGAAAGAATAATAAGATGGGTAAAGAAACAAGATGTTGAATATAGACCATTCATATTTGATTTATGTATGTCGTTGGCCTATATTGATAGTACTTCCGGGCTTGAAAGACATCTTCAAACCTGTCCCTCATGCCCTGATGAATTTGATAGTCATTTAGGTTTTATCAACCTATGCAGTCCTTGCTACGAAAAGAAAAATATTTGGCAATATCAGAAAGCCGCAAAGCCTCAATCTGGTGCATTAGGAAAACTTAGCAGTGAAATTATCTTGAAGTTTGTTGAAATTATCTTCGATGAATTTATTGAAGTATATTCGATTGGAGGGACTGAAACTGCAGATGCACAGTTGAAACACATGGATGGCAGCACTATTTTAGCTGAAGTAAAATCTGCACCTCTATTAACTTTCCCTCTATTAATTAAGACCAATCATCCAAATAAAGAACACACAGATTGTCCCTTAACCTCCTCTCAATTCAGAGAGCTTGAATCGGCGATTTATATGCACAATAAGCAATTTATTCCTCTTGGAATAGTAAAATCAGAAAACTGGCCCTCAAATGAGTCAATCAGTGATAGTAAGACAAGTGCCGGCATGGATCGTACTGATGATATAAAGAAAGGAATTTACCAGGTCTTAAAACTGGGAATACTCAATCAAAATAATACCAAAATAAAAACTGCCCTTATTTCTAATTTGCCGGCATTCAGACATGGTAAGGAATATGTCGAGCCTTTTGTAGATTTAATATGGAGTTCTAAGAAAAATATTATCAAACAAGGTGAGAATGAATTTGTTTTGAAAAAAGATATGCGATATTTTTTCGACCATATTATAACTTTAGAATCTCAACAATTAAGTTAATTATGGAAAATAATTTGGCAAATCATATCACCCGCGAATACGATGGAATTGTTCTGGAAAGATTTAAACATCTTAAAGAGGGAGGCAAAATGGGTGATTTGCCCGGCCATTTACAGCATGAGAGTTTTATTAGAAAAGGAGATAAGAAAACCGGTGGCCCAAATATGCGTCTCTATAGACTTGAGAACAAGATACCTTCACTTACTGTAACTGCATACATTTTCAACAAGTTTGTTCATCCAAATGAAGACAGGTATATCACTCCAAGAGAAGCTGCCAGTCTTCAGGACTTCCCAGTTACGTGGACGTTCAAAGGCACTTTGGGTCAAATTCAAAAACAAATTGGCAATGCTGTTCCCATTCGACTTGCCCAGGCAGTGGCGAAATCAATTTTAAATAAGTTGTTATTATCAGATTGCACTGGGAAAATAAAAATTGCATCTTTTTTCACAGGGGCTGGCGGACTTGACCTTGGATTTGAGAAAGCTTCAACCAAAGAACTTTGGTTTGAAACATTATTCTCGACAGATGTAGAGATTTGGGCTGAAAAAACGATAAATGCTAACAGATCAAATTGGAATTTTCTAAGAAAAGACATAAGAGAATTAACAAGCGATGATGTAATCCGAACACTTGGTCAAAAACCTGATGTAATAATTGGAGGCCCTCCTTGTCAGCCATTCAGCGTGGCAGGTAAGCAAAAAGCTACTAAAGATCCTTTTGGACGACTTTATTCGGATTTTATAAAACAAGTTGACAACCTCCAACCTAAAATGGTTGTAATGGAAAATGTTTATGGACTTACACAGGTAAAAACTGCCAATATGCTTGATTTAATTTACAAATCTTACAAAGATATTGGATACCAGGTAACACACAAAGAACTAAACTCAGCGGATTTTGGAACCCCACAAAAACGAAGAAGGGTTTTCTTTGTAGCTTCTCGCGACCTAAGCGGATATAAATTCCCTGAACCATCCCATTGCGAATACCCAAACCTGTTCGACTTGCCATTGTATGTTGGTGCAGGCGATGCAATTAAAAACTTACCAACGCCTATTATGAATAAAACAGGCAGATACCTAATATAATAATTCACATTTCAAACATAGTCAGGGTATGACTCAAAGTCATACCCTGACTTACCACGAGCTTGACTTGCCAAGAGCTTTAGCTCGTGGATAAAAAAGCAGGATAGAATCAGTGGGGCTTTAGCCCCTTCTTGAAATGTTGGCTTTTTTTATAAAAACAAGCAACTATCACCGTAACTTAAAAAGCGGAAATCATTGTCCATGGCATAATTGTAAACCTTAAGCCATTCATCGCCCAACCATGCCGAAATCAATAAAAGTAAGGTGCTTCGTGGCTGATGGAAATTGGTGACCATCCCATTAATGACCCTGAACTTATATCCCGGAACAATCATCAACTGTGTTGAACCACCCAAAGTATCAAGCCCCTTGCGCTTCATGTAATCAATAATATTATTGAAAGATTTTTCAAGGCCAATACTGGCAGATGCCCTGATTTTGTAGGGATCGAATTGAGAAACAATAAAACTTGCCTCATTATCATCTTCCAATTTTACACCAAACCAATACAAGCTTTCCAGTGTTCTTACCGAAGTTGTACCCACGGCAATCACTTTCCCGGAGTGCATCAAAACATCCTTCAATAATTTTTCAGATACCAAAACCTGCTCGGTGTGCATTTCATGGTTGACAAGCCCCTCCTGCCCCACCGGCCTAAACGTTCCGGCACCCACGTGCAGGGTTAAATTGGAAATTTTAATCTGCTTATCTTTTAAACTATCGAAAACACTTTCGGTAAAATGCAGCCCTGCCGTAGGCGCTGCCACCGAACCATCATTTTTGGCATACACGGTTTGATAGGTTTTGCTGTCGCTGTCAACAGCCTCACGATGCAAATATGGCGGAAGAGGGATTTTACCGGTAGCTTCGAGCACCTCGGCAAAAGTGAGCTTATCATTCCAGGTAAACCGGATATTGAAAGTGCCGGAATGTTTTTCGATTTGTTCTGCTGTCAGTGTAATGATTTCACTTCCTGATGCAGCCTCCATCGCGAGTGCTTCCGACTTCCAGCGCCGGGCATTGCCCACAAGGCATTGCCAGGTGGCCTGCCCCTTTTGCTGAAAAGCCATCTGTATTTCGCTTGTGGGTTCGATGGGTTCCAAACAAAATATTTCGATGATGGCACCAGTTGGTTTTCTGAATAGTAACCTGGCCCTCACCACACGCGTATTGTTTAATACCAACAAACTGCCGGGCGAAAGATAATCAGGAATATTTTTAAACTGATCTTCCTTTATTTGTTTAGATTGATGAATCAGAAGTTTGGATTCATCGCGGTTTTCTTTCGGAAATTTTGCAACTCGTTCGTTGGGGAGATGATACTCAAAATCGTTGATGTTGAGCGATGAAATTATAGAGCTTTCCTGCATTTATATAAATAAATCTTTAATTTCAATTTCTTTTTCATAGAGGTGCATCACATCCTTAATATCTACAATGCTAATTTTATCAATTGTATTTGAAATCTGCAAATACCATATTTCAACAAAAAAACCGGAATACTGATACAGCTTAATGGTGTAATAAAGATAAATTCTGTGCATGAGTTCCATTCCCTGTGTTAGCACAAGGTGAACCCTGTCAGGTTTTGGAAGCGACATAAACTCATCGATACTCATCAGCATTTGTATTGTTGTGTTACTATAAAATACTCTTCATGTTAGGGATTTTTCCCGCAGATTTCGCTGATAATCGCAGAATAAATCTGCGATTATCAGCGAAATCCGCGGGAGATTCTTTGGCCCCGGATTGAGATAGCACTATTTTGTTGTAAAAAGCATGGGTTTAAAGGTTAGCATCACCCATGCCCAATAGGGTGAGCCGGTATTTCCTACTTCAACGCCTTTTACTCTTTCGAGGGTTTCGGTGGTGAAATAATATGAAAATCCTGCCTGGAGTGATAACTCTTTGCTGTGCTTGTAGGTGTACATTAAATCGAACTCCTGGCCCAGGTTTCGGTCATCCAGCACCTCGTTGCCAAGCATTATTTTATTGGCAAGGCTAAACAAATGGATGTATCCGCGTAAAGAATGTTTTTCAGCAAATTTCAACTCTGCGTTGGGATAGATGTCGATAAGTCCGCCATTTTTTGTTGATTCCGGCATGTACGAAAAATAATTCATCCAACCATAATAGGCAAAAACCGCCCCGTACATTTTATTAAAAGTCTTTACCTTTTCCTCATAATCGCTGTTTGTGGCATCATCGCCCGAGATGTAATCCATACCCACTCCAAATTTTAAACTTCCGGCGGTGTATGTTGGATTAAGTGTTAGCAAATATGCGCTAACCTTTTTGCCCGACTGGGCTTTTCCAAATTGATAGTAAGCGTTGGCAGTTGCTTCAAAACCTCCTGATTTAAACCCGGCCCACAATCCGGCAGTCCCCATCATATACATAACATTCGGATCAGTAGTTTTTTGGTATCCGGCTCCTGTAGCGGTGAACGATGCTGAAAATTTTTCGCTGAACGCTTTTTTTATCCTAAGAAAATTAAATGATTTCATCAGATTATTACTATTGAACAGCTCCCCGCCAAACACAGGCTTCCCATTATTTGAATTCATCATATTATTATACGATAAGCCGGCATTTACTTCCCATCCGTCATTTTTATGATTAAAAACCACGGCATCATAAGTTAAGCCATATTGATTCCAGTTGCGCCATGCAATAAGGCGTTGATCATCATATTTTAACTCCTGGCGGCCAATGGTTAAATCTGAACTTGATCCAAACTTGATTTTAAACCAGGCTTCGTAAATATCAACGCTGTTGGTAGAGCTATAAACTCCTGTACTGGAATAAATATCACCATTACCCCATACCCTAACATCCTGCAACGAAAATCGCATCTCATATTTATCTGTAATGTAGTCAAGATTTAACCTGCTTCTTTGGGTAATGTAGTAAAAAGTGGACACGCTGTCGTTGAATGGTGTTCCCGCGCCATTGTTCATTTCAGCGCGTGGCCTCAACTGTGCCGAGATTGTAAATTGCGCTTTCACGCCATCCACCATTAACAATCCCACAATCATTATCAATAATACGTTTTTCATTGATTTCGTTTTAGATTACAAATATTATTTCACACATCAACAAAAGTATTTTATTCCTGTTTAATTTTTAAGTTTTTAAATATTCGCAGCCATTTTTTTGCTGTGTGGTATTCATCACAAGAATTGGATCACCAAAAATTAAATAATTGTGAATTGATAAAGTTCATAAAAACAACTGATTTACATCAGTACAATCTATGATAATTTGTTAATTTTGCTCCTCATAAAATACTTGCTTAAGCATGGAATACAATAATGATATATTCACCCAGAGTTCGCCAACTGACATCCACTGTATGAAGGCACCAAAAGATACGCCCTTATTCAGGAGGCTTAAGGAAGAAGAATTAGATGTGATGAACAGGAACAGGATTCAGCTTTCCTTTAAAAAAGGAGAAATCATCAACAAACAAGGTGCATTTGCATCCAATATTTTTTTCATTATTAAAGGCATCGTAAAAACATATATCGAAAATGGCAACAGCAATCTAATTATCTCCATTGTTCCGGCCGGTAGTCTGATTGGCCTGCAATCTATTTCTGTTGACAATGTTTTTCATTGCTCAACAAAAGCCCTGATTGATACCGATATTTATTCTTATGATATCAATGTAGTAAAAAACCTGATGAACCAAAATGCACTGTTCTCATCCGAAATTGCGGATATCATAAATAACAACATGGTGATGCTGTACGACAGATTTTTCAGCCTAACCCAAAAACAGCTTCACGGCCGGCTTGCAGATATTTTACTGTGCCTTTCGCACAAAACATACCGGTCGCTTGATTTCGAATTAAGCATGTCGCGAAAAGACCTGGCAGAGCTAACAGGTATGTCAACCGAAAGTGCCATCAGAATTCTTAAGGATTTTAAAGATGATCGTATTATTGAAATTACCGGTAAAAGGTTAAAAATTCTGGAGCTCGAGAAAATGAAAAGAATTAGCGCCACAGGATAATTCGTTTTAATTGTTTTATCTTTGCTTGCGAAATGGACTTACTATTCTGATGCTATGATAGAAACCACCGAATATAACTGGAGCAATAAAGTATTTTTAATTGTTGAAGACAACAAGAATAATTATGATCTTTTGGAAACCTTCCTAAAAAAGACAAAAGCAAAAATAGTATGGGTTTTAGATGGAGGGGATGCTGTAAATACATGCAGAGACCGCGAAGATATCGATCTGGTTTTGATGGACATCCAATTAAAAACTGTAAATGGTTTTGATGCAACCCGCCAAATCAGGGAGTTTGACAAGGAAATTCCTATAATTGCACAAACAGCCTATGCCATGATTGACGATCGCGAAAAGAGCCTTCGGGCAGGCTGCAACGACTACATTTCGAAGCCCATCCGCAAAAAAAATTTCCTTTCAACTATCGACAAGTACATCAGCAAAATTTAATAAGCAACACTTTGATTAAAAAACACATCCCCAACTTCGTAACCCTTCTCAATCTATTTTGTGGTGCAATAGCCATCACTTTTACCTTTGAAGGAAATTTAATGCTGGCATCGTGGTTTATTGGCTTTGCCGCTGTATTCGATTTCATGGATGGAATGTTGGCACGCCTGTTAAATGCAAAGTCTGCAATTGGCTTACAACTCGATTCGCTTGCCGATTTAATATCGTTTGGCCTTGCCCCGGCATTTATTGTTTACCGCCTGATGGCGGAAAGTGCTAACATACCTCAGTTAATTTTTAATGAAGTTAACGTGCTTGCCTTTACAGCTTTTATAATTCCTGCTTTTTCAGCATTAAGGTTGGCAAAATTCAATATCGACACAAATCAGACTTCATCTTTTATTGGATTGCCCACGCCGGCGGATGCCTTGTTTTTTGCATCCCTGCCTCTCGTTTTTTTTCAGGCAGCAAATGAGCAGCATATTTTCCTGTTAAATATCCTTAGCAATTTTTGGATATTATTCAGCTTATCAATAGTTTTCTCAATGCTCATGGTTTCGGGTATCCCATTGTTTTCGCTTAAACTTAAAAACTTTAATTTAAATGAAAATATTCAGCGATACCTGTTGGTATTGATTTCGGTAATATTATTTTACCTCCTCAACTTCTACGCTTTGCCCTTGATCGTGATTGTTTATATCCTGATTTCGGTAATTGGAAATTGGAATAAATCAGCAAAAGCATAATAATAAAAAACAATCTGGGTGTATTTTGAACCCTGACAGTCCCGCACGTGCGGGATTAAACTCTGTCAGGGTTGAGCAAGTCACACCACTAACCTACAGTGGCGGGATTCCCCCGAAGGGTCGGGGTAGGCTCCCGATAGGTCAATGCTATTAAC
>Ga0208900_1000525_pt1 | contig 23807 bp, 21 predicted proteins | sample AntAceMetag02UKK_FD_184763 | JGI IMG/M metagenome (GOLD analysis project Ga0208900, IMG submission 184763) | Saline lake microbial communities from Ace Lake, Antarctica - Antarctic Ace Lake Metagenome 02UKK (SPAdes) (version 2) | ecosystem: Environmental > Aquatic > Non-marine Saline and... | reverse complement strand
GACCCTGTTGTATCTGCCGAAAATGGTTCAAGCCAGATGTGCGTCAGATAGGGCGGCAGAAAACCTGCGCCAACCCCAACTGCATGAACGAACAACATCGAAGACAATGTGAAAAATGGAATAGAAAAAACAGTGATTATTCCAAAACAAACTATCTTGACAAGAAAATTGCAGTTATTCAAGAAGCATTACCGGATGAGCCACCCATTGCAAATAACCGGCAAACTCCCATTTTGCCCCATGAAATCATCCTTAATGAATATGGAGCAAAACATCTTGTCATACTCAGATATTTGATTTTTCTGGTCGTTCAGGAATGCCAGGGCCAGCGCCCGGCCTGTGTAAAAGCGTTTCATCAAGGAGTGGAAGCCCTGGCAGATGGTGCCTCCTTTCGGGGATATGGTCCTGAAAAGGGATATCCCTTTCTCCGGGATAAGATTGCTGTCAACGAGTATCAATCCCGGGGCATGGACATTGATGCCGACGAGATTTTTATCAGTGATGGATCAAAGTGTGACACGGGTAATTTCCAGGAATTGTTTGCCCCAGATATTCGGGTGGCCATTCCGGATCCGGTTTATCCCGTGTATCTGGATACCAATATCATGGCAGGAAGGGCCGGTGATTTTGACGCCCGGCGGTTCAGTAATTTGCTGAGCTGCAACGCACTTTGAGTGGTCTTTTTGGGAATTCCGCCCAGATTCACTATGAAATACAAATTAGCCTTTAACAAATGTGTCCATGATAGAAAGTGGCAAAATCAGCCTGTTTTTTGAGCCTTTTAATATCTTAAAACCAAATCCCTCATAGAAAGAAACAGCATTTTCATCTTTGGCATCAACAACCATACCTAAAATTCCCACCTTTTCTGCTGCTTCCAATGTTGTTTTGAAGGCATGAAAAATCAGCACATCACCGTAACCTTGCCCTTGAAATGCTTTATCAACCGCAAGCCTGCCAAGCAGCAAAAATGGGACATCCCTATAGCTTGCCAGCTTAATATCATCCGGTAAATTATCGCGTGAAACAGAGTGTGCACTGATTGAATAATATCCAATCACCTGTTTTTTTTCTGCCAAAACATATATTTTGGTCAGGCTACGCCGTTGATCCTGATTAGCACCGCGTTGAAGATAAAGGTTAAGAGCTTCAACTCCACAATTGAAGCCTTTACGATCATGTTTTTTTGGGTTCAAATGTTCAAATTGCATGTGAGGCAGTAATTTCCTTGTACTTTTTAGCTGCTTTTATCATACGCTCTGTTGGCTCTGACAGGTTCTCTATCATATCAAAAAACGCATACCAATCCTCTTGCGTGAACAGTGTTTTTTCATGTTCTGCTATGATTGATTCAGCCTTCTCACGAATACTATGACGAACAAATTTGCTCTTATCGAGCTTGACGTATAAACGAGCACGCTCCATTAAATCTGCCGTTACAGCATCCATACGAAATTTTAATGTATTATCTTTTATTGCATTTATATTCATAATAGACTCCTTTGGGTTACAGTTTTCATTATTGTACCCACAAACGTACTCATTGTCAATAGACTGGATGCACCATCCTGGAGACTATACCAAACCGGGAGCAAAAGTGCTTCAATAGGGTGTACCACAGAATAACAAAGCAATATGAACGTCAACTCGCAAGGGCTCAACGTAGACTTGCAAAATGTGAAAAAGGATCTTCCAATAGGAAAAAGGCAAAATTAGCAGTCGCAAAGATTCATGCAAAGATAGCTGACGTTCGATCTGATTTTTCACACAAATTAACCACCAAGTTAGTCCGTGAAAATGATCTGATTGCAATAGAAAATTTACAAGTGAAAAATATGATCAAGAATCACAAACTTGCTAAAGCGATATCTGATGTTGCATGGGGAGAATTGGTTAGACAGTTTGAATATAAAGGCAAAGCTTACGGACGCGAAATCGTTCAAATAGATAAGTTTTTCCCGTCATCAAAACGATGCTCTGAATGTGGCTACATATCTAAGAGCATGCCATTAAATATTAGAAAATGGGTTTGTCCTGAATGCAAAACCGAGCATGATAGAGATATCAATGCAGCTAAAAATATTTTAAAAGCGGGTTTGGCTATTTTGGTCGGTTGTGACCAGGTTAGACAGCCTTAAAAAACCATAGTGTACCGAGGGGCATCCGGGAGCACTTTAAAAGTAAGTCTGTGGAGAGAACCGTAAGACCTAAGTTTTAAGCTCGGGCTATCTCGATGAATCAGAAATTTTTAAGAGCGATCTTTTAGAATCCCAATCCTTTAGGTTTGGGAGTATGTCAAACTAATACGCTAAAAAACATCAACTCTCTGAACCCCTACTTGAGGCCGTGGGAGAGATCCTACCGGACAAACAGGAGATTGAGCTTGACCCTGATGAAACTGTAGATTTGCAAAAAGATCAAGCTCCAGATGAAAACAGAACACAAGACACTGCCACAAAACCACCAGACTGGCAGAATAGAGAAAAGTACCGGGAGTATACATTGAACTTAATCATTGATTTAAAAAACAGTAATTTACCACTTAAAGGAATAGTGGATAAGCTCTATGAAATAGGGGTCAAAACCTGAACTGGCAAAGATAAGTGGAGCACTGGCACGGTCGGCAATATGTTAAAATATTCAAAATAGATTTCAAATAGAAATAGTTTGCGGGATTAAAATGAAAAAAAAGAAAAAAAGGGGAAAAAAGGGGACAGCTCGAGTAAACCTTAATCCCAATATCAAAATATCTGCAATTATTTTGGAATATGCTTCTGATTTTATTAAATGGTAAACATTGTTTGATATGGAAAAATAGATTTTCAGTGTTAATAAAAACAATGGGTCAAAAAATCATTCATTGATATCATCGAAACCCACCCTGGAATTTAAATAGGATACATTTATTTCATCTTTTAATGTTTGATTTTCATTCTTTAATTTAATGCTTTCAGCTACTGACTTCTCTACTATGTTTAACAAGATAGATACAGCTTCCTTTGATGCCTGACTTTCTACTTGCTTTAAGTCTGGCTGAATCCTTTCCAATATTTCAGTGAGGTTTGCTGTAGTCATAAGAAGCCATCATATTGATAGAAAAGAAATTTGGCAATAATTTATTTTTAATACCTTGATTTTTTTACCTTGCCCGGAAATTTAAACAAGATACAGTTATTTTGGGTACTGTGAAGGGTGATCTTCACGACATTGGAAAGAATTTAGTGTGCATGATGGAGGCCTTTATCCGGGATGAAAGTCTTCCCCGGTCCACATTATAAATTTTGTCCAGTATAGTAGTCGAACTCCTCCCGGGCAAGGGTCAGGGAAATCTGGGCAATGGCCAGATTGCCCATGGCCGACACCAGTTCGTTCTGGGCCTCATTGAGCCGTACCAGGGAAGTTTGGCCGGACTGATATTCAAGCTTGACAAGATCCCGGGTGGTTTTGATCAGGCTGGTGTTCTCCTTTTGAAGCGCCAGTTGTAGCCGGGCCGTTGAAATTTTTTCCATGGACGTGCGTATATCAGCCATGGCAGTGATGGTTGTGTTATTCCTGTTATCTTCCAGTTCCCGCTGGGCGGAAAGGGCCTGCCTGATGTTGGAACCGGTGGTTCCCCCGGTAAAAAGATCGAAACTGACATTGATGCCAAGGGAGGCCCCCATGCTGTCTGTGTCGTCAAATCCGTCTCCGGTCTGGGTGCCATAGACTCCGCTGAGGGAAACCGTGGGAAAATAGTCTGACCGGGCCACTTCAACCTGGGCTCGGGCTTCTTGAATGGCCATATCCGCCTGTTCCAGGTCCGGCCGATTCAGCGCCAGGTGCTGGATTTCATTGTCCACCAACCCATGAACATCTGAATACCGATGGCTTTCCTCTGCTTGGGTTTTTAACGGGGCAAGGGTCATCCCCACTGGCAAACGGGCATTCCCATATCCCATGAGGGCGGCAAGTCCATGAATGGCCTCTTTGAAATCCTGTTGGGCCGTGAGCAACGCAGATTTTGCCGAGTTTACTTTGGTTTTAAAATTTAATACATCGGAATAGGAGCCTGTACCCATTTTTTCCTTGGCAGATGCCTCGGTTTCCTGGTCCCGGTTAAATGCCATGTCCGATTGAGCAATACGAATATTTTCCTGGGCCAGCTGGGCATTTAAAACGGCCTGGGCCACAGACCAGGAGAGGATTCTCTGGGCATCCAACAGTGCCGCCTTGTTGCTTTTTTCACTGTAATCTGCAGCCAGGTTCGAATATTTTCGGGAAAAACCATCAAACAACACCTGGGTGGCAGAAATTCGAGCCGTATACAGGGTTTCCTGGGCACCCGGGGCTGAATTGGATGTGTTCTCCGTATAGTTGATTCCGGAAGCCCCTGACACCCTGGGGAAATAAGCAGCCCGGGCCTGGGCAACAGCCTCCCTGGCTTGATGGATCCTTTCCAGTGCGCTGTCCATGGAGGGGTTATTTGCAAGGGCGATCTGTTTGGCCTGGGCCAGGGTCAGGGGTTCTGGGGGGGAAGGCACCGTCGAGTCATGAGGGATGGCAGACGACGTGTTCCTTTGGGAAGCTTGATCGGCCAGGGCAATGCTGTCCCCCTGGCAGGAGATCAGGGTAAATATGAGGGAAAAAATAAACACCGGAAACGTCATACCACGGGTAAATGGTATCCATTTGTGATTCGTCATTTTTTGTTCCTTCTTTTGTGTCCGGGATGATTACCCCGGCCAGATTCTCTAAATAATTCTGGAAAGCCGCAAGGGGTCTGTCCCCCGCTTAAAAGCGGGTTCCAGTTCATGTCTGGACAGGGTCTTTTGCCCGCTAAGCGTGGCCATACCCAGCCGGACATCATTGACAATGAATGGGTTATATGATGGGCCGGGAAAATGGGAATGCGCCCTGATATCAGCTCCTTGATTATGTATTGTTCAAACAGAGGATATCATTTTATTGCATTAAATATAAAGTTTTTTTATGAACCGGGAAAATGGGAATGCGCCCACAGAGAGTGACGTCAATTTTTGATAAAAAAGGGATTGATTCTACGAACAGCCCTTCAGAGAGTATTATAAACCTCAATGCCGAAAAGGAAATAGAAAAAAGAGTGGCTTCATATATCCTTCCAGAGCGAAGTGACGCGCAAAAAAAGCTATTGCAAAAATATCTACCATCGCAATGCAGATATTTATAAATGAAGTGACTTGTCAAGGACGTTCCGGACAGCAAGTGAAATGGTTTTCGGGGTGATGGGTTTCTGGATAAAATGCGTATCAAGGTCTGAAAGACCATTGCGAATAATGGCATTTTCCGTGTATCCAGACATCAGGATGACCTTCAGTTCTGGAAAGCGTTTCTGTAGAGCTATTGCCATTTCAATACCATTTTGTTCGGGCATGACCACATCCGTGAGTACGAGGTCTATGATCCCCTGGAATGCTTCAAAAACGGTTTGTCCCTGTTTCCCGTTTTCTGCTTCAATAATGGTATACCCCTGGGAAGAGAGGGTTTTCTTGAGCATTTTACGAACCATGTCATCATCCTCCACCAAGAGAATGGTTTCAGTACAGATTCGATGGGGCATGGGACTCTTGAACATTGACACGCTTTGTTCATTTGCTGTGTCATAAATCCGGGGAAGATATATTTTAAATGCGGTTCCAAGACCTGGTTCACTGTACACATCAATATCCCCCTTGTTTTGTTTGATGATGCCATACACTGTGGAGAGCCCCAACCCCGTCCCTTTTCCCTGTTCTTTTGTGGTATAAAACGGTTCAAAGATATGTTCAAGAATATCCGGAGACATCCCCTCCCCGGTGTCGGAAATGGTGATTCGGATATAGTCCCCCGGGGTAACGTCAAAATGATAATTTAAAGTAGCCTCTTCCAGAATGATTTCTTCGATTTCAATGGTCAGCTTTCCCCCCTGGGGCATGGCATCCCTGGCGTTTATGCTCAGGTTCATAATAATCTGCTCCAGTTGAGATCTGTCTGCATTGATCAAGAAATTCTCTCCCCCGTGAATCACGGAAATGTGAATGTCTTCACCCAGCAGGCGACCGATCATTTTAATGATATTATCAATTTCTTTTTTGACATTGAGTGTTTCTTTTTTAACCATCTGTTTTCTGCTGAAGGCCAGTAGCTGCTGGGTCAGTCGGGCAGCCCTGTGTCCGGACTCCAGAATTGTGCTGATGTTTTCGTAAAGGGGGTTTGTGTTCTCAATGTCCAGCAGGCAAATTTCCGCATAACCGATAATGGCGCTGAGAATATTGTTGAAATCATGGGCCACGCCACCGGCAAGTCGCCCCACAGATTCCATTTTCTGGGCCTGGTGCAATTGATTTTCCAGCCGGGCCTGTTCCTTTTTTTTCTGTGAAAGATGTTCCAGCATATTATTGAATCCAGAGTAAAGAACCCCTATTTCATCATTTTTGCCCTGGGGGGCACGGAGGGTATAATCACTCTGGGTGGTGATGGTGCGGGTGATGCCTGCAAGGTGGATAATGGGAGCTGATATCTGTTTTTGAAGACAGATGGCCAGAAATACGGCAATGCACAGAATCAACAGGGTTCCGGGAAAAAGCGTCAAGTAGAAGGATCGGGTTTTCAGGTTTATTTCGTTGGTATCTGCCTGAATAACAATGGTGCCGTAATTTTTGCTTTGATACATCACAGGCACAGCAATGGAAAAAGTGTTTCCCATGAAATATCCGTCATTATAATCCGGGGCTTCAGGGGGGGAAGGCGTTTGGGTATGACGTTGGAAAAAGGAAAAAATGTTGCCGTTTTTATCATACAGTGATGCCGACTGGATATAAGAGATATGCGCCATTTTTTTCAGGATATCTGTGGCACCCGGCCTGTCTTCAAAGACCAGGGGAGAGACGCAATACTCACCCACGATGGTTGCATTGATTAAAATATTTTGTGCCAGTTCTTTTTTTAAGCTCTGATTTTGCAGCCATCCGCTCAACATATAAACGGGCACGATGGTCAATAGGGCCACCAGCAGAATGATGGCAATGAGTTTTGCTCGGATGGAAACAAATAAAGAAGTCATCCGTTCTGGCCTCCCGTTGTTTCCACTATGCGGGCCAGCTTGAGCAATAGATAACTGATATTGAGTTTAGATGCCGAAGCCGCTTCATTGTTGATTTCAAATCGAATCTGTTCATTCTCAACATACATGTTTATGTGAACGCCTTTGCTGGCATAGCCTTTATTGTCAGAGATGGTGAGAACCGGAAAATTCTTTGAATAATGAACAATATTTGAAAGGGATTGACTGTCTGTTTTTCCGATAAAAAGCATGTGGCATCCGGCAATGTCAGCCAATGTATTCACCAACCGAATGTCAACGGGCTTTCCTTTGATGGGCTGACGGGAAAAAACGGTTTGCAAGATATCACCAAAGGGGTTGGGACCCATAACGCCGATGACAAAGTGTTGTGCTTTATTTTTTTCGGAGAAGGGGGCCGGCCACTGAACAAAACGGGTAAACCGTTCCATAAATACAGATTTTAAAAGGTATTCATGCTGTTTTGACTGCTGGGCCAGGGACGGTGTCGGGGAAAGGCTGTTGTTTCCGGGGATGAGTATAAGGCCGTGGGCGAAAATCAATATAAACAATAGGTGTTTGATTTTTATATGCATTAAATCCCTGAATGGTAAATATTCGGGTTGGCACATGTAAATATTTGACCAGTGCCCCATATCCGCTTAGTTGGGACTGCGTAGCATACTATTGCTATGTGAGCAGGCCTAAATGAGTGAATATGGGGTGCTGGCCGAATATTTACCCTGAATGTGGTGGCCGATGATTGACAGAGTAAATATGCCATAGGACAGCGCAAGGCCAAGCTTCTGCCACCGGGGAAATGGGTCAAAGAAAAAATCAAAATCGAAACTCCAGTTTCATGCCCAGGGACACGGGTTCTTCAATGAATGAGGCCTGGCGGGGATATTGTCGGGACAGATCTTCATAAAATTGTATGGTATAGCGAACATGATTCCAGCTAACCAAATTCATGCCATACAGGGTCAATTCTGCATGGGTTTTGCAGGGGAGTTTCCAGGAAAGGGATGTGTTCAATGTGAAAGAGGGCTTACCGTAGCCATGATTTGTCAAGGCATCATAAATATCATTCATCTCTTCCTTTGATGTCTCTGTACCATATTGATTGTGGGCATCCTTGAACATGTCCAGCAGGTCAATTTGATTCTGGCCCCAGGAAAACCGGGTGTTGATGTGTGATTTCAAGGCATCTGACCACCGATGATGCCAGAACAGCTTAAGGGTGTGACTGGGAAAATTGTTGATGCGATTTTCGGCGTAATTGTCAACAGGCATGGGGTCTCCATCGGGATTAGTCAACTCCGCTGGAATGGTAATCTCAGGATCATAATCCAATTGATGGGTCCATGCGTAGTTAATACCAGCGGTATCTTTTTTACCTTTTATTGTCAGTCCGGCTTCAACGCCGCACAGTTTAAGGCTACCCACCACATCTGCCCCTGATTCCGTCCAGGAGACCTCATCCAGAATATTATAATAAACATTGGTATTGAAATTCATTTTTCCAAAGTTATGTTCGTACATAATTTCATAGTTGACCAGGGTTTCTGGATCCGGGGGGGCCTGGTCATTGTAATCCATGGTGTAAAGTTCAGGAAAATTGGGAATACGAACAGATTTTTGCCACACGACCCGTACAATGTCTTTGTCCGTCAGACTGGAGATAATGGCGAATCGTGGGGAGTAATACCAGTTTGTATAATCATTTTTATCTGCCCTGCCGGAGACCACAATATGAAAATAGGGGTGAAAGGCCAGATTGGCTTCGCTCAGAATGGAATAGGCGTTGGACTTGAGATGGGGCATCACCGTTGATATCCCGTCTCCGTATGTCTGGTAAAATTTTGAATCCTCCGTGAGAACGGCAAAACGAATGGGGCTTCTCATGTTAAAGACAAATGTATCATCATCCGCTCCCCATTCCGGCAACCAGTACTCATGGGAGTAGATGGTACCCAGGGCAAAGCGAAATTTTTCATTGTGCTCATAATGCAGCATTAAATTTGCATTTATTTCATTCTCGGAAAAGGAGTTGTTGTATTGGGTAATATCTTCCTGGGGCTGATTTATGCCCTGATAACCGGCAATCTCCCTGAAAGAAATGGAATCAAACCCAATACTGGAATCCAGAGAAAGGCGATCTGAAAGGATATGAGTTTTTTCCAGTTCAATCACAGCACTGCGGGTGCGTGATCCTGCAAATTTGTCACCGTCAGCGTACTGGGTTTCCTCGGATAGCCTTTCCCAACTGTAGGAGGTATATCGGGCCCATAGATGCCAGTTGTTTAAAAAAGACAGGTCAAGGTGGAGTTTGACCTGGGGTTCGTCGATGAAATCAGACAGGTAGGACGGTTCATTGGATCCCAATCCCTTGTTTCCCCAAGCTTCCGACATGAATCCGTATCCATACCCATGGGCGCGATCCACATAAAACCAGTCTGTGTTTTTTTCTCCATCAGAGTGGCTGTAACTGCCATAAAGGTAGCATTGAAATGTATCACTTTCATATCCCTGGGAGGCATATGCTGTCTGATATCGGTAGCGGGTATTTGCTTCAATACCAGCCAGACTTCCCTTACTGGTTTGGGCGGTATGGGTGATAATATTGATGACCCCACCGATGGCACCGGAACCGTAGGTCACAGAGCCGGGTCCCCGGATGATTTCAATTTCTCGGATATCGTTCATGTCCCGATTGAAGATTTCCACCCGGGCCCCATCCTGGCTTTTTAAATTCATATTTTTACCGTTGACCAGCAGCAGGTAGTGATAGTTCTGGTCCCCCAGAACCCCCCTGAAGCCAAACCGGGGACCATTCATATGGTTCACAAAGGTGGCACCCGGTACATACACTTCAATGAGATCCATAATGCTTCTGGCCGGGGTAAGCCTGATATCTTCTGCCGTTATCACTGTTCTCGCAACAGGGGCCTTGGCCGCTACAATGCCAGTGATGGTACCTGCCTGGATTCGGATGGTCATTAAATCCTCCAGGGGCATAGAAAACAGCTGTTCGGAATCATGTATTGCTGAAGATGAATTTAAAAAATTCCTGGAATCATGTGGAGATGTGGCGGCATTCACCGGTGCTGGCCTGAAATCAGGTGAAGATATAACAATAGATGCCAGGATCACAAAATAAAAAGCCTTTGGAAATATTTTTTTCCATTTTTGTCTTTTCATGATTTTTATCACTTATAAATAAAAAAGCCAATAAAATGAGTGGATCTTGTTCATTATTTGGTTCAAAAAAGTGGCAGGTGGCAGGTAAATCTGTCATGTATATTATACAAATATTGAATTTGGGGCTTGGTTCTAACATCGGCCATTTGCAGTCATCGCTAAAATTCATTTAAAAATATTTATTATATTATTAAATAGTTACAGCGCAATATTTTTTTAAAAAATTAGAAGTGGCCGGTCTTAGAACCAACCCCTGAATTTGTATTTCAGGCAACGACTTGTAATTAAAATACTTATTTTTTTATTAGAGATGTGTCGATTCAAAATGGCCTAAGTTATGATCAAGCCCTATTTATTAAATATACGATACATACAAGTGATGAAAAAGGCAAGTAACTTTTATTTCTAATGTTATAGGTTTTTATGATTTGTTAAAATTATTAGTAGTTTATGAACAAGGGAACGACCATGATGATAAGTTTATTGCACACATAGTGATGCTTTTGAAATATTCCGGGTTGATCATGACATTGGCCGCTTTGTGTTCCGTGGACATACCAGGGTGATGTTCAAAGGAATGACCAAAGAAGCTTGAAGCCCAGGAGAAGCAAGGCCCCTCCCAATATTTTTTTTACGGTGTGGGGCTGCATTTTTTTTGCATCACCTTTGTGCCAAGATACCCCCCTGCCCAGGCGGCCAATCCTGCAAATATCAGAATTTTTATTGAAATTGACCCCATGGCAGCATAGGTGATAAAGGCAGATAAAGAAGAAAAGGGAACCGAAAAGGCCGTCACTGTGGCCACTTTTTTGGGGTTAAATCCCTGAAGGATCATCAGGGGAGAGATAATACCGCCTCCGCCCACCCCCAGAAGACCGGAAACAAACCCGGCCAGAACCCCACCAGCAAAGGGCCCCCGGAACACAGACGAACAAAAGGCGATGATAGCCTTATTCCCTGGTATCTCTTCCAGGCGTTGGGGAAGCTCATCTAAAGGGATGTGCATGGCAAAGGGAAAGGATATATACCCCACCTCTTTGTGTGAACGAACGTCCAAAAAAAATAAAGTGATCGTTGCTCAGTACCTTGCGCATGCCTTCAATGCTCATAAGTACCCACATATATGTTTTTCGGTATTCCACAGACATATACCATTGATATTTATGGCTTTTATTTTGAAGAATATATGCTTGGGTACTTACCATGCTTACCAGAACTCAAAAATTCAAAATTCATTTCTGTTAAAACCTGATTCAATTCGTTCATCTCTGTCTCTTTCCTCTTGGGGGTAAAATCATTTTAATATATGCAATATCGATGATATGTTTTTGGAGTTACCCCCTTTTCCACTTGATCATCGAGTATAATAAATTACGATATGGGAATATATAGAGAATATCAAGAGTAAATACCCTCTATTCGCTTATTTTTAAAAAATAATCGGGGTCTGAAATCATTTGTCAGTTCCAGGGCTGCAAGTCCACCACCGGGAGGCTGGACTGCCTATGCGGATCTCTGGCTGGACGTCCTCATGACCAGCAGGTTTCCCGCCAGTATGAAGACTACGCCGATAAAAGCCGAAACCGACCAGGTGTAATTTTCAAAAAAAGTTGACAGGGTAAGGGCGATAATGGGGAATAGCACGGTGGCATATGCTGCCTGCTCAGTTTTGATTCTACCCAAAAGAGCGAAATACGCGGCAAAGGCAATGACCGATCCCACAATGACCAGGTAGAGGAGGGAAACGATATAGGGCATTCTAAGGTCGAAGGAAAAACTGTGGCCGGTGGTAAATAGAAAGAGGGTCAGCAATAATGCGCCATAAAACATGCCCCAGGAAGTATTGCCGCACACAGAGAGACCCGCACGGCGATTCCTTGCGGAAACAATACCCCCCAGAGAAAAGCAAAGTGTTCCGCAGATACTGAGTATTAAGCCGGTTAGGGCACCGGATTTCGTTGACAGTTCAATTAACTCCATTCGAAAAATCATGATAATTCCAAGGGTTCCCGCCATGCCACCAAGGATGACCCTCGGGGCTGGCCAGCGTTTTGCCGGAATGGAAATTAAAATTATGGTCATGGTGGAGGCGGTGGAGAAAATTACCGCAATCACGCCCGTGCTTAAATAGTAGGCAGCATGATAGAAGAAAAAAAAATTGGTGGAAAAAATCAAGCCCCCCTGCAATGCCATCATAAAATGATCGCGAATTGAAAATTTCAGGGGAAGTTTTCTAAAAATCGTCCAGCCGAACATAAATATGGCGGCCAGACCTATCCGATATACAACTGAGGCTTCCGGCGGCACCAGTCCAACTTGATATCGAACCGCTATCCAGGTTGATCCCCAGATGAGAACCACTGCGGAATAAAGAATAAATGTTACCATATTAAGTTAAAGATGTATTCATCAAATTACCTCGATTATTCAATGGGGTCGCTGATCAGACTTTTGTCCAGTTTTTTTTAATGAACGGTATATGCTTGTCCTTGTAATATCCATGATTGAACTGTTTCTCTTCTCATCTAAGTTGGGGTAAGACACATTTATTTTAATCATTTGCTAATCCTGGATGAAAGTTGATGATAGACTACTGCATGGTCAAGGCTAAGATTTGGGATGATAAAGTCCGAAGAGTATTGCACACCACGGCATCTTTGGAAATCAGCAATCCTAAAATTAAGCTTTGACGCTGCACTACGTTCTTTTTTTATATCCATATATGAGTTAGGGCAAAAATTCAATTTTTTTTAAGAAACCGGGCCTAAAAAAAAGATATGTAAGGTGTCCCCCGATTTCTGTCCGATTTCTGTTCTGTCCCCCGATTTCTTAAGCTGCTTCTCCTTTCTTTTTTAATAGGGTGACTTTTATATAATCTTCAGTTGCTTCAAAAACAGGTTCAGTGCCGTTAAATTCCCACATTTTCGGGATTACTTTGGTTCTTATTCCCATTCCCCTGAAATCCACATAACCGTAATCTCTCATGATCTCCATAATAATTGTATTCCGGGTATATCTCTGGCCAGCAATCATTTTTTCAATGGTCATTGAATTCTGAAAACTACCCGGACTTATTACTTCAAATCGATCTGAATAAATTCCGATTTCAATATCAACAAATCTTGTCCAATCCCGGTGAACCATGGCATTAACCAAAACCTCTCTAATGGCTTCGGCGGGATAGGAACATTGTTTTTCACGCCGAAAGGTTGTATTTATTTTATCTGATTCCTGGGAAATGAAGAATTCTATTTTTTGAAGAAAGCGCTCAATCAATCCTTCATCGATAAGCTGTTTGCTGCCATGAGAAAAATCCCACCTCCCCACAAAAGGGGCATCTAATATGGTGTCCAGCTCGGCTTTATATTCTTTTTGCGTACTGTTGAACGCAAAAACCCTGAGCCCGCTTTGTTTTAAATGTTGCCTGGGTCGCTTGCCGAAAAGCACCATGCCAGCAATGGTACACATCCCCCCGGGGTGAGTTAAAAGCCCAATATTTGCCAACCGATGTTCCCATTTATCCTCTGTATCCGGAATCTCCGGGTCATTAATAATATCCCTTAAATAATTTTCCAGGCGAACCCTGTCAAGATCATTGGAAGAGGTTCTGGAAACAGGCAACATTTCAGTATGAAGCATGCCACCTATTTCATACAAACACATCTGCTGTTCCCGGGTGGCCATGCGGGAAGTGCTTCCCACCCGTATAAACACTTTTTCTTCACCTTTATGCCTTAAAACATAAGGCTTGGCATTGCCCTGGGGAAAGGTCAAGATGGCAACAATCATGCCATTATTCATTTTAACCTGTTCATAGAATGGCAGGACAAGGGGATGGACTTTTTCTGACATCACATTCATGATCCATTCTTCGGTGTCGTCACGCTGAAGACCAGAGATGCTTCCATCATCTTCTACACCAAGAATAATCCTGCCGCCCTGAAAATTAACCAGTGCAACCACCTCTTTGGCCAATTGCTCAGGGCGGATATCATCACGCTTAAATTCAATACCGGAGCTTTCCCCGTTGGCAATAATTTCAAGCAACTCAGTCTTAAACATGCATCACCTCATCATTATAAAATTTTTGATGTTTGCACTTATTCTGGGCGCATTCCCATTTTCCCGGCCCCATCATATAACCCATTGATTTCATTAAGCCAGAACCCCATCAATACAAAATAAAATATCTTGATAAATCAAACACAGATCCAACACTGGTGCATCAAGTCACCATAAACCTGATAACCCTTTAAACACCGGGTGGTCTTCAAAAGAATGTCCTGAATGCCCGAACTTATTAAGAACTTACGCATCCTTGATTTTCACTTTACACTTGTTGGAACAATCCACTGATGTTTCGGTAACATTCTCATAGCATGCTAAGTCTTAACTGACTACGTTCGGCGGGATGTAGATACCTTTGGATGTAATCGCCAGTCCAAAGCCCTATCGTGGCTCTGTAAAAGCTCTGTGAGGTAGGAGCGGTCAACCACATTGCGAAGCCTGCTGAACATTGGCGAGGCGAACCTTACCCCTCTTTGGAGGGTGATAATAACCGAAAGATTTTTTTATGCAAGTTTATGTCAAATCAAAATCAGGAAAATGGCTGATGCCGACCAATCCGGCCAATGCAAGGATTATGCTCAAGGATGCTGACTTAATGAAATTAATGGGTTATACGATGAGCCGGAAAAATGGGAATGCGCCCATCTCTGTTGATGGTGAGCCGTCCGGTCAAATACATAACAACAAGCCTGAGAATCAACGCTAATATCTCTTACAAGCGTCTTTTACAATTGAATTCTCATTTCCCTGCAATCTCTCAATCCGCCTGCATCTTTCACACTCCCATTTATCAACCGGGTCGGATTTGTCCCATTCTTTGAACATTTTTACCTCTTTGGATTCAAGCTTAATCCTGTCCAGATAGGCTCTTTCCATATAAAAATATGTCCTGGCGATATCTCCACGAATGTCGGGTGCAGGCTCGACAATCTTGCCAGATACTTCAAAGTCACACGAGCCAAAAGATCTTTTTTCTCCCGGGATTAATCCGTAATTCAGATTGGATCTTTTTTGATTAATAAGCCCCACAGCAGGCACCAGGTTATACATATCAGATTCCATCAGCCTGTACTCTTTTGACTTATTTCTTAAATTTTGTCTGCCACTGGTTTTTCGGCATTTTAATCCGGTTATTGTTTGAATAAAGTCAGGGAGAACACACTCCCAGCTTTTTTTGCTTTCCCATTGTTTGAATGTATTGCCAAACCTTGACGCCGGAACAACATGTTCCCATTCAACAAGCTTTGCCCTTTTTCCCTTTCCAGTTTTACATCGTACTTTTTTCTTTTTTGAGAAACTGCATTTGCAGTAAAAGGTTTTCCTGTTGTCGTAATAAACCTTTTCAAGCAATAGTTGCTTAACCTCTGAAAAACTTTCAAATTCTTTGTTGGACTTTCCGCAGGAGTTAAGACTCAAAACAAAGAGGATGAAAACAATAAAATAAAGCCTGCTTGTTAATATTTTCAAGAATGTCACCTTTGGGGTTAAAATTTGGACAAGCTCTGAGAGGTGTTCATACAATGGGATTCATCGTACCATTAACCAATTTTTTAAGAGCCTCATAGGGTTGTGCACCCACTAGCCTGTCCGTCCCCATGAAAAACGTTGGGACAGCTGTAACGTTCTTTACCTTTGAAAGAGCCCAGTCCGAATCCACAGCATCAGAAAATGCTCTGGTTTCAATGATTTTCATTCCCTCTTCCGGATCCAGGCCGGAACGCTTTATCAGGACTGACAACACCTCTTTATCAGCAATGTTAAGCCCTTGTGCAAAATAGGCCTTGAAGGTCTCCATGTGGAACTGATGGCCTCTTTTTTTTGTCTCTGCCCACAGACCTATCTCCTGGGCAAGACGACTGTTATAGGTCATCTTTCTGTCACCCAGCTCAAGCCCGAATTTTGTGGCGGTGCGTGTCAGGGAAGCCATCATTTTATCCACATCAACCTCTAATCCTTTTTTCTGAAACAGCGCTTCCAGGGTACGGCCCTGTTCCGGGGTGTCTGGATGAAGGGGAAACGCCCGCCATTTGACTTGGATCTCGTACTCTTTTTTTAGTCGCTCAATACTCACGGTAATGAAGTAACACCAAGGTCAGACATAGTCTGAAAATATTTCAAGCGCCAGGGATGGTGCCATACTTAATCTCCTTCTTTCCGGTTTTTGGGGCTCTTTATCCTGATTCAGGCACAAAACCTGTTGACCACATATCATAAATAAATTTTGCTGACACCATTAATTTTGTCAAGGAATGAGTCTGAAATAACAGAGCCATTTAAAAATTGGGGATGCACCACCCTTCAAGGTAGCGTTTCCTAAAATGGGCAAGTTATTTAAGACCGGTTCATAGTTCTGAATAAACTCTGGTTACAACATGGAATTCTCATTGGAATTCGTGGTGTCCCCGGAGTTAGGATCTTGAATCAAAATTAGAATTGTTGCGAATTTTTAAAAAGAGTTGATGTTTTATAGAGCTATCTATATATTACCCCGGCCTGGCGGTCGACGCTCCCGCCTTAACAAAACAGGAGGTATGTATGAACGAAGCTTTATGGCTGGTAATGTTGCTGGTCAACTTTGGAATGATTCTTCTTTTCTTTCGTCTATTCGGTAAACTCGGGCTTTTTATCTGGGTTCCCATTGCCTGCATTGTGGCCAATATCCAAGTGGTTAAACTGGTGGATCTGTTTGGTTTTGCTGCAACCCTGGGAAATATTGTGTATGCATCTTCATTTCTTGTCACTGATATCTTGTCGGAACTCTATGGCAAAAAAGAAGCGACAAAGGCCGTGAAAGCAGGTTTTTTATCCCTGTTGTCCATGACCATTCTCATGGCACTGGCATTGCAATTCGTGCCTGCCAGCGATGATTTCGCCCAATCCAGCCTTGTCACCATATTTTCTATTATGCCAAGAATTGCCGGGGCCAGCCTTATGGCCTACCTTATTTCCATGCTCCACGATGTGTGGGCCTATGATTTTTGGCGGAAACGATTTCCCCAGGATCGCATGATGTGGGTGAGGAACAACGCCAGCACCATGATCAGTCAGCTCATGGATTCAACGGTTTTTACGCTTGTGGCCTTTGTCGGAGTGTATCCGTCGGGGGTATTGTGGCAAATTTTCTGGACCACTTATTTACTCAAATGGGTGGTGGCCGTAGGAGATACCCCTTTTCTCTACCTGGCCAGGCATTGGCATCGAAAGGGCATCATCGAACAATAATGCCGTCCCCACCCCCCCCGATGTCACCCCTGATCGGAAGGGAGACATCGGGGGGTTGCTGAGGGTATTCTTATCGAGTGTACAGCGTTTTAACTTTTTGCAATGTGTAAAAAAAATCGACATCCTCTTTCCTATTTGATAGCTGTGGACACCCTGCCCGTATAATCATCTCTCCTTGCGCCAGCACACCATTAAACACTACTGTACCATTCATTATTTATATTCATGGGTAATATTTTAAGAATCAGGTCTCTCATGAAATCCAACGGCATGATAATTGCTGTTAAAAGGCATGAATGCTATGCCACCATTAAAAAAAAGGAGGGGCACCATGCTGGTTAAAAAATGGATGAGTTCACCCGTGAATACCGTGGAGGTGGGTACATCTCTCATGGATGCTGCGGATTTGTTTGATAAAAAGGTGATTTCCATGCTTCCGGTGATGGAAAAAGGGCGGATCGTGGGGATTGTCACCGATGGCGATATCAAAAAGGCAACACCTTCCCAGGCCACCTCCCTTGCCGTTTATGAACTGACCTCACTTTTAAGAAAGGTGAAAATCACACAGGTGATGTCAAAGCCTGTCTTTTCCACCACCGAAGACTCCACCGTGGAAGAGGCTGCCCAAATAATGCTTATGGAAAATATATCCGGAATGCCTGTGAAAGACAGCCAGGGGCATCTATGCGGGATTATTACTAAAAGCGATATTTTCAGGTGCCTGGTTTCGTTTACAGGGGCGGCCAGACAAGGGCAAATTTTTATTGTAAAAATAAGTGACAGCCCCGGCACCATTAAAACCCTCACCGATATTGTTCGCATGGGGGGTGGCCGTTTGCTCAGTATTTTGACATCCTACGACGATGTTGAACAAGGGTATAGAAAGGTGTGCATGCATGCCTTTGATATGCCGGAAGAAAATTTTGACAGCGCGGTATCCCAGCTTAATGACGCAGGAGAACTGTTATTTCTGGCAGATCAGACTCGAAACATTAGAAAAACATTTGGAGGGCTCCATGAAAAAAATTAATAAAATAATGGTGTGTGTAGATCTATCTGAATACTCCATCCCCACGATAGAGTATGCCGTTGCCATTGCTGGTAATAGCAATGCTGAAATTCATCTTCTCAACATTTTGAACCAGCGGGATATCAATGCCGTGAAGATGGTCACAAGCTATTATCCCGATCGACTGGATCTCCAGGAATATGTCAAAGAGAGCACAGAAGAAAGACGAAAAGCCATCAAAAAGATTCTTAAAGAGAATTTTTTTGAGCAGAAATCTAATATGATTATCCACATGGGCATGGGCGTTCCCTTTGAAGAGATTCTTAACATAGCCAAGGAACAAGAGATGGATCTCATTGTCATGGGAAACAAGGGCAAGGGTAATATTGCCAGAACGCTTTTTGGTTCCCAGGCGGAAAAAATATTCCGGCATTCTCCCATACCGGTACTCAGCGTCAGGCAGGGTTCCCATAAGAGAGGCGAGGTGTAATTTCTTATCTGAGTTTTTTTATATGAAAATGAAGTGTCCAAGTAGCCTCAGCAGAGCCCCCGGGGAGGGGTAATGGAACAGACCAATTGGGCTGTCTAACAGTTCCGGGTCGCTTCCATTACCCCTCCCCGGGGGCGGCATACAGCCATTTGGCTCCGCGTCTACGACCCTATATTCGTTGTGTCCGTTAGGGCATGGGTGTTTATAAGAAAGTCTCACCAACACGCTGGAATTAAAAGACTTTCATTTTTCGTTGTGGCAGTGGTGACTGCCATGTATGTTATATGAAAGAGTAGACAAGCCTAACATTCTTTCATGCTTCGTTGTGGGTAGGCCGAGGCCAGAATACGGTCTGCCCGTGGCAGTTATAAGAAAGCCCCGGCAAACCAGGGATTAAAAACGTAGGGGCAGAATCTATTTCTGCCCCCTGCACTACAGCGACACTTTGCTTGTTTCACTAAAAACCGAGTGTCGAAAGGTGGGGACGCAGGCTTTAGAATCCCCTCCAAACAGGGTAGATTATGAAAGTGTCGCTGTAGTATCATATTCGTATTATGAAACATCAATCTTAAATTTAATATCGTACTTATCCATCTTTGAATGCAGGGTCGGGCGGGAAATTTCCAGCAGACGGGCCGCCTGGGATCGGTTGCCATTGGTGAATGTCAATGCTTGGGAGATCACGATATTGGCCAGGGTGTCCATGAAATCTTCATACCGATGAGACTCTGAGGGGGTGGCTAATTGTTGCCACACCCATTTTTTCAACATATTAGAGTCAATTTGTTCTTGGGCTTCATCCTCGGTTCTTTTGTGGAGAATTTGCTCCACATCCAGCAGGGAGACAGGGGTTCCCCGGTTAAAAATCAACACCTTCTGGATCATGTTGGACAATTCCCGGACATTGCCGGGCCAGTCATAGCTGTTTAAAAGGGTAAGGGCCTGCTTATGAATCCCAGGGTTATCCACCTTTAGCTCCTGGGAGAATTTTTCCATATAATGGGTGATCAATGTGGAAATATCCTCCTGTCGTTCCCGAAGGGGGGGGAGTCCAATGGTAACCACCTTGAGGCGAAAATAGAGATCCTCTCTGAACTCCCCATCGCCAATGGCCTTTTCCAGATGCTTGTTGGTGGCGGCAATGATTCTCACATCCACAGAGATGGTATCTTCCCCCCCCAATCTTTCAATGCGTCTCTCCTGGAGCAGTCTTAAAATTTTGGCCTGGATGTTCAGGGGCATGTCCCCGATTTCATCCAGAAACACCGTGCCGCCATGGGCCTGTTCAATTTTACCGATATGACGTTGACTGGCACCGGTAAAGGCCCCTTTTTCAAACCCAAACAGCTCACTTTCCAGAAGATGCTCGGGAATGGCCACACAGTTGATGATCAGAAACGGCTTGTCAGACCGGTTGCTGTGCTGGTACACGGCCCGGGCCACCAGCTCTTTGCCGGTACCGGAATCGCCCTGGATGAGTACCGTGGCATCTGTCTGGGAGACCCTGCCTATTTTTTTATATACCCCCTGCATGAGTCGGCTCTGGCCCACAATGGCATCCTTTGAATGGTCACAGGAGGCGGCATCCACCTGCACCGGAGATCGCATGCAGTAACCGGCATCAATGGCCTGCTTAATCAGGGTGAGCATGTCAGGAATATCAAAGGGTTTGAGAACATAATCATAGGCTCCAAGTTTGGTGGCTTCAATGGCAATACCCGTTGTGCTGTAAGCGGTCATGATAATAACCGGGAGTTTGGCATCAATGGTTTTAATGCGTGTAAAGGTCTCCATGCCGTTCATGCCGGGCAGACGCATGTCCAGAAGTATCAGATCAAGGTGGTTTTCTGCCACCACCTCAATACCCTCCTCTCCGGAAGCCGCAGTCATGACATTGTATTTTTCTTCCACCAGAAGCTTGGCAAAACTTTTTCTCAATTGATCATCATCATCAATAACCAGAATGGTATCCATATTACATATCCTTCACCGGAAGGGTGATGATAAAGGATGCACCTTCACCCTCCTGGCTCTTTACATCCAGCCATCCGCCATGTTGACTGATAATATTAAACGCAATGTTCAGGCCCAACCCGGTACCATCTTCCTTGGTGGTGAAAAAAGGGTTAAACACCTCCTCCTTAATCCCCACAGGGATACCCGGTCCATTGTCGGTGATGGTGATGACATCCACTTTTTTAAGGGGATCTATATATTGCTCTGCTTCATGGATGGCAATTATCCCACCGCCCTCCATGGCCTCGCAGGCATTGATCACAATATTCACTATCACCTCTTTGAGCTGTTCCGGGTCGATTAATGTCTCTGTGAGATTTTTCTTGCGGACAAGGGTTGTGGTCACCTGGTAGGACTTCAATCGTTGTTTCAGCAGATTCAAGGCACTGTCCACCACCTCTGAGGGACTTCTTTTTTTTGTTTTCAGTCTGGGGGGTCTTGAAAATTCCAGGAAATTTTCAAGGATTTTGTTTATCTGCTTGATCTCGCCTGATATCACATTAAAATCTTCCTGCTGGTCCTCGGTGAAACTACAAGAACGATTCAAGGAGAAAAGTCTCATTTTAACCGATGTTAATGGGTTTCTGATGCTGTGGGCCGTGCCGGCAGCAAGTTTACCCACCAGGGCCATTTTTTCTGATTGCATAAGGGTCTCCTGGCTTCGTTTTAGTTCCTGATGGGTCTGTTCCGCATTTTCAATGAGACCATGAACGCTTTCTTTTAAGGCGGTCACCTCATTTACAAAGGGACTTTTATGCCCCTGCCGATCTGCTTCTGCTGCCAGTTGTCGAATGGGCTCCAGGATGTGGCGGTTGAAAATATAGTTGATTAAAAGACTTAAGATAATGACGGTGATAACGGCCATCAAGGCAATATATCTGAGTTGATTGGACTCTGTGCGGCTGGTATTGATGGCCTGGGAAATTTTGTTTTTATGAAAAGAGTTAAATTGATCACATAACTCAAAGATGCGGGTAAAATGAGCCTTGGCATCCTTGTGAAGCCTTGCCCCCTTTTGGGAGTCTCCGGCATCGTAGAGTTCCAGAACTTTATTTTTAGTCATGACACAATAATCATATTCTGATTGGATTTGGGTCACGGCATCTTTTTCCCATTTTTCCTGCACAAGGGATTTCACCGTTGCCAAATGTTCCTCAAAAAGGGACATGTATTGTTTCAGATCATCAATCCAGGCGGGGTCTCCATCCAGCAGGTAATAGGAGATAAAGCCCTTTTGATTGACAAGGGAGGTGGAAAGGGCTTCGGCAGATTGAAAAATAACAACATTTCGATCAATGATTTCCCTGAATATTTTTTCAGTTTTATAGGTATACCAGATCATGAGCATGGCCCCGATGAGGGTGATGCACACCAGAATGGCATTGACCAGGTATACCCGGTTTTTAAGACTTAACTGAAGCCCGCGCTTTTTGATCATCATCATCATCATGCTTTGCCCTTTTGCAATCCATGGCTTGAATTCTGGAACTGATTCTGTAGGTGATATTGGGTTTTCAACTCCAACACCTTCGCCAATTTTATTTTGATCTAAATTTTAATCAATATCTCCCTACCAAGAACCATTGTTGCACAATATATAGTCCTGATTTATATTAAAAATAATAAAAAATAGTTATTTATTTTATTAAAAAACATTATATAATGCATCCATATAATAAAATAAATAACTTATAATACTCAAATGCAAACAATCCCTTGATTTTTTATAATAAGTTGTGATTTATTCATTAAGTGGTTGTATTTATTTTGACCAACAAATCCAAGATAATTACCCATACAACCTTTAACTACATACCTTTTACCCTTGTATTTCACTACATCTCCCATTCCAAATGGTTTTGTACTTCTTTTTGGTCTTGTTGCTGGTTTGACAGTTAATTGATTGAGAATCTGTTCTCCTTCTTTTTTAACTAAATCTTTTAAACTATCAAAGATTTGTCCAGCACGTTTATTTCTATTAACTGCAACTTTCTTCTTCCCAATGTAATATTTTCGATCCTCCTGTCTTTTTATGTTTGCTCTATTATGTCTTCTGAATTGTTTGAATTGAAAAGGGTCAATTGAAATTTCAGCAGGTTTTAAATTTCCAATACTCACAAGATAAGCATCCATCCAATGATCTTTTGGGAGATTAAACTCACGCCTTTTGTTTTTAGTTTCATATCCATAAACTTTTGAAACTTCTTTGAAACTAACTTCAAGCCAAATATAGAACTTTGGCATGATTGAGTTCAAAATAGTTGAGTGAATAAATTGTTTTTTAACACCCTTAAATAATTCAACTATTTTTGTATTGAACTTTTCGTTCTTATGAACTTTTAAATGACATTTCTCACAAAGTGTTAGAAGGTTTTCAGGTAAATCAGAACCTCCATTGGTTCTCCAGATTACATGATGTACATGTAATTTTTCTGTTGTTTTTTTGCACATTTTACAAGTATGTTTATCTCTACAAAGAACATATTCTTGAGCATTTGTATTCCCTTTCATTCTTCCATCTTGATATTGAACTCCCTTTACATCTGGATTTAATAATTTATGAGTATCAAAATTTGCATACTCAACAACTACTTTAGTAATTGGAAGAATAACAGATATTTTTTTGATAAAGTTGATGTGAGTCTGTAATAAATGATTACAAGTTGGTGTAAACCATTTATCTGTTCGTTTCCTGTTTTGAAACTTAATCTTACCAGGCTTTATCAGTTTACATGTTATTACTTTTT
>Ga0208900_1000524_pt1 | contig 23878 bp, 18 predicted proteins | sample AntAceMetag02UKK_FD_184763 | JGI IMG/M metagenome (GOLD analysis project Ga0208900, IMG submission 184763) | Saline lake microbial communities from Ace Lake, Antarctica - Antarctic Ace Lake Metagenome 02UKK (SPAdes) (version 2) | ecosystem: Environmental > Aquatic > Non-marine Saline and... | reverse complement strand
TTGCTCCGCTCGTTGGGCATTATTACTGTATAAATCTTTTGACTCTTCAGGAGGTAACACCCCGATACAATCAAAATAATCATTTTCCTGAACGACCTTATCCCACAATGCCTGTGCAAAGGCCGCATAACTTTCACCTTCAGTTGAAATGAATATGGGCTGAATGATCTGGTTTGTTTCAAACTGGTTCTTTACTTCGAGGTGCCACAATGACCATTGCCCGGGTGTAGAATTCCCGTGCATTATTTTTACTACCGGAATCTGCTGCGACTCGGTGTAGATCACAGCTTCCTTTAGTATCGTTTGGATAATGTCGTGTTGCAAAGAAACGGGTTCTGGAATCGGATTATTTACACTTTCCCTGATATTAAATGTGTAAATATTTTCCTTATACCCTGGGAATTTAAAACGTAGGCCATGTAATAAAGGCTTGTAAATAATATCCCTGGTTTCAAGATAATTTATGGTTAGATTTTCCAGCCAGTTGGGGAGTGGACTATGCCTGATAGCTTCCACACTATCTGCCCTGATATCTTTGGATGCAAGTGTTGGCAATGCACCTTCCGTGCTTTTGTATTCCCTGAGCTTGCTTTTTATTTCTTCCAGCCAGTTGTTGCTTTCCTCTTCAAACAGTTGAGGGTTGAGTAAGGATGTTAGATATAATTTGTTGATCTGATCTCTTTCCAGTGTGCTGTCAAGTACATCGGAGGTCTTGTCAACGCCCAGTTCATTCATGATTTGAGTGAGCTTGGTTTCTACCACTTCATACACTCTTTTATCCACTGAATTGTCAAGCATCATATTTAAGGCAATCACTTCAAAGGATTGACCAATACGGTCAACACGGCCAATTCTTTGTTCCAATACCATTGGATTCCAGGGCATGTCATAATTGATCACAACATGGGCAAACTGCATATTCAACGATTCACCGGCAGCATCGGTACAAATCAATGCCTGTATGCCTTCTTTAAATCCTTTCAAAGCATCCATGCGAAGATCATAATCCATCGAACCATTGATCGCCCCACAAATATATCCGCCTTTTTCTTCAAGCACTTTCTTGAGCATGAATTGTGTTCCGGTAAACTCGGTAAAGATCAGAAACTTCAAATCAGGATTTTGCTCGGTTTTTTTCAAATCGCGAAGTTTGTCGAGCAAAAAGTCAACCTTTGCATCCGTTTCCCTGTCAAGGCAATCTTTCGCAGAACGGATCAGGCCCTGCAATATGGTCAACTCTGTATCATAGTTAGCCTGAGCCTCTTCAACGAGGGAAAAAATCCGTTGTTCAAAATCAAGCTCCAACTGCCCTTCGAAACCAAATTCCTCAAGGTTGTTTATCATGTTGTCCCGGTTCACTTCCTGCCGTTCACCGGAAAGCCTGTCAGCTCTTTTTTGCATGGCATCCAAAATGGCCTGGGTGGAGCTGCTCATCATGCGCTGAAAAAGAATCATAACAAAACCATAGGAGTTATTTCTGGTTTGCTGTGCCAGGTTAAATCCATTCACCACATAATCCGTAATGGCTTCGTAAAGTTGTTGTTGAAGTTTGTGTTTTTCCGGAATCCAGGGAACTTCTACCTTTTGGGTGTGTCGTTGGTTAAATAGTTTATTCCCGTTGTAATCGATGGCTTGCCGTTTTTCGGTGCGTACCACATAAGGTTCCAGCTCAGGAATGGGAGGCATACCTTCGCCGGCAAATGCATCGGCATTCAGCAATTGAAGTATCCGCCTGAAATGGTCACTCTTGCCTCTGTGAGGTGTGGCTGAAAGAAGCAGCACATTAGGAATGGCGTTGCACAATGTATCGGCCATTTGAAAACGACCCACCTGGGTACTGCTGCCCCCAACTTTGTGGCATTCGTCAATAACTAATAGGTCGAAGTCCGCTTCCAAAACACTTTGTATCCGGTATCTGTTATATTCTTCCACCTTTTGCCTGCTCCATCCCTGGCGGGTTTCGATGGGTTTTAAAGCATCCATCGATACAATGATCTGGTTGTGCTGGGTAAACAGGTTTATTTCGTTGTCCATATCCAGCCGGGCAAAAGTGCGGCTGACGGTGTTGATGTAATCGGTGTCGTAAATATGAAACAGTTCGTTGAAGTGCTTTTTCATCTCCTGCTGCCATTGACCCATGGCCGATTTGGGAACCACCACCAATGCCCTTTTTACAATACCCCGCAGTTTAAGCTCCTTCAGTATTAAACCGGTTTCGATGGTTTTGCCCATACCCACCTCATCGGCAATGAGGAAACGCAGGAACTGGCCGGACATGACTTTTTCGAGGGCTAATATCTGATGCGGAAGCGGAATGATGTTGCTTTCGATAGGGGCAAGCATGGATTGCTTAAAAACTTCGCTTTTGATTTTTGCGGCAATGGCTTTAAAAGCTATCTCTGCACCAGTGGGCATTTTCTTTTCGTCGGTCAGCTCTGAAAAAGGCACAGATTTTACCTCGCCGCTTGACAGGATTTTAATCTCGGCTATTATTTTGCCAAAAACCGTCTTTTGAAATAAAACTTCAACTTCTTTTCCCTGATAGATCACTGTATATAAACTCGTTTACTTTTTCTTGCCAATAAGCCTGGTAGTATTTCATCTTCAATGGTCATACCTATAATTACTGCATGTGCATCATTTTTGCCTTCCGGTAATGGGTCATAATATGAGTTTAGACCATTTTCTTCGACTACCCTGTTTGAAAATTCAAATAAAAAAAACCTATCTCTATCACCAACTGATTTTAGTGGGGTGGATAAAGATTTTACATCAACCGATAATTCTCGATTGTCTTTTTCGCGAAGCTTGAATACCCTTGAAGTTGCAGTTCCATCAGGATTCATATATTTCTTAATAGGTGTACTATACCCACGACGATAAAGCCATTCATTAGGGGAAACTTTTTTCCTGACTTCCATATCCGGCTATTTACTGTTAACCCATTCCAATAGCAAGGGTAAATTATCATTATCAAATTCTTTTTGAAAAGCTTTTCCATCTTCAGGAAAACAGACAGCCACTGACCTGGAAGCATACAAAACAATTTCAAGGGATTTTGTCTTTTGTTTATTGCGTATATCCAACATTACCTCTCCATTAGGGCCCGGAGCAGCATGAAAAATGGGCTGACCATGTCTTTCGAAAAGTGAATTGAGGTATAGTGCTTTTTCTACGGCCACTTTATCAGGAGCCTTAGCGTCATCTTCATCCCAATTATCATCCAGCATCAAATACTCATTCAGTAATTTAGTAATTCTAAAGTTTAAAACGGGTGGTTGATTAATTGTATTTATAAAAATGCTTGAATACCATGGGATATGGTTTGTCCGATAAAAACCCATAGTCACACTTGAGTCTGATATATTATGAGTTTCTAAGGTTGTGTAATTATCTATCAAGGCTTGCATAAAATTCAGGTTTTAGCATTTGTTTAAACATTTTTGAAATATCACTGTGAGCAGTTTCTAACCACTGAACAATTTCCTCAAACGACAGCACCCCATTTCTTTCAACTGTTGTTGTCCAGATTACCGATTGTTTCTTGGTTTGATTATTAATACCGCTCAAAATCTTGAGGTTCATAATTGATGCATCATTCAGCTCAAAGCTTTGTTGCACATTAAAGCCTTTAAGATTGCCCGGAAGTTCATAGTTTGTGATAATTTCGGTTTGTAAATTATTTTTCATAAAATCAACTTGCTCTCCATTATCAATATCCCAGGCATCAATATATTGGAACATAACTTTATTAAACTTTAAACTTTCATCATAACTTGCCCTTAGTTTTTTAATGGCACTAATAATCAATGGCTTAAAATGATCAGCCCATTGGTAACTTTTGTCTGTTTCATTAACCGAAATCATTCCCTGCCCATGCTGAATTACCGGCCATAGAAACTCCCCTTTCCAGAATTGATGCATGGGAGCACCAAAAATCCTGAAGGGAGCTCCTTCGGGAATTAATTTGCGATGTAAGGGGAAGTCAGGTTTTAATTTATCAGCAAACTTACCCTGTGCAAGATCAAATCCATTGTCGATCTGAATGCCCGAATTATCTATTCCACACTCCCAACGAAGCTCGAATATCACCTCTTTTAGGGGAGCATTTTTCAATTTTGTTTTGCTCATGCTGCAAATGTAATTATTTACAATCTGTCTTTTGCTATATCGTAATACATCAACAACGTTTCATCTTCCAATAAAATATTTTGAGGTATAATATTTCCCATTTTCACAATGGTTTTAAAATCTTTCTGCTCCCAGCAGTTATTAAAGCCTGTACGCAATGCTTCCACCCGAACTTCTCTGAGTTTTTTTGCTTTGGGTTTGTTGAGTTCCTCTATGTAGCGGTTAAACTCTTTGAGCAATACTTTTTTGCGCAATAACTCACGGTCTTTGGCCTCGTTGGGATCGGGAGTGCGCCATTTACCATCAGCTTCCTCAATAAAATTTTCATTTAGAATCTCCTGCAACTCCGGCAAGCTATCTCCTTTGCGCAGTGATTGCGTAGCAATGCGAAACTCCGGCATAATGTCCTGATATTTCTGTGCTTGTTTTCGCAGCCTGTATTTGAGCCATTCAATGGCATCGTTTTCGGTGGTTACAATTAATGATAGTTGCACAAACTGTGAAGTCTTGGCTTTCTTTTCATCATATTCGGCAGCTTGTTCTGATGTAAAATACATTCCATCCCTTTCTATAAACTTCTGCTTTAATCCTTCCTGGAAATCCCTGGCATCAATAGGTACTGGCAAGCCACGCATCAAATAAAAGGTAATTAACCTGTCAAAGAGAATTTTGGGACTTCTTTCGATAATTGCAGTAGTAGTATTTTCCTTTTTAATATGTATCGGAAGATGATGTAAATGTTCTGAGACAAAATCCCAAACAGCCATATCCCCCATAAGAGAACTGAATTTATTCTCGAATTCAAATGACGGCTTATAGCAGCTTATTACCAAATCTTGTTTTACTGAAGTTGGATTATTAACAGCATTAAAGCCCCCTTGCTGTTTATCTAATGCAGCCACATTAGCAATTACAAATCCCGCTTTTTGTATTGCTGTTTGAATTCCATTCCAAACAGCTGCCTTTGTACTGCTAAACTCGACAGTCATCCATTTCCCTGGCTTAAGTACTCTAAAGTATTCATGGAAGCAGTTAGTCATTAACTCATTATAGGTTAATAATGTTTTCCCTTGACTCTTATTTTCAATTGCTTCATTGAGATTGTTTGTTTTTACATTTAACCATGACTCCCACAGAAAATTTAATTCTGAATACATTAAATTAGATCCGAAAGGAGGGTCAGTGAAAATATAATCAACACTGTTAGAATCTATACAAATTTTATTGGCAGATCCTGTAGTTATTATACTTCTGTTTTTTAGAAATGAAAAAGCTTTTAAAACTCTCCGTATTTTAGTTGGGAAAGCATAATAAAATGAAACTTCGGACTTTTGTGAACCAATATACATTGTACCTGCAAGGTTTCTATTATTTTGAGAAAAATGTGAAGGCGAATACCGGTTTAAATGAGATAGACCAATTACCCATTGTTCAAACAAAAACCATAGCTCTCTATCAAGTTTACTTTTAGAAGTGAGGAACTTAATATAAGACAATAAGTATAAACTTCTTTTTGAATAAAAATGATGAACATGAGATATCCCTTCCCTAAATGGCTCTCCCGTTTTATCTCCGGTTTCAATCTTGCTTGTCGGATACCAATATGGTATTCTAATTTCTTCAATTCTTTGCAATAGCAAAATATCTTCATTGTCGGGCCTTTTTTCTAATCGCTTGTTATTCTGAGTATAATTGATTAAAACTGGAACTGTTTTCGTTCGCTGCAATGATTTGTTTTGTATTGGGTCAAAATCTGTAACTTTTGCTTTTGTGACTGTTCTTTTCGTATGATTAGATTTGCAATTGGGGCATTGAAATTCACTTTTCACTTCTCTACTATGTAGATCAAAGGCTACATCAAAAAAAATTATTTCACCGTTACATGTTGGACATATAAAAACATCACTAAAGACAGTATAATTTATATTACATAACTGACTGAATTCATTTTTTGTTTTATACATCCAGCCACATTCTTCTTCTACACTTTTTAATACACTTTCAATTTCTTCTTGAAAAAAAAAGATTTCTTTAGGTGAGTTATAAGTATAAGCGATATATGTAGCGATAGGGCTTAAATCACCACATATTGCATTACGTCTTCCCCATTTCGGAGTGACTAACCCCATATTTCTAAATTCATTTTCGATTACCAATTTTGTTTCCGGATCAGGGTTATGGCAGAATTGTGAGGCTACTCCTGTCATTCCTGTGCCTGCAAATCCATCCAAAATTGTATCTCCTGGTTGAGTATAATGCAAAATGTATCGCATTATAGCTGGATGGGGAACCTTTGTATGGTAACTATGTGCGTTATAAATTGGATTTTTCTTCCCTTCACTCACATCATTGGCATAGGGTTCATCCACATGAAAATCATTTTTTCTGGTAGTAATGTTTTCCTTCTCCTTTTCCCATTCGGCAATAAAATCATTAAGCCAGGGGTTTGGGCAAGCTGTGTAATAGGGTGGGTCGCTAAGGTTAATAATGTCATCATCTTCGCCTATGGGGTAGCCTTCTATTTTCTTTAACTCGGGTAGTTTGGCTCGCAGTTCATTGCGGAAATATTCACGGCGTTCGTCTTCGGTTGTAAACGTAAGGCCAAGGCAGGTGATGGGTTTGTTGTTCATGTGATAGTTATAATTTGAGGTTGGTTAACTTAAGTTTTCCCAATTATGTAATTTGATGATTATGATAACATTGACTTTTAGGATCACATTCAAATGGTACTTTTTCTAATTCATAGATCCTTTCGTAAGCTTTTTTCACACCTAAAAAATTAGGTGCTAATAACCTTACACGTAAATATTTATAATCCTTTTTTTCCTTAGTTTGTTTTTCGTTTTTATCTTCCAATATTTCATCTTTTGTTTTATTTGTTTTAAAAGTATAATTACTCTTTGAGAGACTGTATTTGCGGATAATTAAAGTATAATCCTTTACTAATTCAAGGGTTTGGGCAGTATTAAAATCTTTACAGATTGAAACTGCCATTTCACATTGAATGTCTTTTACCGTCCCAATGAGGTTTTTATTGATAACTTTCGTTTTAAACTTATTATCTTCAAGAAAGGAACAATAGAAAAGTCTGGGCTTAAAAAAATATCCCACCGCTATAAATGCTGCAAAAACTGCAAGTAGAAAGTTGACCAGATTCCAATAAGGGCTGTCTAAAAAGCATGTGAGTATGATTGTTTCCATAGTTGTAATTTTATCATTAAGTTCAGGTATTATGCTTTAATAATTCCAGTATCATCCTGCCTTTGAGTGTGGAGATGTATTGTTGCTTGGGGCTGGTTGGTGTTTCAGGTTTTGTCATCATAAGCCAGCCGGCCCGGATCAGTGGAAGCATATAATTTTCATAGTTTTTCCGGTGATTAGTAACTCCAAGGCCCGCCAATATAGTTTTCCTGTTTTGCGGATTTTTTGTGGATTTTATTATTGTTATCTGATTTTGTGTAAGTCCTTCAACTATAGCACCAGCTATAGCACCAGCTATGGCACTATCCATATTCCCTGCAATATCAGAAACCTGATTGTCAATATGTTTAAGTGCATCAGCTATGGCATTGGCTTGTACACTATCCGTAATATCATGTACAATAGCAGAATGATCAATACCTGCACGATCAAGTATATTTTCAATCAAAACATCTAATCCACTTAATGTAGCCACTATCTCATCATCAGGAATACTTATAGGTTCCCGCATTTCAAATGCCGGGTGTATGAAAAGTTCCACCTCAAAAAAAGTCCTTTCACCATCTGTAATAAAAGCGGGTGCTGGCGAGCCATTCAGTTTAAGGGTACTTAAAATGGTAGGTATCCCTGTTGCTTTTCCTTCTGTTAATTCCAGCTCTTTTAGAAATTCGCCGAGACGCCTGTTCCGGTACCTTCTTGAACGCACCTGGCCTAAAGCAAAGGCCTGCATTTTAATGGAACGGTCGGGGCCTCCACGATTTATGAAAACAATGGAATTAGGATAAATCCGTATTTCGACAGGTTCACGTTCCTGGTAATCCCGATGATAAAATGCATTAACCAAAGTTTCCTCAATGGCTTGCAAAGGATAATTCCAGGTTCTGATGCTTTTTTCGGAGTCTGCAGGTTTACTAACCTTTTCTTTCAGGAAGTTGGTAGTGAGAAATTCAAGTGTACGCTTAATCTGAGAAGGAATAGGCCCTTTTATAGGATCAAATTCCTGAAAGTCGGCTGCTTCACCATTTGGGAAATAAACAATTTCGACTTGAGTTGACGGGAAATGTTTTTCGGGATATTCTGAAAACAACATTAAAGCTACGTTGCGGGGTGCAATATGCTCATCCGGCCCTGAGATTAATTCCATTTGACCCAGAATTTCGTGGTCGGGTAACTTGCCCACCTGTTCGGCCAATCTGCTTTTGATATTTACCAAATAATCTTTGACAAGCAACATGGAGATATGATCCACTTTTGTTCGGGTATTAGCTCTGTCGTCAAAAGGAATCTTGTTAGCCAGAGAAATTAGCTCCTGTTGTTCTTCAAGGTTGGCTTTTACTGAATTGGCATATTTTCGAATGTAGTAAAAGTGCTTTTTTGCTTTAGCAGTTATTTGTTCGGGAACCTGATATGGCCTGTTTGAACCTCCGGGAATCCACAAAACAATGATCTGCTTACCATCAACACTTTCAATAAATAATTTAGCGTGGTACACCGGTTGTAACAGGTTGTTGAATCCAATCATTTTGCGTTGGATTTCTGCCAACTCAGCAGTGGTCAAACCTTTTACCGGCCTTTTTGCTGTTTTTGTTTCGTTGTCTTCTTCCACACCAACAAGTATGTACCCACCACCTGTATTGTCGAAGTCGTTTGCAAAAGCGCAAATACTCCTGTAAATCGCATCGGGGTTCCAACCCATTTTGTATTCAATACGATCGGATTCTATAGTACGGGTAGAAAGCAAATCTTCGATGTTAATATGTAATGCCATAAATCAAAAATAAACTATTTAATGATGATACGCACCTTGTTTCTTTCTTTACCGGCACATAAACCATCGATGTATTTGGTAAGCGTGTCGATTGCTTCCTGCGGAGTTAGGGGCCTGCTCAATTGTTTGCGGATGTCGTCGGTAGTAATCTCCACCTTATCGATGCCTTGCGAAAACTGAGCAATCAGGTTTCTGAGCCTTGGCGCATTTTCGGCGGTTAAATCCACTGTTGTTGATCTGAAGTCTTCCACCAGTTGCCTGTCATTGGCGTTCAGGATATCCATATTCTCCTGCACCGATGGGTCTTTAAAAACAGATCGCATGGCTTTGGTCCATTTATCTAAAATATCCTCCAATAGTTCTTCCAACTCCCGGATGTTGGAAGTAGCTTTACCATAGTATTCTCTTGGGTTAAAATCGTGGTATGGCTCCACTTTTACCATTTCCTTGGTTAATGAAGTATCTGCTTCGCGCAATGTAGTAATGCTGTTTATCCAGTTCTCGTATTCTGTTGCAGAGATAAAATCAGCATCTTTGATTATGTCGCAGATTCGTTTCCTTTCCCCAACAATAATTCTTTCTTTGGCCAATGCATCCTGCTTTGATAAGCGACAACGGGTGTATTGATAAAGGTAATAATCGGCATAGCGGTCAATTAATGATTTTAGCAGGGCTTCATACTTTTTGATGTCGGCGTCTTTCTCAGATGCCACCACATTAGGTAAACTCTCTATTGCCGATTTAATATCATCGTATAAGGGCTTTTCTTCCTGCACCACATAAGATTGTGCTGTGTAGAGATATGCTACCAGACGTTCAAACTTTTCAGCTTTTTCTTTGAGTTTATCTGTCTTGTCGCAATATGGGTATGCTTTAAAATTTTCGTTCAGTTCTGTTTCAGTAAACCTGAACGCCTTTAATTTGCCATAAGAGTTGTAAGATTGTATGCTGTCGAGCATGGTGCCCAGGGCTTCCAATTCCAATTTCATTTTATCTGCCTCCATATCATTGATTAAAGGCACATTCCGGCATTTAAGTCCCTGCACAATCACAGCTTTGGTTTTCACCACCCTTTCGGCCCTTGTTTTGGCTTCGGTTATTATCTTACTTATGGTTTCCGGTTTATCAAGTTCCGAAGTGAAATCCGGTAATCCCAGGCAAGAGAACAGAGCTTTCAGGTGTTTAACCGGTATGCCTTGTGGCTGTTTAATGTGCTGAAAGGTAAAGAAGTCCTCCTCAGTGAGGGTAATCACCGTATCGATATTGGTAGCAGAAAGGTTTTTATTTCCAGACCAGTTAATTTCGATATCTCCTTTGAAGGCTAATGCAGCCATAACAATAAATTCCAGTTGATAGTCGATATTATAATCCACAGAATACCATAGATTTGCTGGTGCGTAATGAACCCAGATGATATCAGATCGATTTAGTACGGCTCCGTTTCCGGCATCCTTTAGTTTTCTCTTGATGCTTTCAGCATACTTGCTGTTGTCGCTTACAATGTTTTGCCCACTCCATAAGCCCAAACCACTTAAGATAGCTTCACCGTCACGATTGGGTTGGGATAGGTTTGTAATTTTCTTCAGGGCTGCCTTGATCCGTCCATCAAAATTTTCTTTGCTTAATGGTTGCAGCAAATCAGTAAAAGCCGGGTAATAGGGGTATTTATCATTAAATGATTTGTTCAATACCCTTGCAGCTACACTCCGGAATATCATCTCCTTGGTGGAACCCTGTCCTGGCAGTGGGTATGACTTCAGCAATTTACTATTTCCTTTGTAAATCACGTTGGTTTTATCTGCAAATTCTTTGTCAAAAAGAGTTATTGCTTTCTGTAGATATGTATCAATCTCGCTGCTGAACAAACGTTTTTGATTGGATGAGGCCGAACCGTGTTTGGCTTTAGCAGCCCCGTAGTTACAAATGGTTTCTTTAAATTCGTCAGACATGCCTGCCAGATCAAAATAAACTTCATCAGCTTCATCATTTCGGTTGATGGGATTGAATAAAGGGCTGAAGAAAATATAGTATTGTTGAATAGGCTCTGTAGTGCTCCTTTCATTTGGATTACCAAAGAAAATGTAACCTAAACGGAAGCTCTTTTTATCTATCCATTCCAATGAATGTTCCCAGATTTTAAATCCTGAGCGGTAGGAATCCTGATGGATTTCCAGCACATATTGGAGAAAATCGAAATAATATTGGTCGGCAAGATCCGTATCTTTTTTTATCACTTCATCAGCATAGTCCTTGATGAGTTGCTGAATATTGACACCCCCTTCTGTACGAATGTAGAATTCGCTGCTTACCGTATCCTGATCAACGTATTGACCAGAAGTTGCTGTTACCAATTGTTTGGCTGTGCTATCGATGGCAGCCAGCAGTAATTCCGGATCATCAACATTAGGAATAGTAGCGCATAAGTCCTCTTTCAGGCTTTGGGAACCAGCTCCATTTTTCTTGTCAAGGTCATCACATAATATGCGTATAGCCAAAGCTTGAGCAATGCTTTGCGCCAAATCTTTACGATTGGCCCTTGCGCCTGTGAAATGATTGATAATTCTTCCTAAAATAATATCTGCTTTATCCCTAACTACCCTGATGTCAGGTATAGCCAACATTGACGGATTATTTGCAAGATCAGGCCAATAGGTATCATAAGTAATAAGTCCCGGATTATTATTGGGAACTTCTTTCTCCAAAATACGCCCAAAGTTTAATGAGAGCACTTTGAGGATTTCACGCTGACTTTTGCCATGTTTAATTTTCTCAAAATAGCTGACATAGTTGGGGTGAACAGGAAACAGATCAATAAATTCATTCAGATTGGTATTGATGCTCTCAAACAAATGAACATATTTAAGGAGGTGCTCCCTAATTTTAGCCTTCTGGTGGATATCTTTTTTGAGTAAGCGCTCTTTTACAACAAAAGACACATCTTCTTTGGTAATAATAAGGTCGGAATATCGATCCTCAATTTTATTCAACATTGCTGCCTGAAACTGAAATTGGGGCGACCGGTACAACAGCTCCTGAACACCAAACATGAGTTTGAAGCGTGAATTATTACAGGCTTCCCCCAATTGCCGCAGCAACATCAAGTCATTATGTAATTCTGTCGGCTTTCTACCCTTGAGGTATTCCAATAATTCATCTATTACAATTAAAAAATGCTGATTTGGGAATTTGGCTTCAAACTCTGCCATCATTTTCTGAATGAGTTCTTTCCAACTAAAGGGAGAATCATTATCAAATTTGAAATCAACATCCTCTTTCAAAAGGTAGCGCTCAATTTGAGCAAACACAATATCCTTCAGGGGCTTATCTGTCCCAACTTCAAATCGCAGGACTTTGTATTTTCCGGCTATTTGATTAAAGTCCTTCTTCAAATCGTCATTTTGGATGTGATTTACCAAATCCTTATTTTCTGCAATGGCTGAAACAAGTGACATTAAATGGGATTTACCTGTACCATAACTACCTACTACCTGAATGCCCTTGGTTTCGTAGTTTGGGTCAGTTACCAGATTTTTAATAATTACCTCGCGGATGTCCTCCTTCATTTTCTGAGAGAACACAAATGTTTTTACAAGATTTTCAGCCACCATAATGTCACCGGCATCAACAAGCTGAACTATAGATGTAATAGGCTCGAATTGGATAAGTTCTTTATATTGCATATTGCAGTTTTTTTATTTGCATTTGTGAAAAGTCGAGGGAGAATTTATTTTTTTGAGAGGGCCAGTTTAATTTATCCGGATTTTCTGATTCATTTTCCCAGATGATTATTAAGGCTGAGGATTTGGAAAACTCTCTTAGCATATACGCTGCATTTAGTTCAAGACTCGGCTCCAATAGAATGCCGAGATTGTAAATGGCTACCACGTCATTACCTGTGCTGGTGATTGTTGATTTTGAACTTTCCAACAGCTTTTTGGTGAAATCGTAAACATCAATGTTCAGGTAACTGTAGTCTGCCAATGTATCAATAAAAGACGCGAGCTCCTTACCAATGTTTATGACGGGCACATGATGAGTTTTAACAAAATCTATACGTTCTGATAAATTTTCAGGGGTACATGGGAGTACGTAGATTTTATATCTATCAGAAGCAGTTGTGATATCGCTAATTGACGAGTCGGCCATCTAATGATTTAAAGTTTTGTAACCCCTAAAACTTGCCAGACGAGTGAGCCAAGAATAAAATAGGGGATTGTTGGAGCAAAGCTAAGAAAAAGCATGATGATATCGTTTGATTATTAATATGAGGGTTTATTTTTACTGGTTTTAAATTGTTGAATATTTATTGCACCTTATTATTATGGTGCTTAGGAATATTGTCTTTTCAGAATCAGAATTAATTAATCTTTGCAAGTATCATATCGGGCTTTCATCAATTAATCGGCCTGAATCAGAATCAAAACGTAGTCTGATCGTATCCAATTCTTCAGCAGGATTTTTAGCAATGGCAATTTCTGATAGTTTAATGAAATTTGAAAACCCAGGAACCGTTGCTTTTCTTATTAAAATGAATAACCAGGATTTGAACCTTGTAAAAGGACGGATTATGAAAAAGCGAATCCTAAATTACTGGGGAGCTATCAGCAATAAAAACCATTAGTGCCGTATAATACACTTTTCGACACACAATAGCAAAATACAATTCGAATATCATAGGTTAGTGCACCTAAATGCACTTTCCTTTGTGTATTAAATTATTAAATGTATTTTTGCACAAATAAGAGCGGTATGATGCACTTTGAAGAATTATTAATAGCCATTAAAAAACGCAGAAAGGATTTGCAGGTAACGCAGGAAACTTTGGCTGAACTATCTGGGGTTGGCCTTAGAACTTTAAAACAATTTGAAAGTGGAAAGGGGAACCCAACCCTTCTCACTTTGAAGAAATTAGCTGATGTGCTCGGAATGGAGCCCTGCCTAAAGATTAAAAACGTAAGCCCGGGCAAATGAGACAAGCAAAAGTATTATTCAAGGACGAAGAAGCCGGCCAGCTGACGCAACATGATGATGGTTCATTTACTTTTCGTTATCATGATGCCTGGATGACCGATAGTAAAAAAATGGGCATAAGTCTTACTTTGCCTAAAAGCCAACAAGAATATCATATGAAATTCCTCTTCCCGTTTTTTTACAATATGCTTCCTGAAGGTTCTAACAAACAAGTAATTTGTAAACATAATCGACTCGATAAGAATGATGATTTTGGTTTGCTTATAACTACAGCAAAAATTGATACAATAGGTGCGGTAAGAGTAATTAAAACTGAAATGGCATGAGTGTTCCCGATTTAAAAAATTGTCCCGGAACTTTGGCCGCGGGATTTGATACCTATAGCAAAGCCTGTTTAAACAGAATGTTTCAAGGAAAAAAGGTGCATCATGTTTTACCGTATGATTCACCGATGTCCAATCCGGAGACAGATGCACTATTTGAAGAAAACAGCTTACACCTGTCAATATCGGGAGTTCAGGAAAAATTTTCTGTTGTTCTCGAAAAGAATAAATTAAGACTGGCCAACGATGGAGAACCAGGTAACTACATCCTGAAACCCATCCCCCGGGTAGCTAACAGGCCAGATCAGATGCCTGCGAACGAACACCTCACCATGCAAATTGCCCGGCAGGTTTATGGTATTGAAACTGCTGAAAATGCACTCATATTTTTTAAAAATGGAGCTCATGCATATATTACCAAACGGTTCGATGTAAATAATGATGGTACAAAATTAGCCCAGGAAGATTTCGCATCGCTGGCAGGCAGAACCCCACAAACCCACGGTGAACATTTTAAGTATTCAGGGAATTATTTGGAGTTATTTCAAATCATGCAAAGCCATGTGCCTGCCTATAAATTGGGAGCGTCCAAACTATTGAAATTACTCATGTTTAACTATCTGTTTTCAAATGGCGATGCGCACTTTAAAAACTTTTCACTCATTGAAACCTCCATGGGCGACCATCGCTTAAGTCCGGCTTACGACCTTTTGAATAGCCGTATTCATATCGCTGATAAAGACTTTGCACTGGAGGATGGGCTTTTACCCAGAAATTTGGCCCAGGGAAAAATTGGCCATCAGTTCGCCGTGCTTGCAGAACAGGCCGGAATCAATGAAAAGACTTTTAAAACTATCCTATCCATGATGCTAAACCAATCAGCAAAGGTTGAAAAACTAACATTGGCATCTTACCTGAATGAGCGCACAAAAAGAAACTTCATCCAATCTTATCAGGGGCGATTAAAGCAGTTGGGGAAAGGGTGACATGTGAATTCAAAACTGGAACATACCAACTCCGAAATGTGTCATCTAAATTAATGCCTTCCGCTTATTTAATCCAGAATTATACTTTGAAGATTTCATTGGTGTAAATATTCCCGAAGGTTCGCCAGAAAAGATAGTTCTGAGGTTTAAAAACAATGTCGGAAAGTATATTCAAACACAACCCATTCATAGCAGCCAGCAATTGGTTCAGGAAAATGGTGATAAATATGATTTCAGCTTTAACCTTTGTATTAACTGGGAGTTTATCAATTTTGTATTGAGCTGGCAAGAGAATGTTGAAGTGTTGGAGCCAGTGGGATTTCGCAAGAAAGTTATAGAAATACTTGAAGCTTCGGTAAAAAACTACTTGCAGCCTTTATAGAAGATTGAATGATTACTCATTTCGATCAACCATTTAAACTTGAAGAGAGTAAACTCGTCAGACAAGTCTCTTATTCCTGAAAGCAATACCTGATCCTGATTTAAGATATTTCTCGAAGTTATAAGCCTTGTATTTATCAGTGAAAGCAAGGTAGGTAACAAGTTCAACAGGAAGTTTGTCCCTGGTATAATGGACTTGCTTTTTGTTATGTCTTTCTAACCTGTTTTCAAGATTATTGGTACATCCTGTATAGATAGAACCATCATAACATTTAAGAAGATAAACGTACCACATGAAAAGTGTTTTTGATATTTGGTGGACTTTGTCCACCGAAGCCCGACGAAGTTAAGGAAATTTAATCAAATACGGGAATTGAGTATAAAAACAAAAGCCCTCCTACGTTCCGCTTGGTGCGGAACTTCGGAGGGCGAAGGTGGAGCATATCGGACTTGAACCGATCACCTCCTGACTGCCAGTCAGTTTATTTGTTATATTTATATTACATCCATATTTATTAATGAATTGATAAAGAGGTTGATTAACAGTGTGTTTTAATTGTTATTATTTGGTAATTTATTCTTATTTATTACCTTTGGGCCAAGTTAGTGTATCAAATAGTGTATCAAATTGGATTTAATAAAATATAAGATATGGCAAAGAATTCCCTCCTGACTAAGAAGCTGACAACAATTCCAAAGTTTAGTATCTACCTTGATGTAAGGTCTGAAAAGAAAGATAAGACCTATCCTTTAAAAATACGCGCAACTATCGGTAAAACAAGGAAATACTATTCCATTAATGCAAATTCTATGAACAACCTGATACAAGACATTGATACGTCGGATTTGTCAAGCTTCATCTATGATGGTAAAGGGGACTACTCATTGAGTAAGGAGGTGTTTGGAAAAGTTACCGATCCAAAAGCAAGGGGAAAATTTAAAGAAATGCATCAAATTCTAAGCTCTCTTGAAAATGAAGCTCAGGAAATTGCCAGACAATGCCGTCCTTTTTCCTTTGAAGTCTTCAGAGATAAGTACGTTGATAAGGAAATCATTTCGATTCAAACAAATGATGCCTTTGTTACAATGAAAAATTATATTAGAAGCCTACATAATCAAAATCAAATTAGGACTGAAAAATCATACAAATGTGCGTTAAGATCATTACAAATGTTTCATGGAAAGGAAGTATTACCCTTTGAAAATATTACAATTTCATTTTTGGAAAAATATGAAGCATGGATGAAAGACGAAGGAGTTTCAGGCAGAGGAAATTCCAGAACCACAATAGGGATATATATGAAACCGCTTCGAGCTGTATTTAATATGAGGCCAAAAGCATTAGACGGTCTTCAGTATCCATTTGGTGCAAAGAAATACCAAATACCGGTTTCAAAAGGGAGAAAGATTGCACTTAACACTGAAGACCTAAAGAAAGTTTTTAATTACAAGCCAAAGCCAGGAACTCTTGAAGAGTATTACCTGGATTTTTGGAAACTACAATACTTAATGAATGGAATAAACATTACTGATTTATTATTACTCAAGTATCAAAATATAAAGGAAGGATTTATCTCTTTTGAGCGACATAAAACCGAACGTACTAAGAAAGATGCTGAAGAAATACGAATACCCTATTCTGATACTATAAAATCATTTCTTAAAAAATACAGTCAGCCTAGAAAAACGGATAAAACCTATATCTTGCCAATTATAAAACCTTCAATGAGTCCTGAAGAAAAAGATAAAGCAATACTGTACTTTGCAAATATGGTTACCAAACGCATTAAGAAAGTTGCTAAAGTACTGGAACTTAATGAAGACGTGATTAAAAAAATATCGAGTTATGCAAGTCGGCATACTTTTGCCAGTACTTTAATGAAAAAGAACGCGCCTGCGTCATACATAAAACAACAGTTGGGGCATACTAGCCTTGAAACAACCACCAATTATTTATCCAGTTTCGAGGATAAACAGCTTGAAGAATGGCAAGAAAAATTGACTGAATTCTAATTAATGGTTGAATTTGCCATAAACCTATAATTCATAAAAACATCTCTTTTAAGTGGGTTAATTGCCATATTTGAATGAAGGCTATAACGATCAAGAGAATAAGTAGAGTAAGCAATTCCATGTAAGTAACCTCATTGGGTAGCTACCCATATTTCTCCTTTCTGATTTGCGGCTTCATTTGGACACTGAGGTAACAAATACCAAGAGACTTAAAATCATATAGGGAAAATTTTTTGACTGTTTTTTTCTACCCAATCATGCTTTTAACTTTTGTTAACATGTTCTGTAGTAAGCTGACATTTTACTAATTTTTCTTCTCATTTAAATGTGCAAATTGTCCTACGAATTCTTAAATTTACTGATAAATTTGATCCAAATAATATTTCACTTAAATGCCCTATTAGTCCGTTGAAGTTTTAAAATTTTCGGATAATGCAATTTTTCCCTCACTTAAACGGTCACATTGTCCTTTGATAAGGACTCTGCGAATGCTTAGATTCCCAAATAGTTTGAATGGACCAGATAAACTTTGTATTGGTTGAATTATCAATGAGGTTAAAGTTATTTTTCAAAAATTGCAATCATTCCTACATTCATCAGCAAATCAGCATATGCACATTTTTTGGCGACGACTCCAAGGTTTTGTGATGCACAATCCTAACACCTCATTATGGCCTGAAAGCCTTTTCTTACTCATTTAAACGAGAGAATTGTCCAACGAATTCTAAAATTTACTGACAATTTAGAACCAAATATAATTTCACTTAAATGCCGATTTGGCCCGTTGAAGTTTTAAAAATCCCGATTTACTAACTATCTCCCCTCACTTAAACGGTAATATTGTCCTACAAACTCTTTAGATAAACATCTACTTATCCTTTATTAATGATATTGGTTTACATCTGGTGATTTTCTACATATTTGGTTTTCAACCGTTTGTGGTTTTAGGTTTTGTCCTTTGATATTTTTGTCGTTGAGCTTCTATTTGCAGGATAATTATAAAACAAAACTAATGAACAAAAATCTTTTAATTCAAATCAACCAGAACGATCTCCAAGCGATTGTTAAAGAAGCCATCACAGATTTCTACAGAGAAAATCCGACTTCAAATAGTTCTGAAACCGAAACAAACCTGATGAGTATTACTGAAGCGGCCGACTTTCTGAATTGCTCTATTCCTACCATTTACAATAAGGTAAGTAAAAGAAAAATCCCATTCCACAAACAGGGCAAGCGTTTGTATTTCTCAAAAAGTGAATTGGTGAAGTGGGTAAAACATGAAATTTAGGGAAGGAGAAAAAAATGGCTGATATCAGTTCTAATAAAAACACCTCGAGGTTACATGGAAATCTTGCCAAAAATGATTTAACAGAGGGCAAAACAGTTTTTTCTCCTGATGATATTAAAAATGACATCGAATCAAATTTATCCAAACTTAAAAAGGCAAAGGAGAATATAAAGAATAGAGAGCATCAAACCAGGGAGAGCGATAGCAAAGTTAATTCAAAGAAGAAAGAAGATGATATGGGCGAAAGTCCATATTTAAGGATAGGAACCGATTTTTTCAAGATCGTTTACCTACCACTTGCCTCAAAGGATACTGTGAGACAGATTAAAAAATGGAGTAAGTCAAACATCCGGGATGACCATGGGAATGAGTTCCAAGCAATACTTAATGACCTCCCAAAGTTCGATGGTTTTTGTTGTATCCCCAGTCATATAGACTACCAGCGGGATATTTCCGGATGTTACAACCAATATGAACCAATCAATATTTCACCTGCTGAAGGTTCTTTTGATACAATTACATATTTCCTGAAACATGTTTTCGGGGAACAATATGATTATGGCCTTGACTATATGCAATTGGTCTATATGTACCCAACACAAATGTTACCTGTTCTCTGCCTTGTTAGTGAAGAACGAAATACAGGGAAAACGACTTTTTTGAATTTCCTGAAGGCAATTTACAAGGAAAACATGACCATTAACACAAATGAAGATTTCAGAAACCAATTCAATAGTGGTTGGGCCAACAAACTGTTTATTTGTATTGATGAAGTTCTACTTGATAAAAGAGAGGACAGTGAAAGAATTAAAGCCCTTGCCACGGCAAAAACAACTAAATCTGAATCCAAAGGCAAAGACAAAGTTGAAATACCTTATTACGGTAAGATCATCCTCTGCAGTAATAATGAAGTTGATTTCATTAAGATCGATCAGGTCGAGACCAGGTATTGGGTTAGAAAAATTGAGAGCTTGTCGAAGGATGATCCAAATTTCTTGGAGAAATTGACATCTGAGATCCCAGCCTTTATCCATTATCTTCAAAACCGGCAATTGACGACTTCATCAAAATCAAGAATGTGGTTTACTCCAAATCAAATCCATACTGAAGCACTTGAAAAGCTAAAAAGAGGAAACAGGAATGGCATAGAAATAGACATCCTGTCGATGTTAAGCAATTTGTATTATAGTGCAGAGAGAAAGACAGAAGGTGTAATTCAATATCAGATGAAAGACATTTGTGATTTGTATTACAGGATAAACCATAAAAGCCTTAGCATGAATCAGGCCAGATCAATTATTAAGGAAAGGTGGGGCTTGAAACAGGAAGAGAATTCTCTTTCTTATCAAAAGATTCTGGAAGATGGATTAAGTATTCCAGCAAAAGGCAGGTATTTTACCTTCAAAGAAGAATTATTCAAGGAGCTGTAATCTTGATGATTTGATGACAATTTTTATAATATATTTATTATTAGTGTTTTATGTCTCATCAAACGTTCATCAAAAGCTCATCAATTCATCAAAGCAAAAAACAGTGCTCATCAAACACTCAACAAGATTCATCAAAACACCCCTTGATAATCAGGATGTTAAATATTTTGATGAGCAAATGATGAGGGCTATAATATAGAATATCAGTTACATACCCCTGTTTCTCATCAAAATACCTATATTTTGACAAAACATTTTTTGAAATACGTGAATGAAAACCTCCCCTACAAATAATATCCTAGTATAAAACCCAGAAACCCCAACCTTTGATAGTATGCATTATCAATTTCAACTTGAAAAATACCGGGGCCTCAAAACAAGGCACCACTGCCCGGCCTGTGGAGGGAAGAAAAGCCTTGTCCGTTATGTTAATGAAGTGGATGGAAATTATATTGCCGATCATGTAGGACGGTGCAACCGTGAAGTTAACTGTGGCTATCACTATAAGCCAGGGCAATATTTTAGGGATAACGATATTAATAGCCCTTTACCAATAGTATCTAAAAAGCCCCAGCCTATTGTAAGTAAAATTGCATCCTTAATTCCAGAAAAACTACTTAAGAAGTCTTTACACAATTATGATAAGAACAACTTAATCCTTTTCCTCAAAAACAACTTTGGTGAAGAGGCAGTAAGGCAAGCAATAAATCAATACCAAATAGGAACTTCCAAACACTGGACTGGCGCAACAGCGTTTTGGCAGATTGACATCAAGGGAAAAGTACGAACCGGGAAGGTAATGCTCTATGACTTCAATTCAGGCAAGCGGATAAAGAAGCCCCACAACCACATTAGCTGGGTACATTCTATATTGAAATTGGATAATTTTAATTTGAAGCAATGTCTATTTGGAGAGCACTTGCTGGCACTATCTGACAAGCCTGTTTGTGTTGTTGAGAGTGAAAAGACAGCGGTGCTTGCAAGCCTGTATTTGCCCGATTATATTTGGTTAGCTACTGGTGGACTCCAAAACCTGAATCCAAAGCTTTTCACAAGCTTAAAACACCGACAGATAATCCTTTACCCTGACCTGGGTGCCTATGAGCTTTGGGAAAAGAAAATGGAGTCATTATTAAAAGACAAGCTTGATGTTTCAATAAGTAGCTTGCTTGAGGAAAGAGCATCGAAAGAGGAGAAAAATAAGGGCTATGATATTGCAGATTACCTTATTGATTTTATTGATAGAAATCAAGAGAGCATCAAAGTATCTGATGAAGCATTGATTGATTTTACGAAGGATGAAATTAAACCCTGCTTTAGTTATTCCGACCAAGAAATTCGAGGGAAGCTGGAAGAACATTTTCCTGAATCTAACACTAAAGTATTATTCAGGAAACTGGTTGAAAAAAAGAGTATTCTGCCTTGCTTACCTCTGGAACATCAATTTTATTTATCGGGAAGTACACCCTTTTAATTCCCATTTGGAATTCTATTTTCACAATCTGTTTGAAGTTTTAAGATCAATTAGATGAAAATTACTTCACCCTCAATCATATATTCCCTTTTTCAATAGGTTGCAATTGCACCTTCCATCTTGAGCGGGTTGCTATCTTTTAGTTCAATTTCTACCTTTTAAAGGTAGAGCCAAGGTTAATGAATTGATTTTAAGGCTAAAGGGTTGCGGCGGCAGCCCTACTAGGTGACTTCTAAGCCTGCTGTAACCAGCAGACAAAGTAGTACCACAGTCGATTGACATCGGACAACCAAGACAGCACACACACATACACATTGCATTCCTATAATTCCTGCAAAGAGTATGTGTTATCCCCTTGTTAGGTTCGACCAGTCCAGGCAAGCTGGATAGGTCATGTTATTCTCTGGCTATAAAAAGGTTTATGAACGTTTATTGATTTACTATAATCCTCTTGTCAAGTTCAACCTAAATGCCAATTGTGTTCGCTGCGCTCACTATCTCATTACAGTGGTTGGACATCCGCTATGCTCCTGTCAAACACTGGTTGGATTTTCTGTGCAGGGCGGCATGGGTGTCGTGGTGTGGGCTGTGTCTGTGTTGGTGGGTGGCGTGGGCTATGTGCCTGTCAGTTGCTTGTCATGACAAGCTGTGTGTGTGGCGTGGTGTGGCTTACCTGCTGTGGGGCTACTGTGGCAACTCCCTCCATGGGCTGTGATGTTAGTTGAAATAAGCTGTTTTAAGCAAGCAAGCTAAAACAGGTTTTTATTTCATCAAAAGGGGTGAGATTTGCCGTTAAAAGTGCTATCATATATCCTATTTTGACATAAGATGTCATTGCACTCCCTTTCCTGAGCGGCTCGCTAATCTTAAAGCTCAATTTCTACCTTGCAAAGGTAGAACCAAGGTTAAGAAATTGATTTTAAGGCTAAAGGACTGCGGCGGCTGCCCTTTATTTGGGGAAAATTCGGCTATTCGCTTTAGGCGAATAGCCCTGCGGCAATGGTATCTCGGCTGATTCAATTTCCAATTTAACCGCTTTGTGCCTCGATGAAATGACCCGACAGCCCTGCCATGTCGCAACTTTTTCTTTTCGCAAAAGAAAAAGTTGGCAAAAAGAAAAACTGCCCCAAACATCCCGCCGATCCAACATTTGCGACCGCTACAAATATCGCAGGCCACCATATAACCAAAGTCGCAAATGTTGGATCGCTTAAACAGCCTATAGGTATCGCTTCGCGATGTCCTCCCCGACCAAATCCAAAAGCTTGTAAATGAGAAATGCAACAAAGTCTGCATTTCCCAACTCTCTGCCCCCTAATGCAATAAATAATAGAATCAACATAGTCTGATTTTAAGATTTATTACCCACCTGAAATTTGCTGCATACAGGATCGCAGCATAGTTGCACCACCATTTCAATCTCACTCGTTTTCATAAGCTCCGTCAAAATCGACCTGCTATCGCAGATCCGATTTTCCGCTGATCCATACTATTAATAATAATTGCTTTAAAAATTACACGCTCAAATCTATTCTTCACTAAGGCTATCCAATAAAATCCAATCCCAATAGAAGCTGGCTGCCCTGCCAGCTTTCCAACAGGATTTTCATTGAATCCCCAGGCGTCGTAACAATTTCCTTCTGATGAATCCGAAATTGACAGACGGCCTTGTTTGAAAGATTTGAAGCTCGGAAAAATAAAGTTCAGCCCCACCTGAACTTCATTTTTCTGTGGGAGAGCAAATTATTAATTAATAGGCGCTCCCAATGCCGCAAAAACAAAGGCCAACAGGGAAATTGGCAGATCAAATGAATACAAACTATAATTTGTTTACACAAAACATTTCTGAAGTTCAGATTTCCTATCGCAACAAAGTGAAAGCTTGCGACAGGCCTAAAATCACTTCCTCACA
>Ga0208900_1000523_pt1 | contig 23915 bp, 23 predicted proteins | sample AntAceMetag02UKK_FD_184763 | JGI IMG/M metagenome (GOLD analysis project Ga0208900, IMG submission 184763) | Saline lake microbial communities from Ace Lake, Antarctica - Antarctic Ace Lake Metagenome 02UKK (SPAdes) (version 2) | ecosystem: Environmental > Aquatic > Non-marine Saline and... | reverse complement strand
CAGAAATCAATAAAACAACCCCATCCAAAACAGACATGGCCCGGTCCACTTCGGCAGAAAAATCAATGTGGCCGGGGGTATCAATGAGATTTATCTTTGTGTGGTTCCAATTAAAACTGACACAGCTGTTTTGTATGGTGATGCCCCTTTGTTTTTCCAGGGCCAGGTTGTCCGTGATGGTGGACCCCTTATCCACGTTACCCGGCTTTTTGATGGCTCCAGACTGGAAAAGCAATTGCTCGGTCAAGGTGGTTTTGCCTGCGTCCACATGGGCCACAATACCGATATTGAGTATTTTATTTTCCATTACGACGTTTTGTTACTCCCGGTTTCAGTATAATCAGAGCAGATCCTGAGTAAAACCAGATCTTCGGGATTCAGGTTGTTGCTATTATCAAGGATCATTTGCTCTCCAGTCAAGGTTGCTGTATGGTTGAATGCTTAAAAAACACCGTTTTGCATGGGTAATGGGGTGACCCAGGCTTCAGGCACCATTCCCCGGATGTATAGAACTATTTGTTAGCATTTTTGTCAATCGTAATATGACAGCCATGGAAACAATACCATGGGCTTTTTTTTGTGAACAAAAAACAAAAAGATAAGAGTTTTAAACAATTATGAGTAATAGTAGCTGTAACAGCGATAGCGTACAGTTTCAAATGGACGGTATCTTAAAGTTAAACAAAGTGGGGGATTTTCTTAAGCTGAGGGAAAAAAAAGTTAAGCTTATACTCAAAAGAAAAGAATTTGTACTAAAAAGCAAAAAAATTTCCAACGCTTATGTCGTTGACTTGTCAGAAATGGGAACCCATTTGATATTGAAAGATGTGCAGATAAAAAAATATTTTTTCTTTTCAAAATATATTGGAAAACACAATGTGCCGATTAACAATATTTTAACCATACAGATTTTGAATGACCCAAGTGCCAGGAGCAACTGCCTCAACAAGGGTTGAAACTCTTTTGGATACCTTTGTCGATGCTGCCTGCAAAATTACCATAACATTCTTTGACCTTGCAGCATCATCTCTGGCTGCTCCCTCCTCCTTTCCGGTTTTGAAATCCAACGCTGACATCCCCCCAAAAAGAAATAATAATACTTGACAATATATTCTCATGTATATAATAATGTCGACATGAACAAAAAAGATTTACCCAATGAGATCTATTCGCTACTTCGGTCGCGAATCCTTGGGTTTAAAATTCTCCCCGGGGTGAAAATATCCGACAAGGATATCGCCAAGGAGCTGGGCATCAGCAGGACACCGGTGCGGGAAGCCCTGATTCGTCTGACCGGACATGGCCTGGTGCAAAGCCTTCACAACAAAGGCTTTACCGTGAGAAAGTTCTCAACCAAGGATGTCCAGGACATCTACATCCTTCGTGAGGCCCTGGAGCTCCTGGCACTTAAACTGACAATGCAAGATCTGGACGATGAAAAAATAAAGGCACTTGAGACCCTGCTTGGGGAATATCCCGCCCTGATTGCATCGCGAAACAGAAATGAATTCAACAAAGCCGACGAAAATTTCCACAAACTCATCGCTGAATTCAGTGACAATTTGCCCCTTAAAATACAAATGAACAGCCTCCAAGACCAGTTGGCCGTTCTTCGCCGTTACGCTCATCTGCTGTCCGAGGGCTGGCGGGAAACCTATGAAGAAGAGACCTATCAACAGCACCAAACAATTTTTGAACATATGATTAACAATGAACTGACCAAGGCAAAACAGGCCATGTCACGGCATATCAAGGCCTCCATGAACAGTGTGGTGGCCGTTTTAAAAGAGAACCTGGACTGATGTGACCTCATTCCCATGGGACCTGGCCGGAAAAGCAACCATACGTTTACATCCCCATTAAAGCGCAAACTGAAAACAAAGGTAATATAATGGGTGGCGGGTGATTAGACTTACACACCGCCCACGGACTACTCTATCTTGAAAGGGAGATTTTTAACCCCATGACGACCCCAACCCAACCCACCGTTCCCGGCATTCGCGCCGCCATCAAAGGGGTGACCGCCTACCAGCCAGGTACCTTCATAGAAACTGGACCGGGATCCCTGGCAAAAAGGCTACGGCGTACCCCTGGATGGCAGTGCCTACCTGCCGGTCTATGCCAAGGGAAAACTTGATTTCACCCCCACCTCATGGACGGATCTCATGAGACCAGAGATGAAACAAAAACTAAGTCTGGACGCAACCTTCTATTACGGTCTTTATGCCGCCGCCTACATCTCGGATATGATGCCCGGGGCCCAGGAGCTTTACACCCAGGAGGGACTGGATCACGTATTTGATGTCAGTAGAAAGCTTGCTGGCAATGTTAAAAAATTCTACAAAGGCGGGGCTGAATTTCTTTCCCTCATGAATACCGGCGAAACCCTCATGGGGGCCTACTATGTCGGGGGCACCGTATCTGAGATGCGAAAGGGTGCCAACATAGACATGGTACTGCCAAAGGAAGGATCTGTCTCCTGGATCGGTTATCTGACACTCATGAAGGGTGCCAAAAACGTGGATCTGGCAGAAGCATTTATTAATTTCTGCATGGACCCCAAAAATCAGTCGGAATATCTTAAAGTCTCCGGTAACTGGGTCTCCAGCTCAAAGGCGATTATCCCGGAAGACGTCAAAGAAATCATGCCCGCTTCCAATGATGACTTCAAGAAAATCACCTTCTTTGACTGGGAGTTTCTCAACGCCAAGTGGAGTGAACTGGCTGAACGCTGGAAAAAAGAGGTGCTGAGCCAGAACGGTTAATCATTCATTGGCAGGAGGACCAGATACATTGGAAATCCTGCCATTTAAACCGTTTCCCCACGATCTCAACAAATCTACCACGGATTGCATTACCCCCATAGGCAATTACCAGGCACCATCCCTGACGAAAAAAAGCACAACCCAACGCTTTTGCCCCACAACAAAGGTACACCGACATGTATGACGTAGAACTGAAAGATCTCAATAAAAAATATCGGAGCGTGACCGCCGTTGAGAATGTCTCCCTGGACATTAAAAAAGGAGAGTTTCTGTTTCTTCTGGGTCCCAGCGGATGCGGAAAAACAACAACACTGAGAATGATCGGCGGCATGGAACAACCCACCACGGGCACCATCCGTATCCAGGGTGAGGATGTAAGCCATGTTCCCCCTGAAAAAAGAGACACCTCAACGGTGTTTCAAAACTGGGCACTTTTTCCCCATAAAACCGTCAGTGAAAATGTGGGATTTGGATTGACAATGCGCAAGGTGACCAAATCCGTCATCAAAGAAGAGGTGGCCAAATACCTTGAAATGATGGGCCTTGATGAATTTGGCGACAGGTTTCCCAACCAGCTCAGTGGCGGACAGAAACAGCGGGTGGCACTGGCCAGGGCTTTGATTGTAAAGCCTGCCGTGTTGCTTTTGGATGAACCGCTGAGCGCACTGGACCTGAAACTGCGGCAGCAGATGCGGTTTGAGATCAAACGCATTCAGAAGCGTCTCAAGGTGACCACCATTTTTGTCACCCATGACCAAACCGAAGCTCTGGCCATGGCAGATCGCATTGTTATCATGAACAACGGCCGCATAGAACAGATTGGCAGCCCCACGGACGTCTACTTTAATCCCAAAACAAAATTTGTTTCCGACTTCATTGGTGAGATGAATTTTCTGCCGGGAAAACTGATCACAAAAAACGGGGAAAGCGCCACCATCGCCCTTTCCAAAAACTGCCAGGTGAACGTTCCCTGTGCGGATACATCCCAGCTCACCGATAATCTGGTGGTGGGTATCCGGCCGGAAAAACTCTTTGTCAAAAGAGAGCCCATACCCACCAACGGCGGGGTGATGCTGGAGGGGCATATGGAAGAGATCACCTTTCTGGGGCAGTTATTGCGGTTTCACATCACCTTTGGGGAAAGCATGATGATCGTAGACGATTTTGGCGGGGTAAACCGGGCACTTAGGTACCAGAAAGCCGACAAAGTATACATGGAGATTAATCCCAAAGACTGCCTTCTTATGCCAGAACACGGTGAGACCCTGTAAACAGACCGGAGAATAAAATGGAAAGTGCCATGAAAAAAAACAGCTGGCTGGAAAAAATCCACGAAATCTATCGAAAAAATCGATTTCTCATGGTGTTCATGCCGGCCATCGTCCTTGTTACATTTTTCTTTTTCGTCCCCATCCTCTCTTTGCTTCGTATCAGTTTTTTTAAATATATGGAGATGGGGGTCTTTGACTCTTCTTTTACCCTGCAGAACTACATCAAGTTTCTCACCGACCCCTTTTACCTGCAGGTCATATGGTATACGGTGAAGATTGCCCTCTCGGTCACCCTGATCTGTCTGCTCTTCGGATACCCTGTCGCCTACTACATCTCCTGCATGACGGGAAAATGGAAAATGTTCCTACTCCTCTTGCTCATAATCCCCCTTTGGACCAATCTGATTGTGCGCATCTACGGGTGGTTTGTCATCCTTGGCAGACAGGGCCTATTAAATTCTGTTCTCTTGTCCATGAACTTCATAGAAGAACCCATATCCATCGTTTTTACAACCACATCGGTGGTCATCGGCCTCCTGGACAACGTGTTTCCCTGGATTCTGCTCATCATGATCAGCGTCATGGAGGGCATTGAGTGGCCCATCATTGAAGCGGCAAGGGATCTGGGTGCCAGCAGACTTAAAACCTTCTATGAAATTACCTTTAAGCTCAGCCTTCCCGGCGTGGCCGTTGCCGGACTGTTCGCCTTTGTCTGGTCGGTGGGAGAGTATGCCGTACCGTCGCTTCTTGGCTCCTCATCCCAGAGAACCATCTCCATTGAAATCGCAGACCAGATGTTAAACATGTTGAACTGGCCCTTTGGTGCCAGCATGGCATTTGTGCTTTTTGCCATCAGTGTCTCTGTTTTATTAATCAACAACTGGCTTTCCAGTCGTTCCAACATCGCACGGTGATGCCGTTTTCGGTTGAAGGGGTAAAGAAAATGAAGAAAAAACTGGATTTACCGACAATCTGTCTGTTTTTAATAACCATGGGGGTGCTGGGTTTTATTTTAACCCCCATCTGGATCACTGTGGCCGTATCCTTTAACGAGGGCAATTATATTGTTTTCCCCCCCAACGGGTTCTCTTTTCGCTGGTACCAGGAATTTTTCAATGACTATACGTGGATGATGGCCTTTAAAAACAGTTTGTGGGTTGCCACTGCCACCATGATCATCTCAACTGCCGTGGGGGTATTGTCCGCTCTTGGGTACATGCGAAGAAAATTCCCAGGCCGCAATCTGATCAACCTTATCATCATGATGCCCTTTTTGGTGCCTGGCATCATCATCGGCATCTGCCTGCTCATTTTCTTAAATAAAATCAATCTCAGCGGCACCTATGCTGCGGTGGTCATCGGCCATTGTCTCTGGGGAATACCCACGGTGTTTTTACTGGTGCAGGCGGTGCTGGCGGGATACGATTTTAACATTGAAGATGCGGCAAGGGATCTTGGGGCAGGCCCCTTTGTGGGGTCCGAAGGGACCCTTGGTATTATCACCCGGGCCATTTTGAAACTCATCCCCCTGCCCGAAGCACGCCAAACCATGACAGCCGCCTTTCCCAGCTTGAACCAGGCAGCAGAAACTGTGGTGGACATCATTGGCAGCCGGGTGGTGCCCTCGGCCCTGGAGTTCATGGACAAACACTGCATCCGTGCGGTGGACAACTTTCTAAAGGTGGGACTGCCCCAGGATGCCCAAGGGTTTCTGCTCATTGAAACCGATGGGTTTGCTTCGGAACTACCCCATGCCATGGAGAAAATAACCGCCATTTGCAAGGCCAACGGGGCCATGGACATCCGGGTGGCCGCTGATGAAAACGAACGGCAACGGCTGTGGAAAATACGCCGGTCCATTTCTGCTGCCACCAGTTGTTTTCCCATCAGGGGGGATGGCGAGGATCTGGTGGTGCCACGTACACGGATACCTGATATCATCGGCAAGATGGATGGCATCTGTGAAAAGTATGGGCTTTTTGCCATCAATTTCGGTCATGCCGGTGACGGCAACATTCATGTCAGTCTGGTGGAAAAAAATGGGGCAGTAGACATGGACAAAGTCAATGCGGCAAGCGCTGAAATTCTCAAGGAAGCTGTGAAAATGGAAGGGCGCATCGCCGCCGAACACGGCATCGGCATCGTAAAGAAAGACAAAATCGAATTCAACATTGATCCCGCCACCCTGGATCTCATGCGAACCATGAAACAAACCATGGATCCCAATAATATTCTCAATCCGGGGAAAATCTTTTCCTTTGACTCCGCCCCCAAACGGTGACCATGTCTGTGAGGTTTTAAATGAACAAAAAGGCCCATGGGCTAAATACCCTTCACCACATCTCAGGGGAACTTGATAAATGTGCCCGCTGTGGCGAGTGTCGTTCGGTATGCCCGATTTTTGATGAACTGGGGTGGGAAAAATATTCGGCCCGGGGAAAAGTGGCATTGACCCGGGCAGTTTTGAATGGAGAATTAGAACCTTCCGCCTCCTATGAAGCGGTTATCAACAACTGCCTTTTGTGCCTGGCCTGTGTTGAGAATTGCGGCAGTGGTGTCCGAATGGATCACATCATCACTGCCGCCAGGAATGAACTCAATCAACAAAGGGGAGTTCCCCTCCTCAAACAAATGGCGTACAAATTGCTCTCAAGCGGTCAACAACTCATGGACACACTTGCAATGGGGGGCTCTCTTGCCCAATATCTGCTTTTCCAGCGTCTCCCCCGGGAAAGCGGGCTCAAGCGTCGATTCCCCCTGCCCATGGTGGAAAAAAAAAGATATATTCCCTCCCTTGCCCACCGGTCTTTTCGTAATAGAATGCCGGAAACAAATGGGGTCAAAAATTCCAGCCAGACGGTGCTCTTTTTCACCGGGTGTCTTATCAACTATGTCTATCCTTCCATCGGCCAATCCGTTGTTAAGGTTCTCAACCATCTTGACACGGATGTGATCATCCCCCGTCTTCAAAATTGCTGTGGCGCACCCGCCGAGGTGGGGGGAGATATTGCAACCACAAAACGACTTGCAAAAAAAAACATCGATGCCCTTTGGGCTTATCCCCATGATATCGTCACCGCCTGTGCTTCCGGGGGCCATATGCTGAAAAACGTCTATCCCGACCTTTTCGACAAAGGGGATCTCTATTCTTCCCGGGCCATTTCCGTTGCCAGTAGAACATACGACGTTACAGAGTATCTTGTGAAAAGAATTGGCATGCACCGGATCCGGCAAACCGTCAAAGAGTCCTCCGGGCAACGAGTCACCTACCACGACCCCTGCCACCTTGTCAGGGGCCAGGGCATTGCAGACGAGCCGCGCCGATTGTTGCGTGCCGCCTTTGGCAACGGCTATGTTGAAATGGATGATGCCGACCGATGCTGCGGTTCCGGCGGTACCTACGGGCTTACCCACCGCAATACCTCCCTTAAAATTCTGGACAAGAAAACCAATCATATCCTGGATTCAGGGGCTGATGTGGTGGCCACGGCCTGTCCTGGTTGTATGATTCAGCTCAAGGACGGTATGCTGCGCAACGGCAGCGACATCAAAATTTTCCACGTGATGGGGTTGCTCTCTTTGCAACTTTAAAATCCCAAAAGATGAAAATCTTGCGGTCTCATGTAAAAATGGACGGAGGTGGAAGGTCTCTCAAAAGCTAAGGGAGTCAAAAGAAATCAATTTACCTGCAAACTCGTCTGAAAAACCGATATCACTGAGTTTTGAAAAGAATAAGTGGTAAATTGAAAACTTCTGACTCCCTAAAAACGCCACCTCAATATTACCGACACCATGAAACTCCAATTTTCATCACGTCATGAATTTTGATCGCCTTTCAGCTTCTTATCTTACCCACAACATAGGGGCCATCCGGAATAACGGCCACATTTTTATGGGTTTTCAACAAGGCATTCACGGTGGCCTGGCAGTCTGTGATCTTGTGTCCCTGGAACCGCTCCACATCTTTTGTGGAGAGCCCGGCGGAATAGATGTAAATCTTGCTGGCATGGTCAAGGGCCTGATAGATATTCTGAGCGCACCACTGGTCAATGACAAAATTTTTCGGATCCCCGTGGTGGGCATCAAAATCCGCAGGTGTCGGGTTGGAGCGCATGATGGTGCAGAACTCATCACTGCCAAGGCCCTCTTCGCAGCCGCAGGTCACAAGGAAGTCCACACCGACAAGTTCGGTGACCTCCAAGGCATACTGGTGGCAATGAGGATGGTAATTACTATTTCAGATCACAGACTGGCCGGGCTGACCGTATCCATCTCTGACGGCCTGTTCCATTGAAGTAAGTTCCTCGTCTATTAGAAAATCGAAGTGAGTCGACCTTTTTCTGGCAGATAGAACCCCATTGTTCTGGAGGCATAGTTGGATAAACAGATCAATCAGGCGGTCCGGCATATCGATGATATCCTGAATCGCCTTTTTGGTGTTGTCGTAATTTACCAGAAAACTGAGTTCTTCAACAAGTTCCTCATCGATGGTCTTGTTTACAAAATCATACAGAGCTTCTGCCTGCCGGGTCATATCCATAAACTGATACCAGCACGCAGTTTCATTTTCGACGGTCATTTGCCCCATCTCATCCAGTCGGTAATCAATGAACTGAAGCAAAGGCCGGGAGAAGGCTTCCAGAGAAGCATCATAACTAACCGGATTCTTGAGCATGACTGCCGACACCGGAAACATCAACCCTCGTGGAACCATCCCTTGAGTTGAGAGAATATTGTGTATCAAGAATCGGTAAATACGTCCATTCCCGTCTTCAAACGGATGCATAAAAACAAAACCATAGGCTATGGCTGCTGCATGGATAACTGGGGAGACACTCCCTTCTTTCATCCGTTTATGGGAAGTGATCAACCCTTTCATCATTTCCGGTAAATCTTCAGGCTTTGGGCAGATAAAATGAATGAGCTCTTTCTGATAGGAGACGTTCTGCCCGACATAATTCTGATTGACGCGCCAATCGCTGTCTTTGAAGCGTGGGTCAACAATCCTGTTTTGAAGTTCTACCAACCGCCCCTTTTCGCAGAAGTCTTCAATTTCAGCAAGTTCCAGCGAGGCAATGAACTTCTCGGTTCGTGAAGGATTGGGCTTTATATGTTCAATTTCAAATGACGATTTTGTCTCTTTGTTATAGAGGTAGCTGAGTGCCCGGCGAAGAATCTCCGGTGGATACGCGGTGATGATATCGTCACATTTCTTCCGCAAGTCAACGGAATCCATTTTGGAAAGTCGCTCAGTCTTTCTGATGACAGGACAGAACTCTTTCGGGCCGAGAAGGTTGTTGACAATGCGGTGCCGCTGGGACTTCTCTCCATTTACAATGGTGTAATACTTGTTTGTCTCCAGTGCCTCAACGTAGTTTCCGAAAGTAATGTCATCTATAGGCAGCTTGTTATCAGTCAGGAACTCATATAAAAACCAGATCCTTCGGGCATACTTCCCTGTTGGTTTGGATTTAATATATTCAGTGATCTCTTCCTGGGGAATATGCTCGAAGATTCGTATTAATAGTCCGAGGTTAATGCCGTCATATTTCAGTGCAAATTCGAGATGATCTCCGACTTTATTCCCCGGCCAATATTGTGTTCTGAAGATCTCTTCGATGGAAGCATCCTGAATTTTTGAATAATGAGTCCCCGTGGTCGACACTGATGAAGTGTGCCAATTGGGCACACCCGTAATCTCGAGTTTTTCCAGCAGGTATGCATAACCCGCAGGACGAAGTTCCAAAACGTTTATTTTCATGGGCAAACCTCATAGAATTATTATATTTCTGAAAATATAACTATAATTTAGGGCGTGTCAACAAAAATGATTACAATTAGACTGTGGCATGTAAAAACAATTATTTTATAAGAGGATGAACTCTCAGGTTTGTTTTCAAAGGCACCCCCGTGAAGCTTTGCAGAGTGATCTCCTTTAAGTTTGCTGTATCTGGCAACTTGGTTAATATATGGGAATTGATAGCTATTCAATCCAAAGCAAGTAAATATTCGGTTTGGAAATGTAAATGTTTGGCCAGTGCCCCATATTCGTTTATTTGGGACTGCGTAGCATACTAATGCTATGTGAGCAGGCCAAAATAGGCGAAGATGGAGTGCTGGCCGAATATTTACCAAAGCAAAGCAGTCGCCGAGCATAGGCATGTCTGTCCGACGCGGTGGGTGGTTCCAGGGCATGGATGGGCTGCAAAAGGCATTGATTGAAGAGGCGTTGATGCAGGATAAAGCCCATGAAATCATGGATAAATCGTGGTCTTTTCCCTATTTCTCCCAGATTGACAAAGGATTATTTGAATCTCCCCATTCGCTCATTTTAAGGTTTAAATCATTAATTTTGAAGATCAGGCATTGTTATCAAATAAAATTTAACAAATTTGTACATTTTAAAATTATGTTTTGGCCTTTTTTGATTTTTAATCATGTTTTTAAATCGACTAACCACAATATGTTGTGGTATTAAAATTAATAAAGACATAAAAAAAATAAGCGAATAGGGAGATTGAACTGAACCATTGCCCATACAGCACTCTGGATAGACGGTATAGAGATCTTTCATATTGGGTATATTATTTCCCATGAACTCCCCAAGTTGATTTTACAACTATTCCTTCAGATCCCCTGCATGCCTTAAAATGAAGTCAATTATTTGCTCAGCAAACTCAACGTGTATGTCATGCAAAACTTGGTTGAATTCAGGATGTTCACTCAACCAGTCATATTCAACTGCTGAAATATCCCTGAAAACTGAAAAAAACTTGTTGTCTGCAATATGAGCTGGGCCGCCAAAAGAAATAATACCGCCACCTGAAAGGGCCCAATCATAAAAGGGAGTGACTTTCAGCCGTTCAAAATAATTATCCAAATTGATGGAATCATAAGCGGCTGAAAATAATGCACCGTCAACATCTCTTTTAAGTATGTCGTTGATCTCCTGATTCCAGTAAATAAATTCCATCACACCCCAGGCTTGTTGAAATTCTGGCTCAACTTCATCGATACGGAATTTTTCATCCATTGCTAAATACCCCCCGCTGATAGTCACACATACTGATTAAATGAAAATACACCTTCCATCAATACCTTCTGTTTATCTGCAAAATCTTTTTTTAGCAATATAGCCCTCACAATTGGAGTATTATTCGACCTTCAGGATATCTTCATCCCCCAGAGTACCTGGTGCACCCCATTATATTACGGTTGATGGCTTGTTCTATTTTACATCTGCTTGTTTTAATTACACCGGCAGTCCGGGCATAATCCGACCACCCCTTTACGGTAAGAAGAACCTGATCAAGACAGTGATCGACTTCACTGGTTGACAACCCAGCCGTCTGCCCCAACTGCATGAACTGTTTTGCTCCGGGTTGTTGCCCCTCCCCGGCCACTGTCATGGAATGCTCCCCCCCTGGCCCCGGGGAATAGGTTAAATCATAGGCAGGAGTCAGGGTCCATTCCCGGGAGCCATCCGGCATAAATGCAAAATTTTTAACGTGGTCATCTCTATTGTTGGAAAGCACATTAAAAATCATTTGTCTGAATCCCCGAAGCAAATCTTGATGATTTTTCGTCAGGACTTTGATTACCTTGAAAAACTCCTGGTAATCCATGGAAGGTATTCTGTAATTAACATGGAGCATGTTACCCAGGGTATGAACATGGTATCTGCGGTTCGCCTTCCTGTCAAATCGTTTTATCCCAAAAAAGCGTTCACCTGTCTTTGTCCGAAAAAGACGGGTTTCCGGCATGACAATACCAGCATCCTTGGCCATCAGCGAATAGGCATATTCCACGGCACCAGCGTCGGGGAGATCATTTCCTGAGTTAAATTTAACAATCCAGTGCTGGTACCCCACGGGCAGATCCTCCTCACCGGATATGATCTTTTCTCCATCCACGCCCACAAGAACTTTGGGTCGGGCACCACCAGGGCTCCCGCCTGCCCGCATGAGTTGTGGAAGCACGGTGTCACTTCGTCCTTCAATAATCTCCCGGGACTGCTCTGCAAGCAGATGAAGATTAAACCCACTGGAAGAATCCTTTTCATGGGTCAGAGCAGGCTCGTAGGTGAGCGCTCCCATGGTGGCAGTACCCAAAAATGCCAGACGGTGAAGTATGGAGACGTTGGCAACATCAATACCCTGTTTTGCAAAAAAGCAATCCATGAGCATTAATCCCCACCCATCGGGCAGAGAATCATCAAACAAACCGAACAACGGGCCAAAATTTCGATCTGTATGTTCAAAAAGCCCTGGTTTTGGCGGCAATTTAAATGGGGACAACCACAGGGGCTCGGCAAGAAAGGAAGGGTCATACTCAAAATAAACCTTATGTCCAGACACGGCCAATTGCCCAACGGGAAAGGTATCACCTTTTTCCCTGCGATAAATTACGCTGAGCTTTTTCAAATGGTTCCCCTCCTGGGTTTTTTCTGCTCAATGTGTTCGAGCTCTTTTATGGAGTTTGCCACCGCAGGTTGAAGGAGTGCCTGCATTTCGTCAAGCCTGTCAAGGGCAAAAATAAGCTTTAAAAAATTTTCCATGGAAACTTTTCCCGTCTGCTCAAAGCGTTTTAATGATGCCTCGGTCACATTGGCGCGCAGTGCCAGGGTACTGCGCTTCCACCGTTTCTGCAGGCGCAGGGATTTAAGCCTTTTAGCAAGGTCTTGGGATATTTCTTCTGGTGTATACAAAGAATAGAGCATAATTCTCACAAATTATAATGGATAGTATTTTATCTAATAAAGGTTTTATTTTATACTATAGATAGTATTTTGTCAATTAATATAACAACCATGAACCCACAGCCCATTAATTAGAAATACCGGTTCGGCATTGGATGCAAACGTGAGCCTGGCATTCCCATAAACTGCTTGACTATAAACCACAGTGCAATGCATACAAAATATTGTTTTTTTGTTTCCTTTGTAATACGACTGTGGCAGCAGCACGCTTGAATAGATTGGATTTATATGGACCATGGAAACTAAAGCCTGATGAGCGGAAAATTAAACCACCCGAACCATTTTAAGGGCCCTTGGGCAGACCCCCAACATGACCATTGGGCAACTGGCAACCCTTTTTGGGGTCAGTACCCGGACCATCGAACGACACTTAAAATCATTACAAAAGAAAAAACTGTTAAAACGCATCGGCCTCCCAGGGGCGGACACTGGCAGGCTCAGGCATCGCCCCCGGTAGATTCCCAGGAGGGCCATGGCAAAATATCACGAAGACACCTTGGTACAAAGCACCACAGATAGCTAATCACTCAAAAATAAGTTTTTAATTTTAGGAGTTGAGTCAGCTGTCCTACAAGGCTTGAAAATACAGGCATATCGGGAATACGCCGAATTCCACAAAATTGATGAGTAACTTCAAGAAACCTTTTCACGAACGGACTCTGGTGTCCACAAACCCTTTTCAACTCTTTTCTTATAATATTTTTCAGGGATTAAAGAATTTATGTTTTTCCTGATTTTTTCAAGATTAGACATATCTTCATGTATATTCTCAAATCGGTCAATTATATTTTTTAACGGTCCGATCTCAACACCAAGCCATTTTCTTCTCTTAATTTCCGCAACAGCATAAGTGGTGCCGGATCCACCAAAAGGATCAAAAACAAGATCTCCTTCATTTGAAGACATTTCAATGATCCTATCCAGCAATCGAACTGACAATTCATTTGATCCATTTCTTTTTTTATATTTTGCATGCCTCACAGGTGGTATGTCAAGCCAAACATCAGTGATATTAATACCATTAGGATTCATTTTATTTTTATAACCGCCATAATCTTTCAAATCACCATAACAGTGAGGACACATCCCCATGGGAAGTCTGTCTGGATGGAAACTATTGGGTTTTTCTCCTTTGCAATAATAAAGAAGTGAATAGTGCGATGGGTACAGCCGACCTCTAATTGGCAAAGAATATTTAATATCAACTGAAATCCAATTTCTGAAAGTTAATATGGTATTTAAAAATTCAGACATATAAGAGTTCCATTTGGGTAAATTCCAAATAAAAAGGCTACCACCCTGTTTCAATACCCGCGCACATTCATAGGCCCAGCTTTCACACCATGATAAATACTGATCTGTTTTTAGATCATCATTAATTTTTGATGGATATAACTTTTTTAAATTAAAGGGTGGATCAGCAAAAATCAAATCAATGCTATCATCATCTATTTTTCTGAGCAAATCCAAACAGTCACATTGATAAAGCTCACCAAGCTCTGTCGTAAAGCGGGGTTTTATATCCTTACTTGAGTTTCTCATCTCCTTTCTGGGAGATAAGAGTCTACCGATACTTCCTGCTTTCTCAGAAATCAATGACCTTAACTCTCTATCTAAATTTTTCGTTAAAAGCATCAATTCAATTTTCGAGAGTCCCGTTTCGTTCAGTATGATCTCTAAATCAGCCCCCGACGGTGATTTGTTCGTTTCATTATAGTATTTAAGTCTTTTGACTGGTATCCCTGTTTTTTTTGAAAACTTGTTTAAAGATAAACATTCATCTATCTGTAACGCTTTAAAAAGCATTTTTCCGACCTTCCTTAATCCGCTATTTTAAATTTCATGTTCCTGTTTTTAATTTGTACCACATAAACTTAATCTAATCAATTTATTTTTGAGGACTATAGTCTGTAGAGACTATTTCTAAAACTTTGTATTGTTGCAACAAAATAATGGAGAACTTTGATTTGACATTAGAAAAAATATTTGGCCAAGTACTAAGGAAATCCAGGACATTGAACAAACTGTCCCAAGAAAAATTATCCCAAGAGTGCGGATTAGACCGCAGTTATATATCCCTCCTTGAAAGAGGTTTAAGACAACCAACTTTAACAACCATCCTTTTGCTTTCCCAAACTTTAAATACGACTGCGGCCACTATGGTTCGTGATGTCGAGGAGATCTTAAATGAAAATTTTGAGAACCGAATTTTTAATAAAAAAAGGTGAATTTGCAAAATCAAAGGAGTGTCAGGGAATATTTTCCGAAATTTCAAAAGCAATAAACACCATCACATGGCCTGAAAATAGTCACAATTTTACATTGTACCCTGAAAAAAAGGCAAATGGTGTAGTCCCAATAAAAAAAAATTTCGTTAAAGCTCTTGAAAACAATGGATGGAAAGGTGAATACAGAATGAAAATCGCTTCAAGATTAAGGCCTGGTCCTATTGATTCTGTTAAATTTCTGCCTGGGAATAGATTCTTTGCCGTGGAATGGGAAACCGGGAATATTTCTTCAAGCCACAGGGCCATCAATAAAATGGCTATCGGTTTGCTTGATGGTGTTATAGAAGGTGGTGTTCTGATTCTACCATCTCGCAATATGTATCAATACCTGACCGACCGGGTGGGGAATTTCGCCGAAATTGAGCCTTATTTCAATGTTTGGAAAAACTTGAGAATATCAAATGGACTCCTTGCTGTAATTGAAATAGAACACGATGATTTGTCAGAGGATGTTCCTCCCATAAGAAAAGGCACGGACGGCAGAGCCCTTAAATAAATTTGGTAAAAAAATTATGAGCGAAACGAAAAAATCGACAGATGTCATTAAACAGGGAATGTATCACTGCCTATTTTCTGAGGACGTTGGCCTATCTCCCAACCTTAGTGAAGTATATGAGCTTGCTCTTGCATATTATGAGAGCAAAATACTTACTAAAAAGGAACTTATAAAAAATAGCGCCTATCTTATAAAAGTTGAGAATGAGTTTACCAACCATTATTTTATCTGTACAGGGGATCCGGTTAAGCTCCCTGAATATTCATCATCACGTTTAAAATCATTTTTTGCTAACAATCAGTTCAGGACCGGTTATGCCACCCATGGGCTTTTCCCATATAGAGGGAAATTTCATCCACAAATGATTAAAGCGATTATTAACATTATGGGCCTTAAACCTGGCGACACCATTCTTGATCCCATGATGGGTTCAGGAACGGTTCCTGTTGAAGCTGCCTTGATGGGAGTAAAAGCCATTGGAGTCGACTCAAGCCCATTTTGCCGTTTTATGGCACAAACAAAATGTGATGCTCTACATATAAAGAAGAAATATTTAGAGGGTTTAATCAACCGTTATGAACACATTTTTTCAGTTTTTAATTCAGGGTACAAAGACATAGCGAATCAAAAGGATTTATTTTATAAAAACATTCAATTATCAGAAGCAACTGAAGACACTGAAAAAATTTTCAATTTAATTTTTTTGGCATTTCTTGACAGTGAAGGCTATGCACAAAGAAGTAAAAGGAAAACTCACATAGAGCATTTCAGAGCTATTCTTGAGCGATACATTACTGCTGTAAATAAAATTATTGTTGTTGAAGACAATCTCAACATCACTCCTGCTCAAACAATTCTTCTGCAAGGCGATGCAAGAACCCTCGATATTAAAAGCAGTAGTATTGACGGAATAATTTTTTCTCCCCCATATAGTTTTGCTATTGACTATCTTAAAAATGATCTTTCTCATTTAAAATATTTTGAAAAAAACGTTTCAAGATTAAATGAAAATATGATTGGAATGAGAGGGAAATCTCTAAAAGAAAAATACAGCAATTATGTACACGATATGGACAAAGTTATTTCCGAATGTTCGCGGGTATTAAAAAAAGATGGTTTCTGTACCATAATAATCGGGACCAATGACAGTCAATTGAGTAAAGCCTTAAGAATTCCGAAAGAAAATGTATCAAGTTTAAATACAGTCATAACAAATATTGGACTATCAAAAGGTTTATCGCATATTAGATCTCTTCCCCGACAAATTGTTGGAATGGCGAATACAATGAGACAAGAATATATTGTTATTTTAAGGAAATAGAGGGTTAGTACTTCCGGGCAAGTATTCCGTATTCACATCCCTCCATAGTTCCATATCAACAATAAAAATTAGGACTTAATCACAATAGTGGCCACTCGTCAAAATTGGTGGACCAACTGAATCATACATGTGATCAAGCCCTCAATCATAATCAGGGTATGATCATAGCTACCGCCAGTGTTTGACCAAACGATCTGCGAATAAAGGTCGGTCAAGTTAGATTGGACGACGTTGTGATCAACCCCTATAATTACAAAGATTTGCGAAGATATTCATACCCAGGGGTTAATTGGCCATTGTAAACAATCACCGCTTTTTTGATCTCGGGGCAAAGTCCTGAATCATCCAGGGAACTTGCATAATCCGCTTCCAGAATATTGGCCACAAAAGGCTTTAACTGGTTACTGAAAAAGGTGGATGAATCATTGGGGATTTCGCAGGGTAGATTGTCCACGGCCAGGACCACCACACCATCACCCCGATGTCCGTCGGTGACGGCCCGGGTCAGTGGATCTATCAGGTAAGCTGGCATACCGGAATCAGTTGATTTTACATTGCACTCAATGGAGCCATGGGTATCGCAAGTGATATCGGCAATGCCGCAGAACCGGGGAGACTCCGTGTTCTCGTACAGCCGTTTCAAATTGTCCCAAGTGACAAACCGAGGATATTGTTTGTCCCAGTACACAGCATTCACAAGCACGCTGATGGCTGGCATATATTGTTCAAATTTACTTTCAAATCGTTCCGGGTGGTCATAATACTCCTGGAGTTCAAAGGCCTTACCCTCTTTATTTGCCACCAGATCTTCTTCTTTAAAGACAGACACATAAACGGTTTTAGGATCAAATTCGCCCTTTTCCACAAAGGCAGCAAGATCAGCTGGCGCAATTCGCTGGGTGGGAAGGCAATCAAAGATTTGCTGGGCACCACCGGAGACATTGCCGTATCCCAGCACACCAATGACCATGGGACTGAGTTTTTCTGGCAGTCCCTGGGATTTAATTGTTTCCCCAATTTTTGTAATGTGCTCCTTGGCATCTGCCACGGAAGTGTACTGGTGGGCGGGCTTGCACGCCTTGAAAGGCGTATCAATGCCATGGTGCTCCCAGTATTCCCCCATAAGATGCAAAATATCAATGGCCCCGGCATCCCCGGCATATCGTCCAAAATAAATAACCCTGCGATTTTTATCGTCGGTGATTTTTTCGTAATCAATGAGGGTGGCGTTGCTGTCCATTATTTTTTTCAACAGCGGCATGCCAGATGCCTGCCCCTTGATGGTGTGGGAAAAGAAAATATAGGTTTTATCGTCAAGGATTTTCTCTTCAGGGATTTCCTTCACCCCAAAAACAACATCGCCCTGTTCCATGCCCTCACAGGCCTGTGCACCAGCAGCTTCATAGGCATCTTCGGTGAAAAAACGTTTTTCACTTTTTTCAATGTAGGCTTTGGCTCCGGTCTCTTCCAGGATTAACTTCAGATCCTCCGGTACAATGGATGCTCTTTTTTCCCAAATGTTTTTATCTTCTGCCCGAATAAGTAACGATTTCATAAAATCTCCCTGATATTTTAATAACCATCGGTTCGACCATTTTTTTATAACAAATTGAATTTATTGATATAAAAAAACAACAAATAAAAAATCCAAATAAAATTTTATTTAAATTACAGTATGTTATGATGGCCATCGAACCGAGGGTAATAAGGAACGTACCCCATTAAAGTAAGGTTTTACGCTCAACAAATTTGATATTCAATGCTGCCAGTTCCGCCAGCACGGGTTTATATATCTGGGAATGGACAGGAATGCAAACCCCCTTTAAATCAACTTTATCTTCGGCAATGAGCCGGGCAGATATGGCCGCTGGCAATCCAACGGTTTTGGACATGGAGCTGTCTCCCCCAGGCGTACCCGTATCCATCAGGGTGGACATGATCATCTCTTGTCTGCCGTCGGGATATTGCGCCACAAACTCATGATGCTGCAACAAAAGATCCACTTCGCCGTCATTATAGGTGAGCTTCTCTTTTAAAATATGGGCAAACATCTCAAACACCGACACTGTGTCCAGATCCAGGGTTTCATGGCTGAACATGCCAAGCCATTGCAATTTTTTTATGGTCAGGGAGTGCTTGGGAATTTTCAGGTAGGCCGCCACATCCGCTTGAACATCGCCCCCGTCACTGTGAATCATATTGGTGATCACCTGGCAGGGAGAGGTCTCTTGCATGTCAAACTTCATCTTCTGGTTCATGAGTCCCAGTTTTTTAAAAAAATCCCAGGTTTCGCAATAGCCTATGTTTCTAAGGGTGCCGCGATAAATATCTTTTGCCGTGGGAATACCATAAAGATCCAGGTACGGCAGGGCATCCCGGTTCACATAGGCCTCAAAAACGCCGGAGCCGGGAATGTCGGTGAGCCAATAATGTTCAAAGAGCTTGCACCCCGGCACATCCACAACCTTGCCATCCTCCAGGTATCGGCCATCATTGCCCGCAGCAAGCAATGCCCCTTCCGGGCTCCAGGAAAATTTATACCCCAGTGGATTATTGTTGTTTTTCATGGCTGGCAACCCCCCGCAATAAGAATGAAAGGTGGTCACCTCACCACCGGCAGCCTTGATTTCATCAATGGTTTTCATGGCAGCCATGTGATCAATGCCCGGGTCCACCCCCACTTCATTGAGAAAGATTAATCCCTTTTCCCTGGCAGCTGTATCAAGGGCCTGCATTTCCTCTTTCACATAGGATGCTGTCACCAGATTTTTTTTATGTTCAAGACACAGCCCTGCTATTTTGGGATGAAAATTCCAGGGAAGCAGACTGACCACAATGTCTGCCCTGGACACAAAATCATTGAGTTGCACCGTATCCTGGACATCCATGGCAATGGCCCGGCCCGAAGGATGGCCCTCAATCAGTGCATCTGCCCTGCTTTGCAATTGATCTGCAAGCACGACTTCAATATCTTCCTGGGCCAACAAATATCGTACAAGGGGACGTGCCACAAGGCCTGCGCCTAACACCAGAATCTGCTTCATTTTGCCTCCAAATTTTAATGTTGCTACTATTGAGGCAACACTAATATCTGGACAGCAAAGTGTCAACTGTTTTTTTCCTGAGAGCCCCTCTTCCACACCACGCACCCAAGACGTGGGATATAGAACGCAATGATTCACTGCTACCGCTTTTTTTTCAGTTGAGCACTCGGTTGGGGGGGGCTTGGCTACCCCGTGTTCCTCAGATATCCTTTTGAATCAAACGATAAAGGGCTTTATCAGCCAAGGACAGGGGCTCATTGAGATCTTCAACTTTGTGAAGAAAATAGTGGAAAAAATCATGGCGAAGGCTGTCCCTGCCGGAGATAACAAACCAAACGTTCCGGCCCCAATTGAGCACGGAATTGACCTCATCTCCTGCCACAAACATGCCGCAAAGCATCTCCTTCCGGTCCACAACAATATCAAAATAGCGGTGTTCCGGCCCCGGCTCATTAAGGTCAGTCTGGGGATGGATCACCTGAATTTCAAACATCTTCTCAACCGGTGCCATGGAAATATATTTTACCTGGATCCCCCGAAGTTCGGCGGCCTTTAAAGATTCATCAAGATGCATCCCCTCTTCAAGAGAAATCCGGACATAAATCTCATCCCGGGCCGCATCAATCATCTCCTTTGCTTTACCCATGGCCGCCACATGCCCTTTAATTCTCCAGATCACATCACTTCTGGCTTCTTTTTCTGCATCTTTTAAATCAGTCTCCAGGGCCGACAGGGCTGACTCATGGTCATGGCGAAGCCGTTGAACCAACTCCCTGGATGGGATGGGCGTATACATACCCTGGCTGGACTCCACCGCAAACCCCTTGGCTTTCAGGGTGCGGAGTACATCATAAATCCTTGCCCTGGGAATTCCAGAGTTGCGGCTTAATTGAGACCCATTGACCGGATGATCTCCCAGCAGCGATTTATATGCCGTTATGACATATTTAGAAAGCCCCACATTCAATTCAGTAATATCTTTAATCACTATATAATTCTCCCCAAAGCCCATGTTATAAGGCGATATCTGTCAAACAACAAACCCTCTTTACCTTCTTGCTTGCCGTTTCATTCGCCTTGTTTATTACGGCAGCACAAGGACAGGGTATCGAGTGTTGTCAACCCTTGAGGACGAATGAAAATCATACACAACCTTGCATGCTATTTTCCGGCCATCGACCTAAAAGTTACTCCAGCAGTAGTAACATTTTCCCATGGCCGTTTCAAGTCTTATTTGTTACTTGATCGATGATCGTTAAGCAGCTGGATTCACGTGGGCTTCATTCAATAACGCCAATAGCACAAACCTGATCCCCTGGTACCATGAATTGACCAGAATGGCTGAAATAATCAAGCTTAATTATTCCCTTGACAGGGAAACCAAAGCATTGATATATACCTGTTACCCTAACAGTGGCAACACTTACAAATTTAGTCGGGTCGACTATTAACAAAAAACAAGGGGGACCAATGCCAATGGCTGCTGTCACACCGTCACTTCATCTGTTAAAAACCGAACAGATCCAACAGATCCATCAACAATCCCTGGATATTCTGTCCGCCACGGGGATACAGGTGAACTCCCCCAAAGCGGTGGAACTCTTTGCCAAATCTTCCTGTCGCATTGAAAACAACAACCAGGTCTTCCTCGAAGAAGAGTTGGTGCAATGGGCCCTGGATCAGGCCCCATCAAGCATTAACATCCATAACCGTACCGGAGAGAAACGATTTAAACTGGGGGATCTTTCCCAGGATTCCACCCGTTTTGGCGTGGGGGTCACCAACCTTCACTACCAGGACCCCTTAACCGATCAGACCACCCCCTTTTCCATTAAACACATGGAAACGGCGGTGCGACTGGGGGATACCCTGGAACAGTTTGATGTAATCTCCACCCCGGGCATTGCCCAGGATCTGGATCCAAAAAACGCCGATCTTTTCTCCAGCCTTGCCATGGTGGCCAATACCACCAAACCCCTGGTGATGCTCATGTCGGAAAGCCGCTGCTTTGAACCGACCTTGGATATGATGGAATCCCTCCATGGGAACCTGGCAGAAAACCCCTTTGTCATTCCCTATTTCAATCCCATCACTCCCTTGGTACTCAACGAAGAGACCGCCGAAAAAATCCTGTTCACCGTGGAACGGGGCCTGCCCTTTATTTATAATAATTATGGCATGTCCGGGGCAACGGCCCCCATCACCCCGGGGGGCACCCTGGCACTTCTGAACGCAGAACTCCTGGCAGGTATCGTTTTTGCCCAAATTATCAAAAAGGGTACGCCCATCATCGCCGGAAATCTGCCAGCGGGATTTGACATGAAAAACATGATGAGTGTTTACACTCCCCATACCATGCTCATCAATCTGGCCTGCGCCGAGATGATGAACCATTATAAGATTCCCCACTCCGGAACCTCCGGCAGTGGACCCGGATGGGGACCAGACCTCCTGGCAGGCGGCACCTTCTGGATGAATCACCTCACCAGCATCATGGGCAAGGTGGGTCTTGCTCCCTTTGTGGGGGGAAACTTTGACTCCATGGCCTTCAGTCCGGCAGCCGTTGTGTATGCCAATGAGGTGATCAGACTTTCCCGCATCTTTAACCAGGGCTTTTCCATTGACCCTGAAACGGTGAACCTGGCTGAAATCGACGCCATGGGATCCGCAGGAAATTATATGGCGGCCCCCTCAACGGGGAAACGATTCCGGGAGTTCAGATTTGAGAGCCCCATCTGGCCGGGATATACCCTGGATCAATGGCAGGCCAACCAATGTCCGGATGCCGGGAAACTGTTGCGGGAATACACCCATCAGATGATTGAAACACTTACCCCACCAGATGACCACGACGAGCTAATCGACCGGGGAAAACAATTTATAACAGCGTATTCAAAAAATTGACTTAAACCCAAAAGGAATGATTTCCTATGAAACGAAACTTACACGCCGGAAGACTTTTGGGTTCCGGGCTGAGTCTCAACATCCTCACCGAGGATGAGTTGGAAGAGATTCATCTGGGAACCCTGGAGGTTCTGGCAGAAACAGGTGTGTTTGTGGAGAACCACGAGGCACTGGATCGCTTTGAAGAAGGCGGTGCCCATGTGAACCGCGAGACCCGCATCGTAAAAATCCCCCCCTATGTGGTGGAGGATGCCATTCGATGGGCCCCCTCCAAAGTGGTATTGCACGGACGGGATCCCAAACATGACATTGTTCTTGAAAGTACCCGGGTTCACTTCACCAACTTCAGTGAGGGGGTGATGATCAACGACCCCTACACCGGAGAGAACCGCCCCCCCTTTAAAAAGGATGTGGTGGATTCTGCCAAGGTCATTGATTTTCTCGATGAAATTGATTTTTGTGAAAAAGCCCTGGGCGCCCATGATGTAAACCAGGACACTGTGGCCCTTCACAATGCCGAAGCCTATCTCACCAACACCACCAAGCATTGCGCCTTTGGCCCGGTGAACGGCATCTTTCTGAACAAGATCATTGACATGGGCAAGGCCATTGCCGGGGGAGAAGAGGCCTTTGAAAAACGCAAATTGGTCTCATTCACCACCTGCCCGGTGAGCCCCTTGAAACTCATTGCAGACTGCTGTGAGATCATCATGGAGTCTGCCAAAAACAATGTGGTCTGCAACATTCTCTCCATGGCCATGGCCGGCGGCACCTCTCCGGTGACCCTGGCTGGCACCCTGGTAAATCACAACGCAGAAATCCTGGCCGGCATCACCCTGGCCCAACTCACACGACGGGGCACCCCGGTGATCTACGGCAGTTCCACAACGGCCATGGATTTAAAACTTGCCGCCGCCACCGTGGGAACGCCGGAGTGTGCCTAGGCTGTCGAAAATAGATAGCTCAATAATATCAATATATTATATTAATTAAAAATATCAGCAAATCAGCAATATATTGATTTTACTTGCATCTTGCCTTGGCATGCTATTTGCTTCATAATGGAAG
>Ga0208900_1000521_pt1 | contig 23928 bp, 21 predicted proteins | sample AntAceMetag02UKK_FD_184763 | JGI IMG/M metagenome (GOLD analysis project Ga0208900, IMG submission 184763) | Saline lake microbial communities from Ace Lake, Antarctica - Antarctic Ace Lake Metagenome 02UKK (SPAdes) (version 2) | ecosystem: Environmental > Aquatic > Non-marine Saline and... | reverse complement strand
AAAGTGATAGCCATTATTTACATCCACAAAAATGGTAGTAGAACCTTTATTTTTTTTCTATCAAAAATATTGATTTTACTGATAGTCTTCATCCTCTGATTTACCTTTCTGCGGCAGGCCATCCATGCAGGTTTTCATCTTAAAATTATTGATATAGGCAAAAATCAGGATAACCACAAGAGCGGCAATGGTGTAATATACAAACATTGGTATGGGTACCGGATCGCCGGCGGCATAAGAGTGCAGGCCTGAAAGGTAGTAGTTAACCCCAAAATAAGTCATCAACACCGAGCTAAAGCCCACCACCGCAAGGGCATTAAAAATATACCTGCCCATGATGCCTGGAATAAAATTGAGGTGAATGATGGCAGCATATACCAAAACTGTTATCAAAGCCCAGGTTTCTTTCGGGTCCCAGCCCCAGTACCTTCCCCACGATTCGTTGGCCCAAACACCACCAAGAAAAGTCCCGATGGTGAGCATATAAAGGCCGATGGTTAGCGTGGCTTCGGCGGTAAAGGATATTTCACGTATGGTGAGGTTGAAGGTTTCCAGATTCTTCTTGTTTTGAAAAATCATCAAAAACAGGTTGAACAATCCCAATATCATCCCCATACCCAAAAATCCATAGCTGGAAGTAATAATGGCCACGTGGATGGTAAGCCACACCGATTTGAGCACAGGCACCAGGTTGGTTACCTCGGGGTTCATCCAGTTGAGGTGGGCCACCATCAGCGTAAGCGATGCCAACACAGTGGTTGCAGCCAAAGCTATGCTCGACCTTCGTGACAATAAAAACCCGCCAAGCATAGTAGCCCAGGCAATAAAAATCATCGACTCGAAACCATTGCTCAAGGGGGCATGTCCCGAAATATACCAGCGGGCGGCAATGCCCAGGGTTTGAAAAACAAATAAAATAGCGATAACCCAGACCAGCACTTTTCTGGCCAGACCAATTTTGAATTTTGGGTTAACAAGGTTCCCGAAAATAAGGATCAGGAATATAAGGCCAAGTGCCCCATAATACTTGAATAGTCGTTCAAAAATTTCGACTTTATTGTAAAATATCTCTATACCTTTTCTACGATCAGAAGGCAAAATTTCGGAAGCATATTTTTTCTGGTATAAGTCGATGGCGGTAATGAATTTGTTGGCACCACCATAATCTCCGGTTTGGGATGCACTCATCAAATTTTCGATATACATGGGTATAACATTCTTCACAAAATTGCTGTCGTCACTCGGTATGCCCGATACTTTATCGCCCGGCGAAAACCATTGTCCGGATGGATCGGTAGTTTTTGGAAACACCTGTACATAAGAGTGCGTATAAATCAAATAAAAAATATTTACCTTTTCATCGGCTTTAATAATTTCCTTGTCGTACTTGCTTTGATCGATGGTTTTTTTCTGGTGGGCCTCTTTCACGGTTTGGCCAAGCAAGTAGTTATTTTGCTGGCTAAAATCAAAGAAATCGCTAAACGCAGCATATTTACCGTTGATGTTGAGTTGCTTCCTTAAATCATCATTCCCTATCTTTAGCATTGGAACGGTTTGCCATGTTGCGGGGTCGGAAATAATTCCCAAAAATACCTGGTCGGAATTAAGTCCTTCGAGGGTGCTTTTGCCGGTAAATTTCCGAAGGAACTTCCCGGTAAGTGTATTCATGGGTTCGAGCCGGTTGCCCGGACCAAGCACAACCAGTTCGCCAAACTTCTTGGCGTGGCCCTTGTCGATCACATTTACGTTTATCCCGTTAATGTTAACTTTTCCCTGCGCCTTTAGTCCCGACCATGGAATTAAGGATACCAGGATGATGATGAACGGCAACAGCTTCATTTTTTTCTCGCGTGTTTCTGTAATTTTATTCAGGATATGTCTGAACCTGGTTCTTTTGGATATAAGCGAATAAATCATCCCCAGCGCCATGAGGGCGTAGCCAATATAACTAAATATGGTTCCAAGGCCATCATGATTTACCGACAGCACCGTTCCCCTTTCATCGGTATCGTACGAGGACTGATAAAACCTGTAGCCCTTGTAATTCAGGATGTGGTTCATAAATATACGAAAGTCAAATTCTTCACCATTATTTTTATCGATCAGGGTTACTTCACTGGCGTAGGATGAAGGGCTGTTTGAACCCGGGTATCTGTCCAAAATAAACTCGTTGAGCTGAATGGCGAAGGGTATCCTGATGGGTAAAGCGCCATAGCTTAGTGTAATTTGTTTGCCGTCAACATCGGCGGTATATTCTTCGCCATAAACGCCCCGAGTACCCAAAACATAAGCATCCGTGGTTTTATTTCCACTCGAAAGTTTTAATAAAAGGGCATCCAAACCTGAGCCTTGCTGACCATTCCCTCCGGAAGTAACAGGCCGCATATCACCGCTGGGTTCAAAACTTTGCAATACCATCCGTGTACTCCCGATGCTGTATAGTTGCATGGCCTGAAAAAGGGCTTGCTTTCCGGGTTCAATAAAATCAGTTGCCTCGCCCCCCATCATCGATATAAACAGGGTGTCGCTTGCCGAAAAGTACAGCGAATCGTTTATCACGGTTATGTTAACCAGGTTTTGTTGTGTTGCCGGAGCATTCAGGCCAATGCTAAAACTTCCCAGCCTTTTGCTTTCGCCTCCTTTTACAATCAAGGTTTGCCTGCCTGCCTCAGTCATCATAAAAAGTGAAACCACGGGGCTACCTCCTTCAACAGGCGTAAGCACAAGGCTCGCATTTTGAACAAAGCCTTCGGTTTCGATGGTAATATTTCCATCGGGAGTTTTTAGCTTAAGATCAGGAGCCTGCATTCTGTATCCCGACATCAGCATTTTTGTTTGGTCGCTAAAAACAGCAGAGCCATTATCGTAGGAAGCGGTGAGGTAGGTATTTGAAGAAACAATTTCGCTGGATGAGTTCCCCTCGCGGATGTGCATCATCCCTTCGAAACTGACAAATCGGGTAATGCCGGATCCTATTAAAATCACAATAAATGAAATGTGAAACATGAAGAGCGCGTATTTTTTGCGTTGCCAGATTTTATTTATCAGGAGGCTTCCGGCAAGGTTTACACCAAGAAGAACCATCATTACCTCGAACCACGTCGCACTATAAATGGCTGCCTGTGCAGCAATGGTACCATAATCGTTTTCGATAAAGGTAGCCATGGCTGACGAAAGGGCAAACATTAACAGCAGAACCACCGTGAGTTGCATCGAAAAAAGTGTGTCGAATATCTTTTTCATAAAAAATTATCAGTTTAAAAAATTATATTAACAATGATGAATTTGGCAAAGATACAAATCAAACAATGAAAGGATAATTTTTATAGGATTATTATCGTACTCCAATGCTTGAATAAGGTTTGAAAGGCATGTTTGGCTGATGGAAAAAACACTGAAATATTGCTAAAACTGTTTAAAGTCAGCTAATTTTATTTGTTATTTTTAAAAAATATTTACGGCAAAAATGGCGAAACATAAATATCATTTATTAATGATGACCTTGACAATTTTTCGTTGATAATTATCATTTAAATCCAATATATAAATCCCAATTAATGGAAATCTTTATTCTTTAATCCACTTGCCGGATTGAATAAGACCGTTTTTGTTTTTAATTTCATAAAAAAACAAACCTTTTGGGAGTGCTGCTGTATTTACCCAGAACAGGTCGGATTCAATTTCGATATCGAAAACATTATTTCCAAGAATATTCGTCAACGAAAACCTACAATTGCAGCAGGGAAATGAGTTCTTAATAGTGATGAAGCTGGTGCCCGGATTTGGATATACTTCAGCAAAATACGTTTCATTGGTTTCCTGACTTTCGATGGAAGTTACGATCAATCCTTCGCCATTTACATCCGATTTTACCAGTCTCGCATTGTAATGTCCATCTCCTGCAATATAATATCCCAAATTATGATTGAGGATCACATCGTAAGCACAATTGTAGTAGCTCAGGTTTTGCATTTGCCACTCCTCAGTTCCCGCGTCATCGGTTTTTAAATATAAGAATGTAGATATCCCATTTGGCAGGTTTTGGGAAATGATGCTTCCACAAATAATAAAACCGCCATCCGGGGTTTGTATAAATCCGAAAGCCTTATCAGTTTTTGGAAGTTCACTATAAGAAGTGTGTGTTAGATTATTGTTGCTATCGAATTTCCATAATATGATGTCGATGCTTCCTTCTTCACTTAAGCCATCACCAATCAGGGCATAGTTTCCATCATCGCAAACAATTACTTCTTTTCCTTCACTATATTCAATATCCGAAAAATACTCCCATAATACATTTCCCTGATTGTCCAATTCGAGTAGATACATTTTTTCCGGATCAATATATCCCGGATCAAAATACGATTCGGTTGTTGTTCCGGTAATCAAATAGTTCCCCTGATCGTTTTTAATAATCGAATTTGCTCTTGAGTCCAATTCTGTTAGATATTCTTTTCGTAATAATACTATTCCATTGGTATCCATCACCAAAAGGGTTGTTTTTGACTGCCAGCCGTAATTCTGATTATCAAAGTAATTGGTGCTGCCAACAGCAACAAGTTTTCCATTGTCAACCATCATATCATTAACCCACCCAATATCCTGAGTATGTTTTGAAAACAATGTATCGCCATCATTATTTAATTTTAGCAATCGGGCATCATTTTCAAGTTCATCCTTCGTGCTTTTAAAATCGGATTGAATGGGAACAGGAAACAATGGATTAAAACAAAACGAAAAATAATTACCAGCAGAAGTTTGTACCAAGGTGTGGGTGATGAATTGATAGGAATAAGGAAAATTGTATCCCTTCGACCAAATTTTAACACCATTGGAATCAACTCTCATAAACCCGGGTGAACTTTCGAACCAACCAAATTCCGCATATCCGGAAAGGAATAGCTCATCGTTTTCGGTTTGTATAATTTTAGTAAAACGAGCCACACTGCTGCTTTGTGGGAATGTGTAAACATGATCCCAGGTTAAGGGTTGAGCTTGTAATTGTGTAAACATGAACATTAGGCATGTAAACCAGGCAAAATTGATAAGGTGCGTTTTCATATTTGTTTTTGTTAATTAATAAAAGAGTCCACCAAAACTAAAAAAATTTTAGTAGTTAACCCCAAAATTTTACACAACTTTTCTATAATATCGTAATAGTTAGATATGAGTTTCGATATAGTTTTGCAGCATTATTTACTCACAAAAACTAAATACAATGAAAAGATTATTTTTTAGATTGCTCATGTTAACTGCCGCAACTGCCATTTCGTTATTGATGGTTCAGTGCAACAAAGCTGAAGATTTAACTGCCAGCTCAACCACCTCTGCCTACAATTACGTAAGTCCTGTCGAAAAAGCCATGCTTATCGAAGAAGGTACTGACGGTATTCCTGAAATCATCGAATGTATTTACACCTGCATCAATGGCCTTCCTTATGAAGACCTTTCAGAAGGTGAAATTGCAACACTAAACTACATGCGCGAAGAAGAGCTGCTTGCCCATGATGTGTATGTAGCCATGTACGATTTGTACCATGTTCCGGTGTTCAACAACATTTCAAACAGTGAATTTATCCACAGCACCGCCATGAAAGCGATTATCGAAAAATATGAACTACCCGATCCTGCCGCTAACCATGTGGAGGGAGTTTTTGAAGATGCTTCCATCCAGGAATTGTACGATGCGCTGACAGCCCAGGGTTCGGTGTCGTTCCAGGATGCACTTGTTGTTGGAGCCACCGTTGAAGATGTGGATATCTGGGATTTGATTGAACATATAGAAAACGATGTGGATAACGAAGACTTGAGCTACGCACTAAATCAGCTTTACCGAGGTTCGCGCAATCACATGAGGGCTTTTACTGCCCATCTTACTTTTCAGGGAATGACATACACACCGCAGTTTATTACCCAGGAATTGTATGATGAAATTATTAATTCAGGCTGGGAAATTGGCAATGGATTTTGTGTGTGCAGCAGCGGCTGCACTGATAGTTCAGAGATTTTAAGGACAGAATAGTTCTTGAAATAAAATAATTTACACAGGGAAATCCAAAATATGGGTTTCCCTTTTTTGTGTTTAATCTGGTCATTCCTTGTCAGCAAACATTAAATAATGGGATTTCTGGTATTCGTTTATTGAGTTGGTTTTTATAAGGACAAAATGTTCTGCTTCCATTTTTGTGAATACAAAACCAATGTACATAAAAGAACAGATTTCTCTGCCATTGTGCTTCTTACCAATGACAGGTATTTGAATGAAGTTGGGTTGCACTTTGCGAGAGAGACCTCTCAGTCGCCCCGTCCCGATAACTATCGGAACGGGGCTCCTTCGAGGTGACATGGATTTGGGGGATTTGGGGGGTGGGTGAAAGTGGGTGCAAAGCACCCACTTTCACCCACCCCATTCACAACCGGGGGCTTTGTCATTTCGATGCCGCACACCTAATGTCATTTACTTTAGCACACGTCAAAAATCATCTCCCAAAAAAGTTATCATCGAATTAAACGAATCTCTACCTGCCATAGGCAGGTCAAATCCGATAAATTCGTTTAATCCGATGATGATATTTTTTCTTTTGATAAGAATTGTGTGATATTCCATATTCATTTTTCAGGTATGAAAACCTTAAGTTAATGGCATTAGGGGGGGGTATAATTTTACCATCCTGCCCTTCGATGCCGTACCCGACATTACAAACAACCAGGTGCAAATAATCACGGTTTCGCCAACGCTGGCACCGCAGGAAGTGGAGCAGTTTACTACCTTTCCGGTCGAGATTGCCATGGCCAACGATGTGGTTGAAATACGTTCGATTTCCCGCTATGGGCTGTCGGTGGTAACGGTAGTTTTTAAAGATAATGTTGATCCCTACCTCGCGCGGCAACTGGTAAGTGAGCAAATTAAACTGGCGGAAGCCGAAATTCCCGAAGGCATGGGAAGCCCCGAAATGATGCCGGTAACAACAGGTTTGGGCGAAATTTATCAATATGTGCTTGAACCCAAACCCGGTTATGAAAATATTTATACCCCAATGGAAATACGGACGGCTCAGGATTGGATCGTGAAACGATATTTATCCGGGATACCCGGAATTGTGGAGATAAGCAGTTTTATTTATGAAAAAATACAACAACGCATCTGAATACTTCTTTTCAGCTAAACCGCTAAACATATCTCTTAATTGGTAATATAAATCCTCATTTTCATCGTCAACTCTTAAATTTGGAGTTTTTGCTTTTAAAATTTATTTTTTTCCGGTTGACAATATATGTTCTCCCTATCTCCTGGAGTTCTTTAGTTAATAATTCAAAATCAGATTTAACACCTTTGTAAAAAGCCATCAATTTTAAATTGATGTCGTTAATTATTGCTTTCTTTGGCTCTAAATGAAAGCTCAAAGCACCCCCACCAAAAAATGGTTCAACATATCTACCTCTAAACTCTGGGATGTGTTTAATTAAATGTGGTATTTCTTTCGATTTACCTCCCCTGTATTTTACCCGTGGTTTCATGATTATTACTTTTTAAATCCAGATTTATACTCAATTACGCTATCGTGTACAATGTCAAGAACTTTTTCAGCATTCTCTTCATCTTTTACAACTGAATAAATCTGTTCAGCAAGCCAAAGATTTAGAAGTGAATTTTTATCCATCCCCAACAAATCTGCAATAAAAGATACTTGTTCTCTTTTTGCACGTCTTTCTCCTCGCTCAATTTTACAATAAGTTGCAGTATCAATCTCCAATGCAGCAGCCAATTGCCTTTGGGGCAAATGCTTTTGTTCTCTTAATTGTTTAATTCTATCAGCAAATAGCATATTGAGGTATTTTGTCTTGACATTATTTGGCAAAAACAAATTATTTTACTTTATAAATCAATATTTCTTTTCATGAAATATTAAAATTTTGAACATCTTTACCTGAAAATTATACACTAAGGTTACATATTTCAACCTAATTTTGCCGCCTTTTTAATACTTCACAAAACTAACTTATCAAACATGAAAAAATCAGTGCTAATTCTACTCTTACTGTTGCCTTTCGGCTTACTCAACGCGCAAATTACACTCGAAGCAGATTATGGATATTCCGGTGCATTTACAGAACTTGCCGTTTCGGGACACAAATTTTTTGCTATGGATGTTACCAACAAACAATGCAAACTTTATAATACCAATCATACACTTTGGAAAACCATAGATCTTAATATTCCTGCCGGAGAATATTTGTATGATATCAGGTATGTATCCGAAAACCTTTTTACTGATGATAACTCCTTGGCCTTATGCTACATTTATTATTTCTACGATGAAACATATCAATATTACACCTACACCCTAAAAATTATTAAGGAAGACGGTACTGTACTAAAAACCATCGAAGGAGCGCAGTATGTAACCGCCGTTGACCTTGGTGAAGATGGCACAAAACTGCTGGTGTATGTTTACGATTACAGCAATATTTTTTACAGCATCACAACCCTTGTTTACGATTTGCCCGGACAATTGGTTTCATCGGGAGCAGGTGTAGGCTCTGATTTTGAAGCTTTCGCGCAAAATGCTTTTCCAAATCCGGCTGCCGATTACGTGATAATCCCATTCACCTTGCCCGAAAACACTACAAACGCCACGCTTAACTTAAGCGATGTGAATGGCAAACTGATTAAAACCTTTGATGTTGATAACCATTTTAAGGATATCAGAATTAGTACTGCCCAACTTCCAAAAGGAATTTATTTCTATCACCTCGAAAATGATAATTACAGGTCGGAAGCCAGGAAAATAATTGTTGATTAGTACAACAAAAATTAATTATAATGAATATTAAAAGCAACATCGCCTTAAGTGATTCGGGTTTTATTTTCAACCCCGATACCGGCGAATCTTTCACGGTAAATCCTCTGGGAGCATCAATCATCTCCTACCTTAAAGATGGAAAAACAGTAGCTGACATTACCGGCGAACTCACCAAAGTTTACGAAATTGACGCAAATACTTTAGAAAAAGACACGGAGGATTTTTTAGGTTTGCTAAAAAACTTTTCACTCTTAACTGATGGCTAAAAAACGTAAACTAACCATAGCCGTTTCGGCCCTGAATGCCATCGACAGTCCAGGCCCCGGGGTAGCAGTAATACGTGCGCTCAGGGAAGCCGAAAGCTTTGATGTGAAAATTATAGGCCTGGCTTACGAATCGCTCGAACCCGGGATTTACATGCACGACCTGGTGGATAAAACCTACCAGTTTCCATATCCTTCCGCAGGTGTTGACACCGTTTTGGAACGATTGGAATACATCCACGAAAAGGAAAAAATTGATGTGCTGATTCCCAACTTCGATGCCGAACTCTACCCCTTTATCAAGTTGGAGTCAACGCTGAAAGAAATGGGGATTCATACCTGCCTGCCTACCATGCAGCAATTTGAAGAACGCCATAAGATGAACCTGAATGAATTCGGCGAAAAGTACGACATCCTCGTTCCAAAAAGCAAAAACCTCAACGACATAAGTGAAGTCCACAGGATAGAAGAAGATTTCGATTTTCCGGTGCTTATCAAAGGCAAATACTACGATGCACACGTGGCTTACAATGTAGAGCAGGCAAAAACCTTTTACAACCGTATCAGTGCCAAATGGGGATATCCTATCATTGTCCAGGAATTTGTGCATGGTATGGAATATAATGTTACTGGCCTTGGCGATGGAACCGGAAAAACTATTTCGGCTATTCCTATGCGCAAGCAATACATCACCGACAAGGGAAAAGCCTGGGGCGGTATTTCGATTTCGGATAAAAGAATGTTGGATCTAACCGACAAATTCATAAGCCAGACAAAATGGCGGGGAGGCTTTGAGCTTGAGCTGATGAAAGATAAGGATAATAAGTTTTACCTGCTCGAAATAAACCCCCGTATGCCGGCATGGATTTACCTTTCGGTTGGCGTAGGGCACAACATCCCCGAAGCTTTGGTAAAATTAGCCTTAGGAGAAAAGCTTGAACCCCTGGGTGAATACAAGGTTGGGAAAATGTTTGTACGCTTTGCCTGGGACATGATTGTCGATATGCAGGATTTTCAAACCATCTCTACCATGGGCGAATTATAATTTTGGGAGAGTAAAGACAAGGCATGCCTTGTCTCTACATCACACATTAGCCGTACAGACAACGCATGCGTTGTCTGTAAAGAAATAAAACAACAATTATCAAAAGCTTCTACAACACGCACAATCAATATTATATACAACAGTACAGACAAGGCATGCCTTGTCTCATTTCAAAAAATAAAACAGATGGAAAAACAAAGATATGAGCGTCCGCTAATTAAAAGAATGGAAAACGACATGCCCAATAAATTTGGCATGAAACCCGAAAATTTTCCTAAATCAAAAATTGATGGCGTTAAAGTTTCTGAACTAATCGCCGAGCACGGGTCTCCGCTTTTTGTAATATCAGAAGCCACCGTAAGGGACACTTATAAAAAAGCAAAAAAAGCATTTACCACAAGGTATCCAAAAGTGCAGTTTGCCTGGTCGTACAAAACGAATTACCTCGATGCTGTTTGTAGCATTTACCACCAGGAAGGCTCATGGGCCGAGGTAGTTTCGGGCTTCGAGTACCAAAAAGCACTTAACAACGGTGTGAGCGGGAAACGAATTATTTTTAACGGACCCGACAAAACCGAAGCCGACCTGGAACTTGCCATCACCAATGGGTCATTAATCCACATCGACCACCTGGACGAATTATACACCATTGTAAACCTCACAGGGAAACTTGAGCAAAAACCCAGGGTAGCCATCCGCGTAAATATGGATACCGGCATTTACCCCATGTGGGACAGGTTTGGGTTCAATTACGAAAACGGGCAAGCCTGGGATGCCCTGAATAAAATTATGGCCTCCGGCAAAATGGAACTGATGGGGCTACATTGCCACATTGGAACCTTTATGCTTAGCGCGAAAGCTTATGCCGTTGCTGCAACCAAGCTCAGCGATCTGGCTTTGGGCATCAAAAACAAATGGGGGCACGAGATTAAGTATATCGATCTTGGGGGCGGATTTCCATCCAAAAATACTTTGAAGGGTTCGTACCTCCCCGGAAGGGATATTAATCCGGGCTTTGATGATTTTGCCGAAGAAATCTCCTCGGCCTTGCTCAAAGCAAATTTCTCGCCCGACAGCCTGCCTTTATTAATCCTCGAAACCGGCCGTGCACTGATTGATGAAGCCGGGTATTTGCTCGGGACAGTAATTTCAAACAAACGTTCTTCGGCAGGCAAGCGCACCACCATTATCGATGTTGGAGTCAACATTCTTTTTACCTCCTACTGGTACGACCATAAAATATCGCCGGCACAGGAGTTTACACAATTTTCGGAAACTACCACATTGTATGGCCCGCTTTGTATGAATATTGATGTGGTTCGCGACAATGCCTTATTGCCCCTGCTCAACAAAGGCGATCATTTTGTGATACACCACGTGGGCGCTTATAACATGACCCAGTGGATGCAGTTTATCACGCTCCGCCCAAAAGTTGTACTGATCGATTTGGATGGAAATGTGCATGTAATACGCAAATCGGAAACCATGGAAACCTTCAGCCAGCAGGAAAGCAAGCCGGAACATTTGAAGAAATTTGAGTTGTAAAATATTTGCATTTTAGCAGCCATAAGCCAAAAAGCATCTTTTCAGACCCATAACAAATTACATTGATACGAGCCATCGTATTCTTAATCAATTTACTATTTTTGTAAATAAATCTTATCAATAGGCAAATTAAAATGCCTGTCTTTAAATACAATGCTTTAATAGAATGAGCCTAGATGCCTCCATACAACTAAATGATGCTTTAGGAAAGCTGCGAATGGATGATCATCATTCATCCGGATTGAGGTGGGTTTCCAGCAAAGAGGATGAAAAGGATGCTACAATTTTTTTGGTATTGGAGCAAGCTCAGTTGTTTGGCGCCATTGCGGTTTATTTTCGATTTTTTGAGGATGAACGGTCTCCACGACCTCAAATTTTTATTTACTCTTTTAGTGATTACAATACTGCGAGAAAAAAAGCACCAAATATTCATCATCATTTATGGAATGCGGGACTTGTACCTTACTGTTTTATTTTTGAAGGCTCACGAATTCTCGTTTTCAACTGTGGGGAAAAACCTGAGATAAACCCTTCGACCGAAGATTTTATAACTTCTCCACACGACATTATCGACCTGTTAAGTAAAGTTCAGGATAAGCTCGTTAAATATTCTGCCCGTCAATTCGACTCCGGACTTTTCTGGAATTCTGATGTTGGGGAAAAATTTAATTATAGCAATAGTGCTTATGAACAGCTATTGACTCAGCTCAAAAACCTCAAGAACAACATCATTTCGCGCATGGGTTTACAACATGCCAAGTTGATCAAAAGGGTTTTGATGATGCTAATCCTGATAAAATATCTGGAAGAAAGAAAAGATACACTCGGTCGGGGAGCATTAATTCCCAACGATTTTTACATAGAATTCAACCCACAAAACCCGACCCTTACAGGTGTATTGGAAAATGCTGGTTCTTTTATTGCTGTTCTTTCTAAACTTTCAAGCAAAGAACACTTCAATGGTCAAATATTTCTTTTGAATAAGGATGAAATTTCAGTTTTAAAAGATCTTGATCTTAGATATTTTCAACAATTTGTTCTGGGAAATACTTCATTTTTTTCCTCCGGAAAGCAGGGGATTGGGCAAATTTCATTATGGAAATTGTATCAGTTTAATTATTTGCCAATTGAACTCATTAGCCATATTTACGAGGATTTTCTTGGGGATGAGAATGGTACCAGGAAAAAAGGTGTAGTATATACTCCTCCGTATTTAGTGCAATTTCTAATTGATAAAAGCATGCCTCTTGGCAATCCAAAAAAAACATTCAAAGTTTTAGATCCTGCATGTGGTTCTGGCATTTTCCTGGTTGGGGCTTTTAAAAGAATGATACAATGGTGGCGAATTGAGAATAACCTGGAAAAACCACGAAAAGAGAATATTGAAGAATTAAAGAAAATTCTACTAAACAATATTTTTGGATGCGATATTGAGGGGGAAGCTATAACCTTAACCTATTTTAGTTTAGGCCTGGCGTTATTAGATGCATTATCACCAAAAGAAATTTGGAATAATGTACACTTTGATAATTTAATAGGAAAAAATCTATTTCCCGGCGATTTTTTTAAAACCCTGAAAAATAATATACTCGCCCCAGATTTTGATTTAATTATTGGAAACCCGCCATTCGAATCTAAGTTTACCAATTGGGCTAACATTGTTGATGAAGCAGAAAAAAGCAATAACCCTGAACGGCCCGAAGTACCAGATAAACAAATAGCTTTATTATTTTTAGAACAGTCATTCAAATTACTAAGCCAGGGGGGAAATTGTTGTTTAATATTACCCTCAGGCCCTGTGTTGTATAATACAAAGACACACGATTTTAAAAAGTATTTGTTTGAAAATAACTATTTCAAAGAGATTCTTGATTTTACACCATTACGGGCAAAACTTTTTACGGGGAGCAGTTCAAAAGCCAAGCCTGCTGTTATTACTGTTTTTGCAGAGAATAGCATTCCAAATGGAAAACCGGTTTACCAACTTATTTTTCGTAGGACAAGAGCCTCCGGCGAAAAAATTGAATTCGAGATCGATCATTACGACATACATAAAATTGCCTACAAAACAGCTTTGGATATCCCTGGAGTATGGCAAACAAATTTTATGGGTGGCGGGAGGCTTCACCAGCTTGTAGCGAGAATTAAGGAAAGCAACTCACTACAGGAGTATTTGGATACAATGATTAAAGATCGTGGTTGGAAAGTAGCCGAAGGATGGATAGAGTCGCCAACATCTGCTCCTTTAAAAAAAATTCAACAATTAATTGATAAGATTGACAGATCAACAACAGAAGAAAAAGAATTAGAAGAACTTAAAACAAAACATGAGGCCGACTGGATTACGGGCCATCCATTTGTTGAAACAGAAGATTTTACTGAAAATGGAATTAAACAAACTAATAATTGTAGTATTGACTATTTTTATAGGTCATCAAAAAAGAATAAAGAAATTTTTCAACCACCACATTTATTAATAAAAGAACAATCTGGCAATTCTTCAATTCCAATTAAATTTAGCGATGAGTATCTCACCTTTCGAAATGAAATAATAGGTATATCTTGCCCTTCCTCTGATTTTGAAAAGCTGAGAGAAATCGAATCACGGATAAAAGGAAACTCTGCATATTCTGCTCTTTTATGGTTGTTAAGTGGGCGTATAATCACAACAAGAGAAGGTGTCGTATTAAAAAGTGATATTTTATCACTTCCATTTCCTCATGAGAAATTGGAGTTTAATCCTATCGAAAAAATATTATTGGATGATATTACGAATCATTATTCGGCTTTTAGAAAAGAAGGAGAAAAGAGTGATGTGCTTAATGCTGCAACAAACAATGATTTAAATGATTTTGGGGAACTTTTTTGCAGAATACTAAATGTGGTTTATAAAAACTTTAAACCAATTTCGCCAATCGTTGGGAATGGATTTATTGCTTTTCCATTTATGTTGGGAGATACACCAGAGATGGACATCCCAAATTCAATAGAATTAATTGAAAATCAACTAAAAAATATTATTGATAATAAAGTTAGTTTCAATCTTTGGATAAAGCGAATTGTAAAAGTTTTCCATAAAAATGTAATATTCCTATACAAACCTAACCAGAGAAGGTATTGGCTAAAGTCGATCGCAGTGCGTGATGCGGATGAAACATTTTTGGACTTATATAACCAGGGTAAATAATGAGTCGGATGGAGAGCAATACATTTGGTATCTTGAGTAGTGCAGACGATGGTAGCATTGTTAATTGCATTTTTAATTATGTAGCAATTATTCTTAACGACTTTAAGGGCGATAAAAACGAAAATGAAAATGGACTAACAAACAGCTTGTGCAAAACCCTGGAATTTAAAAAGCCATCAGAATATCCTTTCTTTTTTCACCACCAAAACATTGAAAACGATAAGATAAATACATCGACTGATTTTGCAGTTTTTGGCACCTACGCCTATGTACAACAAAATCATTATACTTCAAATCAGGAAGCCCCGGCACTAATTAAATTTGAGGCCAAACGACTAACAAACAAACTTCCTAAAAACAGGGAAAAGGAATATGCAATAGGTGAATATAAACTTTGGGAAATAATACGCAATTCAGGTGGACTTGAAAGATTTAAAAATGGGAGACATGGAAAGGATGTAGTCCATGCCGGGATCATTGGATATGTCCAATCTGATTCCTTTACATACTGGTTTGATAAAGTAAATAATTGGATTAATGAGGAAATTGAAAACCCCCACGACAAATCTTTATGTTGGGATGGTGGTGATCTGTTAACCATGATTCAGTCGGAAAATAATCTTTCAGAGTACTTTTCAAAAACAAAACGATATAATAAACATGAGGCATCTATGGGTTAATTTATGTTGGATCGATTAGGTGAGACATTGTCTCAACATATTATAACACATACTCAAATAATAAAGGTAAAACCATTAATGACCATAAATTCACAAAAACAATTAATCGAATTTCTCCAGGGCATCCTTTACAGTTACTCCCAGGTATTCTTTTCTAAAAATATTGTTTTTGCACTTATTCTTATTGTTGTATCATTTTTCGATTGGCTGGCCGGGCTGGCCGGGTTGCTGTCGGTAGTTTTTGTTAATGGTGTCGCCATACTGATGGGTTACAACCGCAACAATGTAAACCAAGGTTATTACGGTTTCAACAGTTTGCTTGTTGGCCTGGGCTTAGGAATTTATTACCAGCCGGGCTTTGCTTTTTTTTTCCTGCTGGCCTTTGCAGCAATTTTTACATTTTTCCTCACCATCTGGCTCGAAAATCATTTTGGAAAATATGGCCTTCCCTACCTTGCCTGGCCATTTTTGTTGGGCATTTGGATGGTAAGCCTTGCCGCACGAAAGTTTACGGCGCTCGAATTAAGCGACCGGGGTTTGTACATGATCAACGATATGTACGATTACGGCGGCACTTTTATGGTAGATATTTACCATTGGATAAATAATCTTCCAATCCACGAATCCATCCTCATTTATTTCCAATCGTTGGGCGCAATTTTCTTCCAGTACCATTTGCTTGCCGGAGTGCTCATTGCTGTTGGCCTGCTTTTTTATTCCAGGATTGCATTTTTACTTTCGCTGGTAGGATTCTTCTCCGCATACTTCTATTATTTTTTTATTGGGGCAAATTTTGGGGAACTGAGTTACGATTACATTGGCTTTAATTATATTCTTACGGCCATTGCCATCGGCGGTTTTTTCTTCATCCCTTCAAAATATTCGTTTTTGTGGGTGCTCCTGCTTACGCCCATCATCTCCATTATCATCTCATCCACAAACGTATTTTTCCACAATCTGCAATTATCCATTTATTCGCTGGCTTTCAATATAATTGTTGTGCTGTTCGTGTATGCCATGAAATTTAGGGAAAAGCATTTCACCCGTCCTGAATTGGTCGTGGTGCAGCAATATTCGCCTGAAAAAAACCTTTACACCCAGGAAAATTATAAAAACAGATTTGATATTATCGGGCAGCAAAAGCAGATTCATCTCCCTTTTTGGGGCGAATGGATTGTTACCCAGGCACACGATGGCGAACACACCCACAAGCAGGACTGGAAGCACGCCTGGGATTTTGAAATGCAGGATGAGGGTAAAAACTACAGGAACAAGGGCTATGCCCCCGAAGATTATCTTTGTTTTAATCAAGCTGTAATTGCCCCTGCCGATGGCATTATCCAGGAAATTCTTGATGGTGTGGACGACAACCTTATCGGGAAGGTAAACCTGGAAAAAAATTGGGGAAATTCCATAGTGATAAAACATAATGATAAGCTTTTTACAAAACTGAGCCACCTGAAAAAAGACAGCATCACCGTAAAAAAAGGCGATGAAGTTAAACGCGGTAGTTTGCTTGCAAAAGTTGGTAATTCAGGCAGATCGCCTTATCCCCACCTACATTTCCAGGTACAGAAAAATCCATACATAGGATCAAAAACCCTGGATTATCCCATTACTGAATACGTGGTTAAAAACGAAAATAAATATGAGCTTAAAACCTACGACCGCCCCTTGAAAGATCAATGTGTGGAAGGAGTAGCCAAAAATGATTCGCTGTACAAAGCATTCAACTTTATCCCGGGGCAGCTTATTAATTTCGAATTTACATTAAATGAGAGCGAGCTGCAAAAGGAGGGGTGGGAAGTAAAAACCGACATTTACAACAACACCTATTTAAACTGCGAGAAAACCTCATCGACAGCCTGGTTTAAAAACGAAGGCAAGATGTTTTATTTTACCCAATTTACAGGTGATGACTCTTCGCTGCTTTATTATTTTTATTTGGGCGCTTATAAAGTAGCTTTGGGTTTTTACCAGGATATGGTAGTGGAAGATAGGTTTCCATTGGCCATTTTAAAAAATAACTTAAAACGATTTTTGCAGGATTTCATCGCCCCTTTCTATATTTTTATGAAAGCAGATTTTATGATTAAATATGTAAAAATGATTGATGATTTATCAACAAGTAATATCCTGCTTCACTCGGAAGCTAACCTAAAGTTCTCGGGAAGGCGGAGCAGTTCAATACATTTCGAAATTTTTATTGATGGGGATAGAATTAAAAGATTTGATGTCCGTTCAGATCAAATTAAAATTAATGCTACCGAAATCAAGTCATGAGTGAAACCAACGGAATGATAAAAAAGCGATCATCACTAAGCCCGATAGTATTTTTTACTGTTGTGCTCTCGACCCTGTTTTTATTATTAACAAATCCGGGTTCACTGCACGCGCAATCAATGCCCGATATGCGCCCTACCGACAGCCTTACTTTGGCCTTGTACAACAATCAGAGTTGGGACGAATTAATTGATGCCGGAACTCAGGCAATACATCAAGACCTGGACTATTATTACCTGCGGATGCGCGTTGGGATTGCATACTACGAAAAACAAAACTTCCGCCTGGCAATCGCCCATTTTGAAAAAGCACTTAAATTCAACCCTGTTTCCCAAGCCACAATCGAATATTTATACTTCAGCTATTTGCAATCGGGTAGGAAATACGATGCCCAAAAAATTGCTCTGAAACTCTCGGATGAACGCAAACAAAAAATAGGAATAGATAAAAATCAATTCCTTGATTTTGCATATTTCGAAACCGGTTCAGGAGCTGCTTCAAAAGGTGATCTGAAAAATTGGATGAATAAACCGAAGGCGGAACATGATACCATTTACAGTAAGGTTTATTTCAGTGATGATTTGTATTATTTGCATGGTGGAGTTAATCTTAGGATTCACCCAAACATATCATTGTATCAGGGCTACAGTAAAGTTACTGTATCATTGCAGCAACGAATTGATTATCAGAACGTCCCATGGCCTGAATATAAGAGCAGGGTTTTCCAGCACGAATATTACGGCAACATGGTATTGAACATCCCAAGTGGCATAAAGGTTACTTCAGCATGGCATCTTTTGTGGGTAGATTATGATGATAGAAAAGACAAATATAACGACACCTTGTATATTCTGGAAGCTGATACGCTGAACGTTAAAAATAATGACTGTACTTTTTTACTCTCTGTACGAAAGGATTTTAATCTTTTTGCAATTCAGGCCGATGCTTCGTATGGCAATTTTGGCCGACGTAATTTAAAGCAAATTGGCTTGCTGTTTTATACCTATCCTTTTGGAAACCTGAACGTATTCACCGAAACAGGGCTCATTAAAATATGGGATCAACGAGACCGCGATGATTGGATTTTTCATCAATTGGTTGGTGTAAAACTCTTACCAAGATTGTGGTTTGAAGCATCAGGCACCTTTGGAAATTTGAAAGACTATAATGAAGGATTCGCTTTTACCGTTTACAACACAGCCGATGCTATAAATTATAAACTGGAAGGCAATCTTATTTTTAATATCAGCAAGCATCTCGAATTATCATTAAGAGGTCGGTACATGCAGCAGGAAGCAAATTATTTATACTTTCGTGATGTTGATACACCCGAAACGATAAATAAAGATTATGGCTATTTTTCGATGATTGGAGGAATAAAATGGAAATTATGAAAAGGATAAAAATTTATGTTGTTGTACTTCTCGTTTTCAGTACAGGATTATATACCGCTAAAGCACAGGATTACAGTGCCCTCGAAAAGGCATTCAGCGACAGCTATGAACTTGAAAGAAAAGGTGAGTACGCGCAAGCCCTCGAAAAGTTAAAAAAGTTATATAGTGAAGATTCGTACGAGATAAATTTACGGCTTGGATGGCTGAGCTATTCAATGGGCAATTTTACCGAATCGTCAGCTTATTACCAGCGTGCTGTTACTATTAGCCCTTATGCCATCGAAGCCCGCTTTGGCTATGTTTTCCCCCTGGCTGCCCTGGGTAATTGGGGAATTGTAAAACAGCAATACGAGAAAATACTGGATATCGATCCCCGGAATACCCTTGCAAATTACCGTATGGGGATGATATTTTATGGCAGCGAAGACTATGCAACGGCGTTGAAGTATTTCGAAAAAGTAGTTAACCTCTATCCTTTCGATTACGATGGAGTGATAATGTATGCCTGGGCACATTTTAAACTGGGCAAGCTGCGCGAGGCGGGGCTGCTGTTTCATAAAGCGCTACTTATCCGTCCCGATGACGAATCGGCCAACGAGGGCTTAAGCCTTGTGAAGTAATTTCCCACCATAGTTTTCCAGCGGGTTTTCTTTTTGAATAAATCCACCAATAATCATCTTAAAGAACTTAGTGTTTATCTTTTTTTAACACTAAGGCACTAAGGCCACTAAGTTTCTCTAAGATTCACTAAGTGTTTCTTAGTGTTCTACGTGTCTTAGTGTTTTTTTTTTATAAACTTACCACTTAGGCACTGAGGGCACAAAGATTCACTAAGTGTTTCTTAGTGTTCTACGTGTCTGAGTGTTAATCTTTTTTTACCACTAAGATGTATTATTTACCTTGTCAAAATGTCAGAATTTTCGTTTTCGCATTTTTTTTAGTATGCATTCCATTCATTAATAATATAGTTAGCAAAATTGAAATTTTGATTTAGAAAGTTAGAATCAATAAATTATTAAACATAAATTAAAAATAGCATAACAATGAAAGAATTACAACCCTTGAGCGAGAACGTGATCCTCGATCTTAACCAGGACAAAAAAGAACAGAAAACAGCCGGTGGAATTATTATTCCCGACACCGCCAAAGAAAAGCCACAAATGGCAAAAGTAGTGGCAGTTGGCAATGTCGAAAACCCGGGAATTTCTATTGGCGACATTGTATTTTACAAAAAATTCTCAGGCACCGAGTTGGAACACGAAGGCAACAAATACCTTGTAATCCCTTACGCTGACCTTTTGGCCAAAATCGTGGAAACCGAGGAAATATAAACTGATTTAAAAAATTAGTAACTAATCAGTCTGATAAAATTCTTGTAAATCATTATGACTATCAATAGCCCCGGCTTTTAAGCCGGGGAAAAGGAATTTAAAGATACCCATGCCCCTCGATTTCGCTAAAAATGCCTTCGGCATTTTTAGCGAAATCGAGGGGGCTTATTCTTTTCTGCAATTCATACCCTGCCCTAAAGGACAGGGCTATTGATTCTTTTTCAATAAAACATCTATATTAAAATTGAATCCACTGATTAGTTACAAAAATTAAAAACCCGTCAACCCTTTGGTTAACGGGCTTTTTGTGTTTTACGCCTCACATATTCGAAAGTGAAAAATAATTTCAAAACTCCAAAGCTGAATATATTTCCGCAGGCTCAGCCTGCTTTTTTAAAGTCAGGTTTCTGTTGGCTTTTTTAAAGCCAGGTTTCAGCAGGCAGAGCCTGCAATAATAAACCGGACGAGGCTTAGCCTCGCCCAACCCTAATGTCATTAACTTAAGCATATATAAAAAATCATCTCCCAAAAAAGCTATCATCGTATTACACAAATTACATGGATCTCTACCTGCCGTAGGTAGGTCAAATCCGATAAATCCGATGATGATACTTTTTCTTTTGATAAGAATTGCATTTATACAAATCCTTACCCCGTTAAAACTTAATGCTGCTGGTGTTTTAAACATTATACTTTTGCGCCCGTTTTCAAAATTGAGTTATGGCATTTGTAACAAAAGAAAAGCTGTTTAGCAAAGAGTGGTTTAAAGTTTATCCACTGATTGTATTGGGCACATTTATTATGGCCGCGGGGTTTGTGTTGTTTATTAACCCCTACAAAATAGTGCCGGGCGGTGTGTATGGTATCGCTATCGTAATTCACTACATGACCGAAGGCATGTTTTCGTTTTGGCCCACCGGGATTCCAATTGGTTTGCTGGGATTGACAATGGATATCCCGCTTACGCTTTTGGGTATTAAAATTTTGGGGCCAAGGTTTGGTGCTAAAACCGTACTCGGGTTTTTTATGACTGCCATTTTCATGGATTTACTTGGCTATCTTATTGGCCAAGACGACCCCCTGCAACTGGGCGATCAATTGCTGCTGGCTTCAATTTTTGGGGGAGTAATGATTGGTTTTGGCTTAGGGCTGGTTTTCAGATCGAGGGCAACTTCGGGAGGCTCGGATATTGTGGCCATGATCATTAATAAATACACAGGTCTGCCACTTGGCCAGTTGATGATTATTGTAGATTCGGCCATTGTACTGGTGGGGCTTGCCGCTTTTGGCGACTGGAAAATACCCTTGTATTCGTGGATAGTAATTTTTATTGCCGGCAAGGTAATCGATATTACCCTGCGGGGAATTTCCTACGAAAAAACCATGTTTATCATCTCGGACAAATACGATGAAATCCGCGAAAAAATAATTGTTGATGTTAACCGTGGCGGAACTGTTATTGCTGCCCGTGGGCTTTACAATCAAACCGAGAAAAAAATGATTTACACCAACGTAAGCCGCCGCGAATACCAAATGTTGAAAGACTATATTCGTAAAATTGACCCCAATGCTTTTGTAACCGTGCTGGATGCCAACGAGATTTTTGGTAACGGGTTTAAATCGTTGCAGGACTCAAATTAATTTGGAATAAACAATATTCCCCAGCCTGAAAGGCTATCAAATGGACACCACCGGAAGCACATCAAAAGGTCAGGCATCGCCAGACCACGAAACATGCACACATCGGACGCTTCAGCCCGAAAGGATTTAACCTAAAACTCTGACTGGTGGTAGCAAGGCTATTTGATAATCAGTTTCTGTATTTCATTGATACTTTCTCCCGAAACTTTTACAAAATAAATACCGGGTAAAACACCAGAAATATCAATTGGATTTTGATTGCCTGAAAATGACTTTACAATTTGCCCTGCCTGATTTATTATCTCAACATTTCGTACAAAATTCTCGTCTGAATTTATGGAGATTACCAAGTAATCCGATGCAGGATTTGGTGATAAGGTTAGCAAAAAAGCATCCATTGTTATAATGTCATCAAGCGAGGTTACCGTTTGGGGTGCGGGATAAGTGCAATAGTTCTTGTTTTTCCACAATTGATAATAGTGATCCCATTCTTCGCGTAACTGTGAAGTCAGATTTCCATTTTCGTCATATTCCCACAACAGCCTGAAAATGTTTTCCCATTGTAAATAGTACGATTGCTGAGAATAGGAACTCAGTTGTCCATCATCATTGTATGCAAACATTTCCCTTTGCATCACAAGCGTATCCCACATCATATCAAACGAATTCCACTGTTGGTAAAGGGCCGATTCCTTCTTTTGATTAATATTAAAAGTAATCAGGTTTGTGTTTCGATCGAATCGGAAGGATACCAGGTTCGTACGATTTTGGTCGATGGCTGGAACATGCCAGTTTCAGTATTATAAAATTTTGAAACCACATTTGTTGACCTGCCATTTTCATCATACGACTGTATGGAAATGGTATTCGGAATCCAGGCTTCGTTGACGGCATCCCAAAGTTTGCAATGAATTGTATCCGTTTGCATTGATTTACTTTTTTCCAAAAGAACATCTCCAAAACCACAACAGTTGGCCTCTTTTGGATATGAATTTTCATTTTGTGCAATTGATGCTATTCCAGTGAATAAGGTGAGCACTAAAGCAAGCAGAAGAGTAGATTTGTAAAACATAGTTTAAGTATTAAGTAATTTAGATTGGATAAAAATAGGGATTAAAACGTACTGAGCCAAAATATTGCTTAGGTTTAACACTTAATTAACAATGTTTTAGGCTCAATGGCTGAATCGGAAAATGGATCTCATAGATTTGAGTGGCCAAAAAATCCATGATTGTCTGCCCCGATTTTTCGCAGGGTTTAGCTTTGGCTTAATCCTTCTATTTTTTTTTAGGAAAGCAATTTTGTTGCATTTAACCTATAATTTAATGCCGGGCGAAAAACATAAGTGCCACCGAAATGCCACCATACTATAATTTTTGTAAGCGTGTTGGATGCCACCGAGATTATTGGCAGGGGTTTAAATCTGGGCATGAAACAATTTGATTTGGAATAAGTATAGATCCTCAGCCTGAAAGGTTGGAACCCATCCTCAAAAAACCAACCACCAGATGGGGGGCATCTAACCTGTCGCAGAACTTCGTCCTGCCGGTGATCGTTGGGGTGAACCTGTGTTTTGATGTTTTCAGGCTTTCAGCCTATGAGCGCAAGGCACGGTAGATTTTGCCATCTAACCTGCTGCAGACCTACGGCCTGCCGGTGATCGTTGGGGTGAACCTGTGTTTTGATGTTTTCAGGCTTTCAGCCTATGAGCGCAAGGCACGGTAGATTTTGCCATCTAACCTGTCGCAGAACTTC
>Ga0208900_1000519_pt1 | contig 23938 bp, 28 predicted proteins | sample AntAceMetag02UKK_FD_184763 | JGI IMG/M metagenome (GOLD analysis project Ga0208900, IMG submission 184763) | Saline lake microbial communities from Ace Lake, Antarctica - Antarctic Ace Lake Metagenome 02UKK (SPAdes) (version 2) | ecosystem: Environmental > Aquatic > Non-marine Saline and... | reverse complement strand
GCAAGGAACAAGCGGATGTTTGCTGCCACTGCCCTGGAAGTGTTGATGCGTAGATTAATGGATCATTAAATTTTCTTTAATTGTACCGGGGACTTGGCTTTGAAAATGCCTGTAAACCACTCCACAACCTGACTTGCAAACTCTGCCTGGTGTTGTTTTGATGTCATCTGGTGATCTCCGCCCTTGTGGATGATCTTTTGTTTGGGAGACTGCATCCGGGTGTATATATCATGGGCATTGGAAACCGGTACCACCTCATCGGCATCTCCGTGGAAAATCAATACATGGTGGAGGAATTTTGTTTTTTCCAGGAGATTAAAGAGAAGGTTTTGTTCAAAAAAACTTAAGGGCAGGGCAGGCCTTTTCCCATTGGATTGAACAGGAATGTTTTCGATGGTCCGGCTTTGGACCGGGGCTGAACATAAAACACCTCCGCAAATTTTTACATCAAGGTGATTCAGCCTTTCCCAGGCATTGATGCAGGTGGCGCCTCCCATGCTGGATCCAAAGAGCCCAAGCTGCCTGGATGTGAGGTTTAAATTTATAATATGGCGGACCGCCATTAGATAGTCCCGGGTTCTTTTTTCAAGGGAGGTGTCTGTTAAAAAATTGCCCTGGCTCTGGCCGCAGCCCCTATGGTCAAACCGGAAAAATGCCACGCCGTTTTTCGGCAGGAGATGGGACAAAACCATTTGCTTGGCAGAGGATTTACTGCCTTCCAGACCGTGGGATCCCACCACGATGGGGGGATTTAAAATTTTTGGAAGGTGCAGCATTCCTTTGAGGATAAGCCCTTCTACCTGGAAATCAATTTCTTTTATCCTTTTTTCTACCATTGTTTTCATCCTTGTCTTTATGTCATTAAACCCGTATAATATCAAGTTTTTGAAAGCAGATTAACCCTAATAATTTTAAAAGAATGAAATTTTATATGTCTATAAGCAAACGAAAAACCTATGAACTTGAGATCATTGACCTTGCCTTTGGGGGCAAGGGGCTTGCAAAACCCGATGGATTTCCCGTGTTTATTGATCGGTGTGTGCCCGGTGATACCGTCTTTGTGAAAATAACCAAAAAGAAAAAATCCTGGGCCGAAGGGAAGTTGATCCAGATTTTGAAACCCTCTGAACTCAGACAAAAGGGCCGATGCCAATATTGTAATTTTTGCGGCGGGTGCAAATGGCAGGAGTTGCCCTATGATCTACAGCTTGAGTATAAAAAAAGGCATGTAACCGAATCCATTGAGCACATCGGCAGGTTAAAAGGCGTTCCGGTCATGGATGTTATCCCTTCCGATCCGATATTCGGGTATCGGAACAAGATGGAGTTTTCCTGTTCTTCCCAGCGATGGCTCATGCCCGAAGAACTTGCGGATGAGACCATTAAAAAAGGATTTGGCATCGGCCTCCATGTGCCAGGCACCTTTGATAAGGTTATTGATATCAAGCAATGCGAGATTATGCCAGCCCTGGGAAATGAGATATTAGACGATGTTCGGACCTTTATCAAAGAATCCGGACTGCCCGCCTATCATCTCAGAAGCCATGAAGGATTCTGGCGCTTTCTCATGTTGCGCCATTCCGTGGCCCATGACCAGTGGATGGTGAATATTGTGACCCGGGATAAAAACCTTGACGTGGTATCCGCTTTAGGGAAACTGCTGGCAGAAAAATATCCCAACATTCACTCCATTCTCAATAATATAACCGATTCTTTATCCGGGGTGGCTCGGGATAAAGAAGAGATCCTGATCCATGGTGAAAATTTTATTACGGAAAAGCTCGGGGATTTTAGTTTTAAGATATCGGCCAACTCCTTTTTCCAGACCAATACAAGGGCGTGTAAAAAACTCTATGCCAAGGTGGCGCAATATGCCGATCTTAAAGGCCAGGAGACGGTTCTGGATCTTTATTCCGGAACCGGGACCATTCCCATCTGGCTGTCCCGGGATGCAAAACAGGTCTATGGCATTGAGATTGTCACCTCGGCTGTCATTGATGCCCGAAAGAATGCTCAATTGAATGGCATTGAAAATTGTGAGTTTTATGAAGGGGATATTAAGGATGTGCTGCCCAATCTCGCCCAGATACCGGATGTGGTTATTATTGATCCGCCCCGGGTGGGAATGCACAAGGATGTGGTCAGCCAGGTACTGGCCATCCATGCCCCAAAAATTGTGTATGTTTCTTGTAATCCCGCCACCCTGGCCCGTGACCTTGAAATGCTCTCCACCCGGTATGAGGTGGTGGAAATCACCCCTGTGGACATGTTCCCCCACACCTATCACATAGAATCCGTGGCCCTGTTGAAGCGAAAATTATAGCGAAAATAAGCCATTAGCCCATGGAGGCCTCTGAATCTTTGGTCGCCTTATCCTTATCCGCTGGCTCTGCAAACAGACAATTGAGGATAATCATGTCATCATCCTTTTCTGAACTGATGCTGTAGGGCAGCTTGTTAAAAAGCCGGATCATTCCCTTGTTCTGGGGGGAGGTATAGGCGATCAGGCCTTTGATGCCATTGTCTCGGGCAGCCATAGCAAGTTTAGCCTGGAGAATCTGGGCAATGCCCATGCTCTGATATTCCCGGGATACGGAAAAGGCAATTTCGGCCATATTAATGATGGTGTTTCTAAAATATTCTCCCACGGCAATAATTTTTTCAAATCCCATTTCTCCGATGGTGGCCACAATGGTCAGGTCATTGACATAGTCAATTTCATAGGTGGTTTCAATCTGATCGTGGACAAAGCTTTTCTTTTCGTGGAAAAAACGGGAGACAATATCCCCCCGGTTCATGGTGTAATAATGCTCCTGGACACTCCTTTGATCCACGGGTTTGGCCGGCCGGAAGGTGATGGGAATTCCGTTGATTTCAATGGTTTGTTCATATTTAACGGGGTATACCCCCTTGGTCGCCTGTTTAAATTTTCGTTCCACATCAATGAGGTTCAGTTCTTTGGCCTTGGTGAACAACTCATCCCTGAAATCGGGGTGAGCAATGCTGATAAGGGCCAGGGCTCTTTCCTGGAGGGTTTTTCCAAACAGGTTTACCACTCCGTATTCTGTGGCAATAAACTGGACATCCCCCCGGGGAACCACCACCGCGTCCGTAAGACAAGGGACGATTCGGCTTTGTCTGCCATGATCAGAGGTGGAGGTCATCATCAAGATCGATTTTCCATTTTCGGACATGGCTGCCCCCCTGGTAAAATCAAGCAACCCGTTTATTCCGGTATAATTATTATAGGGAAGGGCATCTGCTGCCACCTGGCCGGTAAGATCGATGGCCATTGCTGTATTCAAAGAGGTCATGGCATTGTGCCGACCGATAATGGCGGGATTATTGATATAATCTGAAGGGTGAAATTCTATGGAGGGGTTGTCATCGATAAATTCATAGAGCAGGTTGGAACCTACGGCACTTCCTGCCACAAGTTTTCCGTCATTAAATCCCTTTCGTTTGTTGGTGACTACCCCCAGGGAGAAAAGCCGCATGATACTGTCGGTAAGATATTGGGAATGAATGCCGATATCGTTTTTTTCTGCCAGACAGACCATGGTGGCTTCATTGTTGACACCAAGGCTTGTCTGGATTGTGGATCCGTCATCTATGAGCCTTGAAATATGCCGGGCAATGATATTGGCTGTTTCCAGTTCCGGCATGGGCTTGATGGTCAGCAGCTCCTCTTCGTGCTCGACAATATAGTCCACATCATTGACATGGATAAAACTTCTTCCCAACACCCGGGGCATGTTGGGGTTGACCTGGCAGATGACAATGTCTGCAGATTCACAGGCTGCCAGGGTTATATCCACGGAGACCCCAAGACTCATCCAGCCGAAGTCATCCGGGGGCGAGGCTTGAATCAGGGCTGCGTTCAGGGGCATGAGCCCGGATTTAAACAATCGGGGAATCTGGGACAGATTAATGGGGGTAATGAACCGTTGGTTTTTTTTGATGAGTTTTGGGGAGGCCGACCCCAGATAAAAAGACCGGATATTAAATTGCTGGGAATGGGATTGGTTGGCAATAAGGGTCAAAGGTCCGCTTTCAATGCTGAGAAGCCGGACGATTTCAAGATCAGTGAACCTAGCAGATGACTGGGACAGTTCACTGACCAGGTGCTGGGGTTCTCCGCAGGAGGACCCGATAAAGACCCGTTGACCTGGGCGTATACCTTTCAGGGCATCCTTTGCGCTTGAAATTTTTTCCACATAGCTATCGGCCCAGTATGTTGATTTTGACATAATATCGCTCTCCGTTGACTCGAACGGTCAATTGTTTTTAAGGACTATCCTTTTTATGGGACTTGGTTTGCAAGGACATGATAGTAAAAAAAAACATGAATGTGAATACTAAAAGGAAAAAAGCGTCATGAAATAAATCATAAATATGATTAAATTCATCTTTTTTGTATCTTTTCCTTGCGATTCTTTTCAGATTTTTGTATCTATCGGTGCATTTATATAGTTTATGAATCATCTTCAAAAAATAAAGAGGTAAAAATGGGTATACATGAACGTAAGCAGCGGGAAAAAGAGAGAAGAAGAGAAGATATCATTGCTGCGGCCCGGAAGGTGTTCTCTGTAAAGGGATTTAACAGTGCTACGATGGAAGAAATTGCGTCTGCTGCAGAATTGAGCCCGGGCACCCTGTATCTGTATTTTAAAAACAAGGAAGAGCTTCATACCTCTTTGTCCATTAATATCCTGAAACATTTGGGCACTGAAATAAAAAAGGTGGTGCATCAGGATATCTCTGTTGAGGAAAAAATTGAAAGATTTCGGGATGTGTTTATTGATGTCTACGACTATGATGCCAATATTCTGATCAATTTGTTTCATCTTCAGTCCGGAGAAACCCTGCAGAATCTTTCCGATGAAGTCATGGAACAATTAAAAAAATATTCATCCCAGGCACATGGTGCCATCATTGCGGTGGTAAAAGAAGGCATTGATACCGGTATTTTTATTGATGAACATCCTGCGGCCATGGCCGATGTTCTATGGGGCTCCTATGCAGGAGTTGTGCTTTGGGTGGATTCCAAACGGTTGTTAAATGACCAGAAAGATTTTGTCAGGTCCACACTGAGAACCACATTTAAAATAATAATTCAGGGCATGAAGGTGAAGTAAGTTTATTTACAAAGTCTGTGGATCGTCTGGGCATGCCATTCTCCTCTGCCAGAAAAGGTTGGTATGCCTTTCTTTTGTAAGTAATCGGCAATGATGGAGAAGGTGGCTCCCTGGTCTCGCATGTTCTGAATGATGGACAGAATGTCGTCTTTGGTGTAGTGGGTTCCCGATGCATAACTGGTGGTGATTTCCTGAGGCTGGTCTTTGGACATGTTTGTTTCGGTGTTTTCTGTTAGCAGTTTGTTCAGGGAGTTGAAAAAATCGGCAACGGCATTATGCTGGCGGACTTTTGATTCTGCTGTCAATTCGTTGGTGGCGGCTATTCTTTCTACTTGTTCTGCCAGGGTGGTCATGTTTTCGAGGGTCTCAGGCAGTGCATCCCCTAAGCGTTGAGTAAGGGTATCAATCGTGTCGAAATCAGTGACATTTCTTCTGTCACTGAGTGTCCTTCGTTCGGTCTTCGGATAATAATTGCCATCAGGATTTTTTCTTTGCAGAGGGGCCTCCTTTTTATGGGAGCTTCTCAGGTTTCTTAAAAAATCACTCATGATACCTCCTTGTGATGGGTTATTATAGGGTTAATATCCTGTTAAATATCCGGGTAAATATGATTTTTGCAATAATTATCATATCCTATAGATGAACAGGGAATAAATTTAAAAAAAATTGAACAGGATTTATATTATGATGCATGTTAATATAATTTTACTTTCCAAGTCAAGCACATGGATAAATTATAAGCGTTTAAAATGATTTAATTAGTAAATTTTTTTAAATAATAGAATATTGATCCGAAATTTTTCTTTTTTTCTTCCTTGTCTCTTTGGTTGATTTTGTATGGGTTTTAAAAAAAACGGACAATGGAATTGGGTGATGTTATTTGACTTTTTAGATAAATAGTTTTAGAAGAAACCCATATGGAATGTACTAAAAACCCAAAGTATCGGAGGAAAAATATGAAATCCAATCATCGAATGCGCTTGATTTTACTTGGACTGGGATTTTTACTGGCCATGAGTGTTTATGGCTGTTTGGGAAATAAAGATTTTGCAACACCTGAGACAGCTCCATCTTCTACACAAACATCGGAAAAACCAAAGGAAATAACGGCTGTTTACTATGATTTTGAAGATGTCCTGGTGCCATTGGAACTTAAGGTGAATAAAGATAGAACCGTTGTGGTCTCCACTCCTGGCTTCAGATCCGGGATTCTTGCCTTAAAGGGAAGGGTGGATTCCTCCTCCCTGTTCAATTTTTTCAGCAACAACATGATTAAAGATAATTGGAGTGTGGTCAGCAAAATAAAATCACCGGGAACCATTATTATGGTGTTTGAAAAAACATCCCGGTGTGCCGTTATAACCATCAGGGATTCTCAGGTCTATACCTATGTTGAAATTGGGGTGGCTCCCACAATGGGGGGAAATACAGGCACAGTAATGACCCCGACGGATTTATCCGAATAATGGTTCTAAAGAACGCCCATATTCTTCTCGGGGTTACCGGCGGTATTGCCGCTTACAAATCCGTGGAATTGTTACGACTGCTCAAAAAGGCCGGGGCCAATGTCCATGTGGCAATGACTCGTGCAGCCCTGGAATTTGTCGGGAAAACCACCTTTGAGGTTTTGAGTGAAAATCCGGTGCTCACAGATTTGTGGAAGGAACCCCAGTCTTCGGTCACCCACATCGATATTGCCACAAGTGTTGATGCGGCCCTGGTTGCACCGGCCACTGCCAATTTTATTGGAAAACTGGCTTGCGGCATTGCCGATGATGCGCTTTTAACGACCCTGCTGGCGGTCACAAGTCCTGTCATGATTTGTCCTTCCATGAATACGGACATGTACCAGAATATACGGGTTCAACGAAACCTGGACATTCTGGAACAAGATGGCATTCATATCATTGATCCCGATGCCGGGGTATTGGCGTGTAAAACCGTTGGAACGGGTCGGCTGCCCGAACCCTGGTTTATTTTTGACAGGCTTTGCGCAGTGTTGACCCCAAAAGATCTTTTGGGTAAAAAAGTTCTTATAACCGCCGGCCCCACCCTTGAAGCCATCGATCCTGTCCGGTACGTCAGCAATCATTCTTCTGGTAAAATGGGGTATGCCATTGCCAGGGCTGCTGAAAAAAGGGGGGCTATTGTCACCCTGGTCTCAGGGCCTGTCAGCCTTGATCCACCGGTGGACGTGGAATTCATCCCTGTTCAAAGTTGTGATGAAATGGCCCGGGCTGTTTTTTCACACCTTGACGTTGCCGACATCATCATCAAGGTGGCGGCTGTGGCAGATTATAAACCTGTGGACCCCGGTGTTCTCAAAATTAAAAAGCGTCAAAACTCAAAGGAGTTGAGCATCTCCATGACAGAGAATATGGATATTCTCAAACAGGTTGGTAAACTCAAAACCAAGGACCAGTTTTTGGTCGGATTTGCCGCAGAAACCAATGATCTTGAACGACATGCCCTGCTCAAAATGGAAAAAAAGAACCTGGATATGATCGCTGCCAACCTTGTTGGAACAGCTGATTCAGGGTTTAAAACCGATACCAACAAGGTCAAGCTCTTCTTAAAAGACGGAAGTTCAAAGGATATCCCCCTGATGGACAAGGAAAAGGTTGCCCACATTCTGTTGGATACCATTATTGAACAAACAGGATAGGTCCATGGGGAAAATCAATACCATTCAGTCTGTTTCCTCTGAGTTTATCAGAACCCTCCAGGATTTTTCTCAGTATCTTTCCCATCAAGCTTCATTGGGCAATGCGAGTTTTACCCTTTCCCAAGCGAGCCAAGACACCATGGACAGGTGGGGCAGGCCAAGGAAAAAGGTCCCCCCGTTTTTGTTTCAGGGCCCGAAAAATGCAGACCTGTTTTTTGTTGACAGTGAAGGCTCTTTTTTTAGCGGGAAAAGAGGAGAGCTGCTTGGCAAAATTTTAAATGCCATGCATTTGACACCTGAATCGGTGTTTATTTGCAACGCATCGGATGCGGTTTCCATCCATACAAAGATTAAAGAAACAGTCCCCAAAGTGTTGATTACCCTGGGGCCACAGGCTGGCCACCTATTGTTAAATATTACCTCCCCCATGGAACAATTCCAGGGAAAGCTTCATACTTATAATGGGATTTCGGTGATGCCCACTCTCCATCCGTCGGCTCTTTTAGCACAGCCTGGTTTAAAACGAAAGGTGTGGGAAGACATGCAGCAGGTGATGCAGTTGATAGGACTTTTTCCATGATCCCACTCAAGAGATCTGACGGGATACTGGATTCCTTTATTGAGATTCTTGATGCGGAAAAAGGATATTCGCCCCATACCCTGAGGGCGTATCGGTCTGATATTCTGAATTTTATCGGTTTTTTTCTGGATTACCAGACGGATCCGAAAGATACTGACGGTCTGGATACCCTGGAGAATCAGCACCTGTTTTTTGCCAGAATTCTGGAACTGGACAAAAACTGGATCCGGAAATATTTGTCCTGCCAGGTACGGGCCAAAAAAAGTAAACGCACCCTATCCAGACGATTATCCTCTTTGAAATCTTTTTTTGATTTTCTTGTCAGGGCAGGGCATATAAAGATGAATCCGGCCGATACCATCCCTTTTCCCAAGTTGGAAAAAACTATTCCCAGGTTCTTGAACATTGATGATCTGTTTCGGTTATTAGATTCCATTAAAACCGATACCTGGCAGGATAAGCGAAATCTGGCCATGTTTGAAACCTTTTATTCCACCGGCATGAGAATTTCGGAAATATATGGTTTGGAAATGAATGATGTTGACTTTAAAAACCAAATGATTAGAGTTTTTGGGAAAGGCAGCAAGGAGCGGGTGGTCCCTGTGGGGAAAAGGGCCCTTGATGCCATTTGTGCGTATCGGGAAACGATTGATCAAGCCGTTGCGGCGGTATTTTTGAACAAGCAGTATTTAAGGCTGAGCATCCGGTCCATAGGGCGGATACTGGCTAAAATTGTAAATGAATGCGGGCTGAATGTTCCGGTTTCCCCCCACACCCTGCGCCATTCCTTTGCAACCCATATGCTGGATTCCGGTGCCGATTTGCGGGGAATCCAGGAAATATTGGGCCATGCCAGCCTGTCAACCACCCAGGTGTATACCCATGTGAGTATGGACCGGTTGATGCAGGTATATGACAAGGCACATCCAAGGAGTTAAAATAGTATGAGTATAGAAATATTTCATGGTACCACCATCCTGGCATTGCGCGGGAAGGATACCGTTGTTGTGGCTGGAGACGGCCAGGTGACCCTGGGGACTATTGTGACAAAGCACAAGGCCAAAAAGGTCCGGCGAATATATCACGATCAGATTATCACCGGTTTTGCCGGCGCCACCGCCGACGCCCTGACCCTTTCGGAAAAACTGGAAGAAAAATTGGAGCGGTATAACGGGAGTCTGACCCGGGCCTGTGTGGAATTGGCAAGGGACTGGCGAACCGATAAATATTTGCGCCGGCTTGAGGCCATGATGATTGCAGCGGACAAGGAAAATACCTATCTATTGTCCGGGAACGGGGATGTGATTGAGCCCGATGACGGTGTCATCAGTATTGGATCCGGCAGCACATCTGCCCAGTCAGCCGCCATTGCACTGATGGAAAATACAGATTATTCTCCTGTAAAAATTGTTGAGAAGGCCATGAAAATAGCAGGAGACCTGTGCATTTACACCAATCACCATGTTACCATTGAAGAAATCAAAAACGAGACCCCCATATGAAAGATTTAAAACCCAAAGAGATTGTCACGGAGTTGGATAAATATATCATCGGTCAGAAAGATGCCAAAAAATCGGTGGCTATTGCCCTTCGAAACAGGTGGAGAAGACGCCAGCTGGATCGAGATTTACAAGAAGAGATTGCCCCGAAAAATATCATTCTCATCGGGCCCACCGGGGTGGGTAAAACGGAAATTGCCCGGCGGCTGGCCAATTTAACCGACTCTCCGTTTTATAAGGTAGAGGCATCTAAATTTACCGAGGTCGGGTATGTGGGACGGGATGTTGAATCCATGATACGGGACATTGTGGAATTGACGGTGAACAATCTTCGGGTAAAGCAGCAGGATGCGGTCCAGGAAAAGGCAGCAAGGATGGCTGAAGAACGGGTTTTGGATATTCTTCTGCCGCCCTCTGCACCATCGCCTGCTTTTGCGGCTGATGGTTGTCCTACTGGCGATTGCCCGACTGATGGCAGCACGACTGATGGTAGCTCACCGTCGGCAACGGGTGACTCTGATTTTGTCCCGGTGGCATCCACCCGGGAAAAGCTTCGAACCATGCTTCACAAGGGAAAATTAGATGCCAGGAAGATTGATCTGGATGTAACGGCCCAATCCTCGCCCATGGTGGAAATTTTTTCCAACAGCGGTATTGAGGAGATGGGCATCAATGTCAAGGATATGCTGGGCAATTTGATGCCAAAAAATACCAAGCGCCGCAGGGTCAGCGTGCGGGAGGCCATGGGGATTCTTACCCAGGAAGAGGCTGCCCATCTCGTGGATATGGAACAGGTAAAAACCGATGCGGTCAGTCTGGTCGAGCAGTCCGGTATTATTTTTATCGATGAGATCGATAAGATTGCGGGCAAGGGACAAAGTCACGGCCCCGAGGTGTCCAAGGAGGGGGTGCAGCGGGATCTTTTACCCATTGTAGAGGGCAGTTCCGTCCCCACCAAATACGGCACGGTCAAAACCGATCACATCCTGTTCATAGCTTCCGGGGCCTTCCATGTGTCAAAACCCTCGGACCTGATCCCGGAACTTCAGGGTCGGTTTCCCATCCGTGTGGAACTGCATTCTCTGGGTGCCGAAGAATTCACCCGGATTTTGACGGAACCCAAAAATGCCCTGATGCTCCAATACATTGCCCTGCTAAGGACTGAGGGGGTGGTGATTTCATTTACCCAGGATGCCGTGGAGAAAATTGCGGATATTGCCGTGGAAGTCAATTCCACCACGGAGAATATCGGGGCCAGAAGACTTCACACCCTCATGGAAAAATTGCTGGAAGAGATATTATTTGCAGCGCCTGACATTGAAGAAAAAAACATTACCATTGATGCCGGATTTGTCACCAAACAGCTGATGGATATTGTTGAAGATCAGGATTTAAGCCGGTATATCCTATGACCCACACTGTTGCAGACATATTGATCGAGGCCCTTCCCTATATTCAAAAGTTCTCCACCAAGACCGTTGTGATAAAATACGGGGGACACGCCATGGTGGACGAAGGCTTGAAACGCGATTTTGCTAATGATATTACCCTGTTGAAATACGTCGGAATAAACCCGGTTGTGGTCCATGGCGGCGGTCCTCAGATAAACAAGGTGCTTTTGGCCATGGGTATTACCTCAACCTTTATCCGGGGGATGCGCTACACCGATGATGCCACCATGGATGTGGTGGAAATGGTGCTGGGCGGAAAGGTGAACAAGGATATCGTGGCCAGGATCAACCGGGAAGGGGGGAGAGCTGTGGGGCTTACCGGAAAGGACGGGGGGCTTATCACGGCAGAAAAAATGAAAATTTACCTTCAGGCGGATGAAAATAAACCGCCGGAGATCATCGATCCGGGCATGGTCGGCAGTGTGACGAAGGTGGATCCCCATATCATTCATACCCTGACAGCCCAAGGGTTTATTCCCATTATTGCACCGGTGGGCTTAGGCAAAAACGGGGAAACCTATAATATCAATGCCGATGTGGTGGCGTCAAAAATTGCCTCGGCCCTGGGGGCTGAACGCCTTGTCCTGGTCACCGATGTGGACGGGGTCCTGGATGGGGATCACCGATTGATTTCTTCCATTACAGACAGGGAAATCAATGAACAGATTGCCGATGGCCGTATCAAAGGGGGCATGATCCCCAAGGTGGAATGCGCTCTTGAGGCCCTGAAAAATGGGGTGAAAAAATCACATATTATCAATGGTAAAACACCCCATGCCGTGCTTTTGGAGTTGTTCACAGATTCAGGTATCGGAACCCAGGTATTCACCGATTAAGGATAAATTGGTTTAATAAAAAGGCAGTTTAATGAATATAAAGAATGAAGACGATCCTATCAATTCCATCGAAAATACCATTGAATTTGTGTTCCAAACCTATCTTCGCCAGGGAAAGGCCTTTGTCCGGGGGGAAGGGACCACCCTCATTGACGAAGCGGGAAAGACCTATACTGATTTTCTGGCGGGCATTGCCGTGTGTAATCTGGGGCATTGTCATCCTATCATCACCCAGGCCATTGAACGTCAGGCCAGAACCCTGGTCCATGTTTCCAATCTTTTTTATACTGTTCCCCAGGCCAGCCTTGCTGCAGCACTTGTGGAAAAATCTTTTGCGGATCGGGTTTTTTTTTCCAATTCCGGGGCAGAAGCCAATGAGGCAGCTATAAAGCTTGCCCGGCGGTATTTTCAGTCAAAGGGAAATAAGAACCGGTACAAGATTATTACCATGGAACAATCCTTCCATGGAAGGACCATGGCCACATTGTCGGCGACGGGTCAGGACAAGATCAAAGAGGGGTTTTATCCCCTGCTGGAAGGATTTATCCATGTGCCCTTTAATGATATTGATGCCCTGAAAGCCGCCATGGATGACACCGTTGCTGCCGTGATGCTCGAACCCATCCAGGGGGAGGGCGGGGTTATCCCTGCTGACCCCGATTACCTGGTTAAGGTCAGGGCCCTTTGCAACGAAACCGGCACTCTGCTCATATTTGATGAAATTCAGACAGGTATGGGACGGTGCGGCACCCTGTTTGCCCATGAAGGTTACAAGATTACTCCGGATATAATGACCCTTGCAAAGGCCCTTGCCAACGGGATTCCCATTGGGGCCATGCTGGCCACACAAGATGCGGCAAAGGGGTTTGATTTGGGCAGCCATGGCAGCACCTTTGGGGGAAGCCCGCTTGCCACGGCCGCAGCCCTGGAAGTGGTCAATATCATATCCGACGAAGCATTTCTTTCCGGGGTGAATGAAAAGGGGGCATATCTTCGTGGAAAACTGCTTGAACTCAAGGAAAAACACTCCCGGATTCTTGATGTCAGGGGTAAAGGGCTTCTGGTTGGAATGGAAATTGAAATTGAAACTGATACTGGGGTTGATGAAGATAAGGATGCGGGGTTCTTTGTGGCAAGCTGTTTTGAACGAGGCTTTATTATTAACGGGATTCAGGGTAAGATTTTAAGATTTGCACCCCCTTTAATTATTGATAAAACTGATATTGACAGGCTTGTGGCTGTTTTAGACAGCCTGTTCTAGGCCAGATCAGAAAATTTAGGAGATCACTATTGAAAAAAGACATATTATCGTTGCTGGATCTTGAACAAGAGGATTTTGAACATCTTTTCAAGCGGGCCATGAAACTTAAGGAACGGTATGGAAAGGGCATTTTTGATTCCCTGTTGACCGGCAAAACCTTGGGATTAATTTTTGATAAAAAATCCACCCGAACCCGGATTTCCTTTGAAACAGCCATGATTCAGCTGGGGGGGCATCCCATTTATATGAGCACCCGAGATACCCAGATTTCAAGGAATGAGCCGGCAAAGGACACGGCCCGGGTACTCTCCCGGTACATTGACTGTCTGGCCATGAGAACCTTTGACCATGAACTGGTTGAAGAGTTTGCCCAAAGCTCGAGTATTCCCGTGATCAATGCCCTGACCGATTCCTTTCATCCCTGCCAGATTTTAAGCGATCTCATGACCATTATTGAGCACAAGGGCGGATATGAACGGGTAAAAATTGCCTGGGTGGGAGATGGCAATAATGTGGCAAATTCCTGGGTGAATGCCGCCAGTGTTCTGGGTTTTGATTTGCGGCTTGCCTGCCCGGATGGCCATGCTATTCGCCAGGATATTATTGCCAATTCAGGAGCCGACACCATGGCCAATATTGAGTTTACAAATGACCCCAGAGAAGCGGTGAAAAATGCCGATGTGGTCTACACCGATGTGTGGGCCAGTATGGGGGAGGAAGCTGAACTTGAAGGCCGTCTTGCAGCCTTTGAAGGCTTTCAGGTGAATGAGAACCTGTTGGCAGGTGCCAAGTCCGATGTACTGGTTCTCCATTGCCTGCCGGCACACAGGGGAGAAGAAATTTCAGAACAGGTCCTTGAGGCAAAAGGGGCGGCTTTCTGGGACCAGGCCGAGAACAAACGGCATATGCACAAAGCCATTTTGGAAAGCTTAATCCTGGGGTAGACGTATCCTTTTTTATAATTTTCATAAAGATAAAAAGAAAGACAGGCATGATATGAGTGAAAAACTTTGGGGGGGTCGGTTTTCCCAGGCCACGGACGAACTGGTTGAAAAATTTAATGCATCCATTGACGTGGATAAACGGCTTTATGACAGTGATATCCAAGGCAGTATTGCCCATTTGAAGATGATGGCAAATGAATCCATTATACCCGAGGATGAGGCCGAAACCCTTATAAAAGGGCTTGGCCGGGTCAAATCCAAGATGGATAACAATAAAATTGCTTTCACTGACAGCTTGGAAGATATCCACATGCATGTGGAAGATGCTCTGGGCAAAGAAAGCGGGGATGTGGCTAAAAAACTTCATACAGGGCGAAGCCGCAATGACCAGGTTGCCCTTGATGTCCGGATTTACCTGAAGGAAGAAACCCACCAGGTCATCCAGATGCTGACAGATTTTCAAAGGGCATTGGTGACCATGGCAAAAAAACACCTGAGGGTTATCATGCCGGGCTACACCCATATGCAGCGGGCCCAGCCCGTGCTGTTCGCCCATCATTTGATGGCCTATTATGAGATGATAAAGCGAGATGTACAGCGGTTTGATGATTCGCTTAAGCGGGTGGATGTCATGCCCCTTGGTGCTGCCGCCCTTGCCGGTACCACCTATCCTCTGAATCGGGAGTACACAAGACAGGTGCTCGGGTTTGGCAAAGTCTCTGAGAACAGCATGGATTCTGTGTCAGACCGGGATTTTGTCATGGAATTTATCGCCCATGCCAGCATTTGCATGATTCATCTGTCAAGGCTTTCCGAGGAATTGATTCTCTGGTCATCCGCTGAATTCTCCTTTATCACGATTTCCGATGCCTTTACCACAGGTTCCAGTATCATGCCCCAGAAAAAAAACCCGGATGTGGCAGAACTTGTGAGGGGCAAAACCGGGCGGGTTGTGGGGAACCTTGTGGCCATTCTTACCACCATGAAATCCCTTCCCATGGCCTATAATAAAGACATGCAAGAAGACAAGGAACCGCTGTTTGATACCGTTGATACCCTGAAAATCTGTACGGCGGTTTATACCCGGATGCTGCCCAATATTGAGGTCCATGAAGCCAGGATGAAAGCTGCCTGCAAAAAGGGATTTTTAAATGCCACTGATTTTGCAGATTATCTTGTCAACAGAGGAATGGCCTTTCGTCAGGCCCACTCAGTGGCCGGAAAAGCCGTGGCCTATGGCTTGAGCCAGGACAAGGAACTGGATGAATTAAGCCTGGAAAAATTACAATCGTTTAGTGAGTTGATTGAACAAGATATCTATCATTTCATTTCCCTTGATCAAATGATCTCTCGTCGCATATCATACGGAGGCACAAGCTTTGATAATGTGGCCCAGGCGGTGCAACGAGCGGAAAAGGAGCTTGACCCGTCATGAAACTGAAAAAAAAACATGGTTTTTCCTATTTTTTTCCCTATTTTTTACACATAGGGGGGGGAATTTTTCTGACGGTCTTGTTTTTGACGGTCTTGTTTCTGGCGCCTTCCTGCGGCAAGAAAGGACCGCCCATACCCCCTGTCATTGAGGGGAATGTTCTGGCTGCGCCGGATAATCTGGCGGTATCTTTGGAAGAAAATCGGCTAACCCTGACATGGACCCATACCATTGATCCGAAAACGGCCAAACTATCCCCCGAGGCTTTTGAGGTTTATATGGCCACCAAGGATGTTGCTGCCTGTGAAGGCTGTCCCTTTGTTTTTAAATCAATGGGGGTGGTTCCCCTTCCGGACAGGGTCTATCACGGATCCTTGGTGCCGGGATTTCATTATTATTTCAGGGTCCAGGCCATTGGAAAAGATGAGATGAAAAGCGGTTACTCAAAAACAAGTTATGTTGATTTTACAAAATGATGGGAACCTTGTTTACAGCCTATCTGAGTATCGGCTCAAATAAAGGGGATAAGCGGGAGAATCTAAACCAGGCTATTGACTGCCTGAACCATCATAAACAGATCCATGTGACAGGAGTCTCTTCTTTTTACAGGACACAACCCCAGAATTTTGAAGATCAGGATTGGTTTGTTAACGCCGCCTTAAAAATTGAAACTCCTGCTGAACCCTTGGAATTGCTTAACATTTTAAAACTGGTTGAAATTTCTCTGGATAAAGAGGGAAAAGCTTTTCGATTTGGACCCAGAATCATTGATCTGGATATTATTCTTTTTCAAGGCATGATTTTTAAAACAGATACGCTTGAAATCCCTCATCCCAGGATGCAGGAAAGATGTTTTGTCCTCAGACCCATGTGTGATATAGGTGCTGATATAATCCATCCGGTGTTAAATAAAACACCGGGTCAACTGTTAAAGCGAATAGAAAAACAAACGAGCCAGGAGGTCATTCTTCTGGATTAGGAGGTGTTAGGTGAAGTTTTTTATCGATACAGCCAATATTGATCAGATCAAAGATGCCAGCAACATGGGCATGGTGGATGGGGTTACGACCAACCCGTCCCTGATTGCCAGAGAAGAAGGCGAGTTCAAACAGATCATCGCCAATATATGCAAAGTTGTTGACGGCCCTGTCAGTGCCGAAGTCATCAGCCTTGAGTATGACGGCATGGTAACCGAAGCAAGGGAGCTTGCTCAAATTGCCGATAATATTACGGTTAAGATTCCCATGACCATTGAAGGACTCAAAGCGGTTAAAACATTGTCTTCCGAAGGAATAAAGACCAATGTTACCCTGGTTTTCTCTGCATTGCAGGCCCTGATGGCTGCAAAGGCGGGTGCCACATATGTATCCCCATTTGTGGGACGCATTGACGACCTGGCCCAGGAAGGCATGGACCTGATTGAAGAGATAGTTCAGATTTTTGACAATTATGATTTTGATACCCAGATTATTGTGGCCAGTGTGAGAAACCCTTTGCATGTCTTAAAGACTGCCCTGATCGGGGCGGATATCGCCACCATCCCCCATGGGGTATTAAAAAAGCTTGCCGCCCATCATATGACCGATAAGGGGATTGAAGCATTCATGTCGGATTGGAATAAAAAAAAGGGATAAGGTATAGATGGGGCTAGAAAAAATAACAGCGGTGGTGCTGACCCCCAATTTTATGACGGTTTCCAGAATTGTAGCGGTTCCTATCATTGTGGTGCTCCTGATGTCAGACACCAGGAGCACCACGTTTATCGCAGCCGCTCTTTTTTCCCTGGCCTCCATCACGGACTATTTTGACGGATATCTGGCAAGAACCCGGGGTCTTGAAACAAAACTGGGTAAAATAATAGATCCCCTTGCCGACAAACTATTGGTCTCTTCCTCTTTGGTGATGTTGGCATCCTTGGGGTTTATGCAAGGTTGGATTGCCTGTGTCATCATTGGCAGGGAATTGGCTGTCACCGGCTTGCGGTGTGTACTCATTGAAAATGGTCAGGATGTGGCAGCCTCCTGGCTGGGAAAGTATAAGGTCGGGTTCCAGATAGCTGCCATTATCCCCTTGATGCTGCATTATTCTTATCTGGGGATCAATTTTAATGGTATCGGGGAATTCTTTCTCTGGGGTGCCGTGTTATTTACTATCTGGTCTGGGTTTGATTATTTTATTAAGGCAAGAAAGTTTTTATTTTAAGCAATTTTTTATTGACAAAATAACGGCATCCGTATATAAATTCTTTCTGTTTGCTGAGCGGGAATAACTCAGTGGTAGAGTGCGACCTTGCCAAGGTCGAAGTCGCGGGTTCAACTCCCGTTTCCCGCTCCATACATTGGCGGCTTGGCCAAGTGGTCTTTTATCGGCCCGCAAAGCCGACATTCTCCAGTTCAAATCTGGAAGCCGCCTCCATAGTAAATTCAAGGGTCTTGAGAATTTTCGAGACCCTTTTTTTTATGCTCATTTTTCTTGTCCCCCACACTATCCCCCACAAAGTTGACTGTTTTCAAACCTCATTGAACATCTGGCCCCTAAGAGCAATATCCGCATTATCCGCAATATTATTTCAGCCAACAAAAAACCCGGCCAAAATATGACCGGGCTTGCGCTGCTGGTTGTATAGAATTATTTTTTATGGGTATTCCCTCCCCGGGTTAACATGGAGGGGCTTAAATTCAAAAGGGCTTTGATTGCATTATCCCGGGCCTGCTGACCATGGTCCCGATATCCATGAGCATCCCCCGGAGGTGATCAAGCTTTAAATTTAATTTATCCGGATCAGTACAATCCGGGGATAGTGTCCGGGCCTCATGGATCAATAAGATTTCTCGTAAGGCTTTGGCCTCTTCCGGTGTGACTATCCTCATGGTTGCCCTCCTGTGGCGAAAAGTTTATTTTTTTGTGGGTGATAAGCTCCATAGTTTTGTGGAGTTCATCAAAGGTTTGGTTGATCACTCAGAAGATGGGTTCAATTTTTTTTTCAATCTTTTCTTGGCGTGGACAATATTGCTGGCGACTTTTTTTTTGTCCCAATGAACACTGCCAAATTTTAGTTGTTTATTTCTCAAGCCCACACCGGAATCATTAAGAGCATCGACCCGCCGTTGTGGATTACCCTCTCCACCTCTTGGATATAGCTCATCAACTTTGAGCAAAATTTCATCAAGCTCACACTGGGATAATTTCTTCCCATGGCAATCTGGGATATCATCTATGTCCTGGTCAATCGGGCCGGGTTCTCTTGTCATAGTGGGGTTGAATCTTTCATTCAAAGCCTGTTCAATGATATCTGATTGAGAGATATTCAGTTTATCCCGTTCAGCCACCAATAGGGCATGAGTATCACCCGATAAAAGAATTGACACCCGTTTATTTCCAAGGTCTTTTTGTTTATCATAATATTTTTTTAGCCTTGCCCTGTTTGCTTCACGATAAGCCCTGCCCGTGTTTTTAATCATAATGCCTCCATGTAAATAAATGTTTACGTAAATAGAATCAATTATAGAATAGTTAACATTTACGTAAATGTTTTGTCAACATATTTATTTTGCAATATTTTCAGATAAAGTTTTTAAAATATTATATTTAGTGGTCCTTATATAATATTAGCGTAAATGTTTATATAAATTTTATATGGAGGTCCTTTAAGCCATTAGCGTAAATGTTTATAGAAATAGTGGTCCTGGGGCAGTATTAAAGAACAAACGCCGCATGGGGAATTTATCGGGCTGATTAAAAATGAAGCTGGATTAAAATCAGCCAGGGAATCCGCAGAACAGGAAGAAAAGCTGACCGCCAAACAGACCAAAGAATTAGGTGTTGTAAAGGTAGACCTTTAACTCTGTATACGGGGGGTATACGACCCGTTTTCTCAAATGTAAATCATTACAAAATTATTTGCTTCCAATGTAAACGGTTTTCTTTTTTATTTACATAAGTACCTTAATTTACAGATAATTAATAATCTTCTTGTAAAAACACCTTTATTGTTTTATTGATTTGTTACGTGCGTAGAACACCACTTAAAATCCTTAAATTAAAACAGGAGATTGAACATGCCAGAACTTACAAATGCAAAAAAACTGGACCTTTTAAAAGAAAATCTTGGATGGTTTTTTGATGGCGTTGCACCAAAGGACTGGAATCCGTGTAAAGAGGTCAAGCACCTGTGGCAAGTCATGGCCCTGGCGCACGAGAAAGAGTCTTTCCCGGACATATTGAAAAGCACCGACGCAATGATGCCCTTCACCGACAAGGGCCGGGGAAAGCTGGTGGATTTGTGCGGAGCTTGCCTTGGATTATGGAAATAAATCATTGACATAGCCAAAAAACTTTTTTACCCTTAATAAGGGAATTTTCGGTAACGGCCAGGTCAGCTTCCGCATTGTCGGAACCTCTGTGAGATACTACCGAATTTTCCCTTTTTTCACATCCATCTTTTCTGCAAAACGAGCAAAAATGTATGTTTTTGTAAACATACATTTAAGCATGGCCTGGCCCCGGAAAAGACCAGGCCCTTGATTTTAAATTTTATCAAAAATCTGCATGTTTTTATGTTCTTTATAGTTGAAAGGTTTTTGTTCTGGCTCTGGCGTATCCGCATAATCGACAGGGCCTTCAACCATCGCCCCATGATGCAAACGTGGATCTGCCGGTGGCCCTGCCCATTTTTGCTTGCCATAATTTGGGTTTCCCAATAGATCCGTGTTCATTCTTTTTTGCATGATAACAACCTCCATTTTAATAATTATATTATATTATATTATATTATTTATAACGCCCAGGAACCATTGTACTGCCTTGTTCGCTCAAGATCTTTGGCTTCCGATAATTGCCCCAATTTTGCCCGGAATTGGTCGTTTGAGACCTTCAATTCATCACGAACACGAAGGGCATCTTCAAGCTCATCTTCGACCTTGTTTGCCTTTATTTCGGCGGTCCACAACCGTTCACGCCATGCCTGAATATTTGCTTCCAGCTTTGCCTCACGCTTAATTCCATCAATAACCATTTCACGCTGTGTATAATTTTTAGGCTGTATAACCTCTTGAATTAATTCGCTAATGAGTTCTTTAGGCTCATGGCCTAATTTCATTAGTATCGAATAATCTGCTTTTGAAATTTCAAATTTGATTTCCATCGTTTTGTTCTCCTTGAATGTTATTAATAAAATCGATCAATCCGTCCATTTTGTCTTGGAGCTTCCCCAGGATATCCCGCAAAGACTCAAACCCGCCCCCTGTTGGGAAACCATTAATTTCAGATTGAAGATTTTCAATTTTCCGGTTGATTAATTTTGTCAGCACTGCGGTTCTCATGATGCTACCTCTTCATCCAAAGCCAACAAGGTGCATCCGTAACCCATGTCATGGTAAAATTTCATAAAGTCTGCCCTGCTCAAGTTTTCGATATCTCGCAACCATCCAATAACCTCAACGACAAGGGCTTGGTCATCATTCTTAAATTGCCTAAACTCGTTTAATAATTGTTTTTCAAGATTATTTTTCATTTGTCACCTTCCTTTTGATTTATAAGCAGTTCGAGTTCAACAAGCATCATGGACATGCCCTGGAGTTCTGGAACTTTTGCCGTCCGTTCCTGCCATGGAACATCTGAGCCCGAATCATCGATCCAATCAGCAAGAGCCCATGCTTTTTTCCAAAGGGCATCATATTTTTGTTGGGGTGATTTTACTTTTTGAACCATAGGAGCAATATCCGCAATATTAGCTTTTACCGGGTTATTTTCTTGAATATTGCGGATATTGCTCCTATTGCTCTTAGGGTTTGAATTTGTATCTGCCGTTTCCCTACTCATCATTTTACGCCATCCCATTATGTCCACCCCTCTATAATTTCAGGATTAACAGAATATTTTATTGAAGGTTTACCAACCTTCTTTTCCTTTGGAAGTTTTCTTATATGGTTACGTTCAATCAACACCTTGAGAGGTTCTTCTATGTTCGCCACCCGGTGAAAAGTTCCCTTCAGGGCATTAAAACAGTCCCGCTTAGTAAAAGATTCATGATGTCCATGTTCAACCCATCGCCAAACCTTCCGGGCCTGTTCAAGAGATCTGTCTGCCCCCATAAGGTCAAAGGCGATAATGGCATGGTCTGAAAAGGTAGCAGCAATTCCAAGGGCATCCTGAATGGTTTCAAGGTCAATATCTTTACCCCATGGCTGGCTGGGATTCTTTGCACAATGTAACAACCCTGCAATCCTTGCTGCTGCCCCTGGAAGTTTTCCGGCCCAATCGGTGATATATTCAAACCGTCCACCTTCCCTGAGTGCCTTTTCAACAACCATATAAAAATCAGACCATTCCCCGTATGCGTCCTTGGATAGGTTTAAAATGTATGGTTGTCTTTTGCCCGTTTCATCTTCACCTGGTATGATATCCAGAAGTTGAGATATTAAATTTTGATAACTTGTTTTAATATTTTCCGGTACAGGTTCAGAGTCCAGCCCCCTAAATCCAAGGTTTGATTTAGGCAGAAAATAAAGGAATCTTGCAAGTAATCCTTTTCCCCTAAATCCCGGGTTATCTGCCAAACCTCTCAATACTTCCGGTTGCGGAGACAGCCCAAGGGTTAAGGCTGGACCATTAAGGAAAACAGGATCACGACTTCCCCGGTCAACTCGTACAGGATCACCGGAATGGGATTGCAGGAACAAATCAAGGTTTGCCACCCCATTGGAGTATCTGCCGCCAATAATATCAAAAATGCCACCCTCTGCTGATAGGATAGACATAACCTCGTCATGCCTGTTCAAAAGGGTGCCCAAATGTTCTGGTGTTACATCCTGAGCCCATATTTTAGGATAAGAAGGTACTTGGACAAGATTGTTTTCAATGTCCAAAATTTCGGCTTCTATGGCCTTCAAATCCTCCTGTTTAGCTTTGCCATACTGAGCCCGGAGTGATTTGATTCTGGCTTCCTGATTTTGTAATTTGCTGGCGGCCTCTTTGATCCAGGTATCAAGCTCTAAATGTTTTGTGGTTTCCCACTGGCTTAATGGATTTGTGATTTTCATCAAAACAGAAGATTTTCTGTTTGCAGGGTCCAGGGCGGTGACAGTCCAAATATTAACCGGCTCCTGATATCCTGGTTTGATTTTAACAACGAATTTACCCTGACAGGCTGTTCCAAGTACTGCCAGAACTAAACCGGCTGAAAGTTCAAAGGGTGTTTCTGTTTCCCTTGATACCGCCCTGGCCATATCACCGACAATTCCAGGTAAAAGATTTTGATCAAGCTCTGGTGCATGGTCCTCTTTTAAAGGTATGGATTTTTCCCAAGCCGTATCATTTATCTTACGGGTATTTTTCAAAGCCTGCTGGACAGCAAATAATCCTTGATCTACATGAAGGTCATTAAAATCAGAATTCATAGGACAGATACAGAGTTCTGCACCGATTGCACCGGCTGCCGTCTCCCCAGCCTTTGTGCCTGGGTTTGATCCTGTCTTCTTTTCAGTTTCACGGTCATCGTCTGCACAGATGGTAATGGTTTTATCGGGGTATTGCTCTTTGATGATTTCAGCCACCCGTTTAAGATTTCCAGAATTAAAAGAGACAACACAAGGCTTGCCGGTTGCAGCATGAATACTGGCCATGGTCGCATACCCTTCGCCTATATAGAGGATAGACTCAAGACCAAGGTTTCCAAAAGGATAAAACCCACCTTTAATTTTACCCCCAGGCAAAAACTTTTTTGAACCATCGGGAAAGATTTCTTGTAAAGATATGATTTGTTTTTGATCATCGTAGACAGGAGTAAGTAAGGCCTGACCGGATTGCTTTAATCCATATGACCGAATCTGCTTTTTAACCAAATAACCATGGTTTGGATCTGCCGGTTGTGCGTTGTTCCAAATGGTATTGGCCTTTTTAGCTGCCTGGGCCTGCTTTTCCTTTATCTTTTTATTAACTTGTTCCCGGGCCTGTTCAATTTGTTTACTAAAATTTTGTTTCTGTTCCCGGGACAGTGGTTTACCATCAGGAGTATAAAACCACGTTTGATTGATATCTTTCCAATTCCCAATGGCTGCCCCAGCCGATCCATCAGGGTTGACATACAGAACACAGTAACCGTTTTTATTTTTACCATTACCATCTGAAAATCT
>Ga0208900_1000516_pt1 | contig 24137 bp, 16 predicted proteins | sample AntAceMetag02UKK_FD_184763 | JGI IMG/M metagenome (GOLD analysis project Ga0208900, IMG submission 184763) | Saline lake microbial communities from Ace Lake, Antarctica - Antarctic Ace Lake Metagenome 02UKK (SPAdes) (version 2) | ecosystem: Environmental > Aquatic > Non-marine Saline and... | reverse complement strand
TCCAACAACCCTGAGCTAAAGACTCAGGGGCTTGCAAGGCAACTTGCAAGCCCGGTTGATTAGGGAGTTCATAACAAATAATCTACCCATCTTCACTTAAGGCATGCCGTAAATACTGACCATTAAGCTTGAAAGTAGGTAGTTTTATTCTTATGAAGTCCCTTATGCCTAAGCCACAGAGAAATTAGTGGCTACGTTACATTGGAATGTATAGTCATCCCAAGGTACTCCACACGCCGAGGCTCTGAGGTCAGTGTCTAAACACTGAGGGGTAGGAGAAATGATGCTGTTATTACAAACCTATTGTAACATTGGCGAGGTGGATCATTCACGTATGTGAGGGCAGAGCTTCTAAGTCTCTGCCCAATTTTACAAAAGGATTTAATTTACAACTATTTGTTAAAAATATGAGAGGGGCGGCTTTAATGCCGACTTCCCCACGGAAAGCAAGGGTATTGATACGTCAGTGGAAAGCTAAAATTGACAGCTATCGACCTTTCACTTAGGCTTCATTGCGCCCTGTAGGGCAACTTGTGAGGTGATAAGCCAGAAGTCAGCAGAAGCCATAGTAGACCAACGCCGGGGGTAATGCCCCGGACATGGCGAAGGGCTGAACATCATAGAGAAAAGGTATCCATGAGTTTTGTGCGTACAGTGAACCCGAGGGGAATAGCGTGTAATGTCTGATGAATATTAGAAGTCGTTATATTTTCAACCTTAATTTGAGATTATTGGTCGTATATTTGGATGGATAAACAAAATTATTTAAAAACAATCAAAAAAATCAAAATAGGCAAACAGCTGCCTGATGCTCTCTATATACATGAATCAGCCTTGAAATGTTTGCCATCACCCTTAAGAGATCTCCTTGAATCAAAAATTATTGACCTTGGATTGGAATCAATCACTTGGAATCTTATTAAATTCTTCAAACGAGAATTCAAAATATCATTATTGAATTATCCTGAATTCTACACAGAGGCTTTTCCATCTTTAGAAAGCAGCCATTCAATTGATCTGCAAACATCAATCTGTAAAAAAATCCGATATAAAAAGTCAAAAAACCCTCCAATCCTGCATCGTAAAGAGACATTATTAGATCCTTCAGATCCTCTAATCCCAGAATTTAAAAAATTAACGACCCAGGCTGAGAATGAAGGTCTGTTTGAGAATAAGCGTATCATAGGATTTAAAAACAGATGGGAGGAAACCCTTAAAGAAAAAGGACTTTCTGTCATAGGTAATAAAATTGTTAAAAAAGGGATTTTAAATAATGGGATAGAGAGACATAAGACTGCAATTAACAGATACAGCCTTTCAACGCCAGTACAATCCCTTTACAGAAATAATTATCTGAATGGAGACTATACCTTTTTTGACTATGGCTGCGGTAAATGTGATGATCTTAATATTGTAAATGAATTGGGTGTGAATGCATCCGGCTGGGACCCTGTTTATCGTACTGAATCAAAAATCATAAAATCTGATATTGTAAATTTGGGCTTTGTCATCAATATTATTGAATCTCCCAGGGAAAGAACCCAGACACTAAAAAAAGCTTACACTCTTTCAAAGAAATTTCTTGTAGCGTCTGTCATGTTAGGTAGCAAATCCATAACGAGCAAATTCAAAGAATATGGTGATGGAGTTATAACTTCAAGAAAGACCTTCCAAAAATATTATACGCAGAATGAGTTTCGGGAATACCTTGAAGGATCTTTAGGTGAATCGGCAATAGCGGTCGGACCTGGATTATTCTATATTTTTAAGGATAAAATTGAAGAACAGCAGTTTCTAATAGAACGGCAGCGAAGAAGGAAGAACTGGAAAAAAATATCCTATACAGATTCTCCAGATAGGTTAAAAATCAAACAACAGGCATTTTATGCAAGGCATAAAGATCTTTTGGATGAGTTTTGGAACACTTGCTTAGAATTTGGCCGCCTGCCTTTAAACTCAGAATATAAAAAATCAGAAGAACTCCGGGCTATCTGCGGATCTCATCAAAAAGCATTCACACTGATTGCAAAAATCCATGACAAATCAAATTTTCAACTGGCAGAATCTGAAAGAAGAAAAGACTTGCTGGTTCACTTCGCCCTGAGCCTTTTTAGTCGGCGTAAATCATACAAGAAAATGCCAAAAGTGCTTCAAAAAGATATAAAGCATTTTTTCAATAAATATACCGATGCCATACAGGAATCTACTGACCTTCTTTTTTCTGTCGGAAATACCCAAACGATAAAATCAGAATGCCAGAAAGCCTATGAAGAACATAAAACTGGCCGTTTGGATGGTGACCACTCATGGACACTCCATATAGATTATATTAATCAACTTTCACCGATTCTCAGAACATATATAGGTTGTGCCACAGAGCTATACGGTGATCTTTATGAAATAGATTTGATTAAAATTCATATGCAATCGAATAAAGTTTCTCTAATGAAATATGATAATTTTGAAAATAAGCCGTTACCGCTTCTCATGGAAAGAATAAAAATAGATTTGAGAGAGCAACGAATCGATTTTTTCACGTATGGCAAGAAATTTAAGCCTCAACCACTTTATTTAAAATCTATATACATTAATGAACTTTTTCATAATTTTAAAAAACAATTAACCTTTGATGATAAGATTAAGAATTTTGATTGGCTTGATTTGAATCGATTCGGCCCACAAATTGAAGAGTTTGAATTCAACTTGAAAAATAGAATGGGATTACAACTCCATGGGTTCAACTTTTGTAAATGTAAATTACAGTCCGTAGATACGAACTAAGTAGATAATTTTTTTTAGCCTATCTTTGGATATCTACGGTTGGTTTAAATTCATCTGGATTGAGTTCTGATAATTGTTTTCTCACTCTTCCTCTAAGTTCGATAGCAGGTGTTAAAACTCTTTCTTCGTATTCAGAGTCATCAATCGAAATTAAAAGTAGCTTTGAAAGAGCACTAGCCAATCTCTGTACAGCTTTTACATCTCGGCTATCACCACTTAAATGGGGGGCTTCTCCATATTTGAATTCATATTTGTTTGCTGTTCGTATTTGGTGTGCATACTCACCAAATACATCCGCTTTAATACCTAAACCTTTCGCTGCTGCCGTGGTAGAGAATCTTGGGATAATCCATCCAGGAATAATTCCATGAAACCTATCTAATAAAGCGTCGTCATGAAATAGTTCCGGTAAATGCTTTATATAATCAGATCTCCTTGGTTTTCCATTTTTTTTGATATCAATATTTGCCAAAATCATCAGCCCACACTCACTCACTATTTTATCTTGTCCTATGGAATAGTGCCCTGACTCTAAATAGTCTTTAAATTTTGCATGAATATCATCCGCACCTTTGAAATTTATGGATTGGCCTTCGTCTAATATTAGCAAATCATGTCGAGCAAGCAATCCAAGTTCTTTAGTGCTCATATTTTTAAATAACTGGGCTTGCGTCAAAGCACCACCACTATTTAACCAGGCATATCGACTAAAATTAGAAAATATAAAGGATTTTCCAGTTCCTTTCGGTGCTAATTCCATCATATTTAGATTGTTTTGCACAAGTGGTAATAACCTCAGAATAACAGTTGACTTTTGCTCAGCGTTGTATGCACTCGGTTCATACCCCATTGTTCTTAACAATAGAGACAACCATTCCTCAGTTGAAAATTCTTTTCTTGCTTGAATCATTTGTTCAAGTTTTACACGACCCGATTGCATTGGACGAAATTCAATTAACTCTATTATATATTTGTTTCCTTCTGGTCGTACTCTTAATCTACCCGCGCCCCATTGACCACCCAGAAGAAGATCTTCATTATCTTGAATAACATCATCATGTATTAATGCTCGGTGCTCATCAAGAGAAGGAACTGAGACATATTTTTTATTATTAGAAATATCAACTCTAACTGTAAAACGATCTAATAACACAACTGTTTCTTTGTTTTGTAAACGATGCTTAATTTGTTCTTTTTCTGTTTTTAAAGGGAGGTGATTGCTCATAAATTCAGTGATATCATTGTATACCTCTTTAACACTCTTTTTAGGATGTTGATATCTTGAAACCAACCACTCTTCAACAAAACTTGGTATAGCTCTAACTTCTCGGATATTAAGCTCTCTTGTTGTAGCCTTATTAATTGTTAAATCACCCAAAGTAGCAAAAATTTTTTCATCAAATGAATCTACAATCATAATTTACCTTTTTCTTAATCAAACATATCATCAAATGCTTTAGTTTTTTCGTCTTTTTCAATTAATTTTTGCTGTAATCTTAAAGTTAATGGGATATCTAATCTGCTTTCGGATTCGTTTTCTCCAAAATATTTTACTGTGAATGGAACAACAACTAAACCGAACTGTTCTATATCACAATTCAAAATAAATATCATATCCGTTTTTTTATTGGGATATAAAGGTCCGATTGGCCCTTCACGACCCTTAAAGGGTTTGTCTGCCGAAATGTACAGGTTGGTAATTTTAGTTAAAGATGTCTCAATATTTAACTTCACCTGCCATCCATAATTAGAGACTTGACATTCTATATCAGCAATACCTAACTTAATTAACTGATGCTGTGGAATAGTTTTTGGCCCTTTAGTTACTGTTATAAAAGGAATCAATATTTCTTCAGCTGTTAGTCCGCCATGCACTAAAGGTGTGCTTCCAACCAATCGAATACGATTAGTTGGAACTAAGTAGCCACTTTTATTAGAAGCATTTTTAATAAAAGTAGTATTGTTTGGAAGTTTTTCTGGAGGATTAGTCATGCGGCAGACTCGTTCACTTATTGAGGCGGATTCTATCCCCTCTATTGATTGCCTTTTATTGATACAAGAGACTCCATGATCAGCTGTAATAATAATTTTAATTTTTCTATGCAATTGTGCCGCACGTATGATCCAATCGTTAATATCCTTTACTAATGATTTTAAAATTGATTCGACATCTTTTTGGTGTCGACTAAAATCAGTACATTTATGCAATCTTTCATCAATACGATTTTCGATACAAATCAATAAATTTGTTTTTTCGTTTATTGAATTTCTAAATTCTTTCCAAGATTGCGTTATTTGTATTGAGTCCATATCTTTAAGAAATTTGGAATAGTGTTCTTTGAGAATTAGATCTTGGCCTTTATTATTAGGCAGAGATTCACTATTTTGTCCAGTAGCAATAGCTAATTTACCTATTTCAGTTAAAGTCGGAACTGGCGCAAAAATTAATTGATCAGAAACGACAGCACCTTCAATATTTGTTTCTATCTCTTTCTTTATAGCATCAATGTGTATTGCGCTTAAGGCATCGATTATACATAAAACTACCAAGTCTTTTTGTTTTAAACAATCCTTGACTGTATTTGAGACAATACACCAATCTGAATTTGATCTTTGAATCCTCACTCTTTCCTTTAAAAACCATTTAGTAAAACTATCGCTCACACTTTCATCAGGTTCTTCATTATTTGAAAAACAATATTGTGTATAATGTAAATATTTTCTACTCCATGATAATACCTCATTGATTGTCGCTGAACTTTTTAATGATTCGCATCTGCCTTTTTTAATGAGATCGGATATTTTTTTGAAAAGATTAATAGAAGGAATATCATCAAAATCACCTAATACCTCTTTTAATTGTGTCGTCGCTAATTTAGGATTTTCATCTATCAGTGAAGAAAATTCATTTAATAAAGAAGGCCATGGAACAACAATTTTTGCTAAAACCTGGGAAGAAATTCCATCATTTTTAATTAATGTATCAACATTTTTCAAAATTTCTAAGAACTTACAAAGGGCTATGTTCGCTTGGTCTTCTGAAATTTTAATTATTGATAAATCTGATAATAATGAAGTCTGAAATTGTCTAGGTGGAAATGATATATTGATAATTTTATTATCAAGTACAAATTTTCTACCTTTTTCTAAAATTTGTTCTTCTCCTATCATCGTTAGTGTTTGGGTCACGGATTTTGAGTTTTTAAGTTCATTGAATAAAATATCGACTGCTTTAAAATCTTCTTTTTTCTTTAATATGTTTGATAATAATTGAAAAATCTCATCGACATGTAAAAAATCTAAAAATGAATCCGGCAATTCTTTAACAACTGTGTAAAACTCGTTAACATTTGACAAGTTTAATAGCTTAGGTTCGATCAAAAAAAGTATTTTTTCGTGAATTTCATCAACCTCACAGGTGTCTTCATTTAAATTAGTGAGATTGAAAAGCTCGAAATCAACTATGATTTTATCTGTCATCCATTCAGGTGGTTTTTCACCTAAATTTTTTGATAGTTGGACACTTGGTAACACTCTTTTGATTTCAAGATTTTTCGTTCCTTCAAAATCTTTGAGTCGTTTATAGAGAGCCTCATTAATCCTAATTTTAAATATTCCGGTCTGATTGTTTGATAGACACCAACGTATTTTCTCCCGAATTTCAGGAATTTGGTTAATTCGAGTGATCAGAACAGCATCTTCCTTGTTTATACCAAAAGTATCTATTATCAAGATGACTTTCATAAAGAATTTTCCTGTAGATTATAAATCTTTAGATAGTTTTAAAACTGCAGAGCTTATAATTTTTTTATCATGGTCAGTATCATAATCCGTTAAAATATTTTTTAGGTTATCGACCAAAAAATCGATTTGCTCCTCTTCTATTAAATTATTATAATTACTTGGTTTGAATATTTTATAACCCACTTTCTGTTTATGCGCTTTTTCTATGTCATTAATATATATTTTCAAATCACCAGTTAATTGCCCAAGCTCTATGTCTGTGCATTCTTCGTAAGGTTTTTCTATAAAAAGATCAGTTACAGACTTTAATGTATCTTCATCAAAAGAATCTTTATTAGTAAATAATTCTGCCATTCTGTTTGATTTTTCTGAACCATCCTTCTTCAAGATAGCAATGATTTCGTCTTGTTTCGTTTCATCTTTAATAATTTTATTTTTTATTGTATCTTTTAAAACAAAAAGGCGTTCATTTGATAATAGTTCAAAATGATCAAATAGTTCGTTTAGATCATTTATTGTTTTTTTATAGTCAAGAATCTCGTGGTCTATTTGCCACTCCTCGTTGAAAGATGTCATACTTATCAAATCGTTTGCAATATCGTGCGTAGTATTACCTATGGACAGAACAACATCGATTAATAATTTACCTTTGGGGGAGAGTTTTGGAGAATTTTTTATAAAATCAGGTAGATTGACAATTTTCGTTCTTAAAGAACTAATTATTTTCTTAGATTTCTCTACTTCATTAAAAGTGCTGTCAAGGGTTAAATCAAGCACAGACGCCAAAATTTTTAAGATTTTCTGTTGTTTGCTCGTCAAGTCTTGTACACGTAATCTTAAAGTCGTACCTTTCATATAGGCTTTACCGAGTTGTTTTGCAAAATCTCTTTGCTTTACCCCAACCCATTCTAAACGATGCATTTCTTTTCTAACAGCTATGGCAGTAAATATGGAATGGACGCTAGGAGGTAAACCATACGGTGGCTTCATGAGTTTTTCTCTCAATTTTTTAATTTCGAATGGATTGTCACGCCTCCTAAGTAATTCAGTTGATATCAATTTTAGAATATCGCTTACGTTACCATTGGTTTCATCAATTGTTTTTATATCAAATTTATCAGCTCTTTCAATAAATAAATCATTTGAATATTTACCAAGAAGCCCGTCAATTATAGCGCTTTCCTGTTTCCCTTCACTATTTCCAAGCAAATCATTTTGGTAGGCAGGATTAGTTTCAAAATCTAATATCCTTTCTACTATTTTGTTCATATTTTTCCTACCATTGTAGGACTCATCAGCAAATATATTTAGACTAGGGTTTCTTATAGCAATTTCTTTCGGGTATAAATCATTAACATGCTCGAACAATATATTTTTAAAGTCTTCCCAACTCTTGCAAGCTATAGCGTTCTCGTTTCCAGATAGAAGGATGGTTGTATTCCCTGTTTTCAGTCCTTTTCTGCCAAATCTCTCATCAAGTTGCCGCATAATATTTTGACGATTTGACTCAAATTTTGCTTCTATTTGTCGTTTTAGACCTTCACCGTATGTGTTTTCGGCTATTAGTTTATTAGTAGCCAGATAAAATCGAAATTTTTCAATAAGATCGTCATGCTCTAAATCGGAAATCCAATAATAATTAGGGATGGCGGTTTTATTTGGCGTCCTTCTAATTTCATCACGTAAATTCTGAGCTTCAGTTTTATCCTTCGTAAAGACAAATAAGACATTTGCTGAAATTGATGAATTCTCAAAAACAATTGAGTTAAAATCTAATGGAGTTGTGACTATATGAACAGAAAAAGACCTTATTATACCACTTTTGGAAGGCTCCAATTCATGTGTTCCGATAATTGGAAGTAGATCTTCTTGTAGTAATTTATTGTTTAAAAGCATCTCTTTTGGATTTATGCTTGGAATATTTGTTAGCATATCTGCTATTAGTGATTCAGGATCAACTCCAGCCTCACCGGCTAATGTCCAAATTTTAGTCATGTCGTTCTTCCAGATTAGACCCGCATCCTTCAACCAAGTCAGATCTTCATATAAATCAATAGAATCTTCTGATAACCGATCATAAAGTGAAATAGAAAGAAAATTATCAGTAGATCGAAAATTATCATCTAATAGAGTTGATAAAAATAATACCGAAAGTATATCCTTTTTGGATTTATTCTCTGTTCCAATTTCTGCAATTGCTTTTTGATATTTTCTTAAATCTTTTTTTGCTTTCTTTCCAAGGCTGTCCGAATAATATTCTATGAGTGCTGGAAGACGAATAAATTCAGATTGAAAAAGCCCAGAATCTGAAATAGGAGAATTCCACACCTTAAGATCCAAATCCCTTATGAATGTAAATGCTGTTCTTGTTGCTTGTGCATACCTTGTAGAAATTGCAAACAATGCTGCTGATGCAATAGGGTGAAGTGGGTAACAAGATTTTATAATAAAGTGTAATTCATCCCTCATAGAAGTAAAAATGTGTAATTCCGATAAAGTCGAACTGAGTTCATCCAATCGTGGTGTCGATTTATGATAAAGCTCATTTCCTTTTTCCGACCATATAGTTTGTGCCCCCAATAAGTGATACCCTTCAACTTCGGAGGCTTTTAGTTCAATTTTAATTGGGGTAAAACGACCCTCAATGGTTCCTAATCGATCTTGAATATCCTGACCTGCATTGGATCTTGCTCCATACTCAGCCATAGACACATGTGTTAAGCCAATAAATAGAACATGTCCTAAGCTTGGTTGACAAACCGTTTCAACAAATCTTTGTAATTCAATTATTTCGTCGATTGGTCTTCGCTGTGGTGTTCTCAACAAATCTTCAAGGGCATTCCCAAATTCGTCCCAAATAATCGCGATCCCTCCAAATCCATGCTTTTGGAGATTTTTAGCTGCATCTTCGTAGGCTTCAACAAATCCTTTTCCACCATCATTTTGTGGCTGAAAAAGTGCACCGTAGCATACTTTTTCATGCCATAAGCTAAATAGATCTAAAGCTGAGGGTTCATGTCTCTCGAGCCCAGTAAATAATTCATCGGTATCATAATAATGAGCATCTATATCCCAGTCGGAAAGCATTTTATCTTCATATGTTGGATCTTTTTCAATAATTTCACGATATCTTTTGATGGCTATATCATATTCAGTTGTAGGCAGTATATTTTTTATATCAATTTTAGGATCCGATTTAGTAATTAATTCTAAAGCCTTAAAAAGTCCTTCCATTAATTTTGAAGCTATCGAAGGGGTTTGTGACCCATAGAGCGGAACTAAAAGATATGGTTTTGCATCAGGATCACTCGGGGCTAAAAAGCTTTTTGAGATCAGCTCTGGTAACTTTTTTTCTTCGAAATTTTGTAATTTGTTTAAAAATTCAATAAAGACTGGTGTACTCGCACCGTCACGTAATAGTTGTCCAATTAGAGTAGCCAGGTGACTTTTTCCTGAACCATAACTACCATACCAATTCATGGCTCTAAGGTCTGCAGGAGCCGCAGGAAGAACCGCCTTTGAAAGAGATTTCAAGACTTGAACAGATGAGTGCGTTGGAGAAAAGCTTGTAATTAAATTTTCATCAAATAAGCCTGTATCTAAAACAACGGCACTACTATGAGAACTGTTTGTATTAAAATTAATAATATCCTTTAAAGAAGTCATATTTCATAGCCTTGTTGATAATTTGAAACCCATAATTTCAAAGGTAATGTATTTAGTTTTATCATATAGAAAAAGTCTGAAACGAAATTAATATTTTCATGATTTTCAGCGAATACCGTTATTACGATATGTCGACCATATTCCTCACTAAGTGCAGACCAAAAAGAACGTTTTTCCAGTTCAGGCCAATCAAACATCCAATCCTCTGGAGAAACGATTACAAGACCCGGGTGTTCTTTTTCAAAAACAATTTTGTTAAAATATATTCTATACGAAGGCTTATGCGGTACTTCTGGCCCGTTATTCTCAGCCCAAAAATGGTAATCGAATAATTCTTCTCGTAAAGCTTTAACAAAAAGATCTAATGTTTTGTGATCTTTGGTCGAAAATGCTATATTCTTGTAGCGAATAGAGGGTTTATTTTGTAGTGTGATCACTTTATTTATGATATTTTTTAGCGCTTTAGTATCATTTGAATCCATATACACCTTCCATGAATAAGAGGAGCTTATTACAGCCAGGTATCACGGCATTCTTGCAGTAACATGACTAACATTTTGTTTTTATCAAGAGACTCTAAGAAATCTATTGACTCCAAATCTACTGCCTGGGTAAAAGAGTAGTGATTTTTCCATCGGTCCTTGTGACTGATCTCTTTTAACCGTTTCCGCAATTTGTCTTGAGACATACATAAAAAATGGCTAAAATCACTTTGACATAGTTCTCTAAAAGAGATACTGGATCTACTGGGAAATTTATGATGACGCGCAAGAGAAAGGGCATAAACAATAACTTCGTCTGGTACATTAGGGGTCCCCAATTTAATATCTATTGTACCAGCTCTTTCCCATTTTTTAATATCTAACATTCCAAGTCCAGCAAGAGGTGAGCTTCCAATAAACATAGATTTGACACCTTCAATACTTTTTTCTATGCTAGCTTTTGCATGCTTTTCTAAAGTTTCTTTCTCAGTTATCTGTTTTTTTAAATCGCTTAATTTTCTCCATTCAGATGATTGATTATCTAAGCATGAAAAAAAACTAGCATAAGGTTCGCCTATATTCGAAAAACAAATCTGTAGATGAATTGCCCACCAAGTAGCAGAATTTTTAAGATTTTTATCATTTTGAATGATTTGCTCTGCAGCATCAGTAATAATATAGTTCTTCTTTTCAGATGGTTCTATCAACTGAGCTGCCAACATCCAATTTTTGATACCTGTCAACATATTTTTTCCGGCAATAAATTGAACTCTAGCACACCGCATATTTGAGCCAGAAAATATATCGGACTTGTCCGCAACAAGCTTTATACCATTTTTTGCCCATAATCGAGAAAATGGAAATGTTTGGTTATCAATTAATGCCATTTTAACTCCTGTAAAGTTTCAAAATATTTTTAATCATATTTGGGCATCCTTCAAAAGTACTTTACACTTTGTTGGAGCATTCCCCATTTGCAGGGGCTTTCTCCCAAAAGACTGTAAAGTACTTTTAGGGTCATATGAAGGATGCCCATATTTATATAAAAATTTATTAATTTTCTTTTCATAAACTACATATCAAACATCCTTGATCATTCAAATCATCACCTTTTTCAAGAAGTTTCTCTTGCCAGGTTCTATTGTCGTCATTCTTACGTCTGTTATCAGCAAATTCAACAATCGAATCTCTTTTTTCCAATAAATCTTTTAATGTCATCCCCTCAATCCAGGTGTAACCTTTTCCATTGACATCAACTTTTTCAAGTTCCATTGCTTTTTTGAAAAGATCAGGGTGATGATCATTAAGCCCAAGCCACTCTTCACGTCTTTGAAAAAAACAAAAATAACATCCAGACCTGGTTCTCCATTTGTAATATTCTGGGACTCCAATAGTTTCTTCTAAAATTCGAAAGACATCTTTTCTGACAATACCATCATGAACAAATGGAAACTCAGGTTTTATATTAGGTTTAGAACTAACATATCCTTCTCTATGTTCATCACCACGAATAGCTATATAACTTTTGACGTCTTCCTTTGTTCCGGCAAATTTCTCAAAGGGCTCCAGTTTCATTTTAACTGTACACCATCTCTGCCGGGGTGAGGGTAGCATGTTTCCACTCATGAAAAGATGATGCTCAAATGTTGATTTGCTTCCCAGGCGAACAATTTTTTTCCCAAGATAAGCTTCAAGCTTATCCAGAAATGAATATGTCTCAGGAAGCTCACAGCCGGTATCGGAGAAATAATACTCCATATCAGGATATTTTCCCTGTTGCTTTAGATAAATTGCCAAAGCAGCACTATCTTTACCACCAGAAAGCCCACAAACATGCCTAATATTTTTTTTAGCCATTTGATGCCTTATATTCGCTATCGATTTTCTGTTTTTTGTCAGTCAAATATCCATCCAGAATATCAGCTAAAATTGCAATACGTGATTTATCGCTGTTCAAGTCTGACAGAAGAGAATAAAATTTATCTTTTTGGTCATCAATATACTTTTTTTCTGAAAGATCAATTGTGATGATCTCATCATTATCAGTTTTACCGTAACGCATTGACCTTAATCGGATGATTTCAAATGAATCTTTGAACTTTGCTTTATTCTCGATGAAATATCCTTGGATAATTCTTAAATCAATAAGTCTCTGAGATAACTCAGTTAACCGTAAAACAGCATTGTCCCTGTCTATATCAGTCCATTTATTGGGGGCTTTCTCACCAAGGAATAATAAAAGCCTGTTAAACCAGACTATATCATCTGCTTTTTTTTCGGTGATCTGCTCAATGAATGGCCTCAACCCTTTTGAATCTACAGTAAAAGTTTCTAAATCTTCATATCTTGCCTGGACTTTAGAGCGCAATTCTGGTAATTCCATTTTTTCATTGTAATCAGGCAATAAAGAATTTGAAATCAAATCTGCAAACTCATCAATCATTTTCTTGTAAGCATCACGCAATTCTTTGATAACGCTGATTAATGCATTTGTGAAACCTTTGATCTTATTCTTGTTAGTCTCATCAGGATCAATTTTAGGGAAAGCACAAGCATTTGGCAATCTATTAAACAATAGATCTGCTGGCGAACTTGCTAAATCAAATGCTTTTAAAGCCTTCTGGCTTGAATCAGACAGTCTGTTGGTTTGTTTAGTATACTCGTCTAATTCTGCTACGAACTTTGCAAGAGGCCTTGCTATGTTCAGCAAATTAATTTTTCGATTTGGGTTATCACCATAAAGGACCTTGGAGTAACTGTTAAATAATGAGGCTCTAATGCCACTGATTTTTAATAACTGTATTGTAAAAAAATCAGGCCGTTTCATGAACCTTTCTATATGCTGATCGGTAATATATGGCGTATAAATGCCATTTTCATAAAAAGCCAGATCCTTTTGTTTACATAAAAAAACAGTTAAATATAGTAAAGGTAAAACGCCTGCTTTAACCCCATAAGGGGGGGCAAGAAGGACTTCATTAAGCTCTGTGAAAGATTTTGGCATCTTTTGAGTTGTTTCTAAAAAATTTTGTATGCACATCCAGACTGGGTATAAATTATAATGGTTATCTTCCTCTGGTGGAACAAGCTCCCAGTTATTATTGTCCTCGTTTAATTGATGTAATCCAGTTGCCTGTAAAAATGATTTATAAATACCTTTTTCAGCAGGAAATTTTTCAATGCCTAATTCTTCCTTTTCGATGTCATGCAGCATTGCAAAGACTAATTTATTTCGGGCGCCTGCTGCTTGTGCTGACGGTTTTTCTCTGTTGATTAATTCATTCTTTATTATTGGGGATTTGAAATATATTGAATCAAGAATGGCTGATAGCTGTTGTTGTAATTCTCGTTTGTTATGGATTGATACTTTTTCGTTTTTCCAATACCAATGAGATGCTTGAGGAGATTCTATTAAAGCAGATAATAAGCTTTCCTGGAACATTTCAGCAGCAAAAAGGCGATCTTTGAATTCTCTATTTGCTATAGGATCACTGTTCAACTCAGGAGAATTTTGTTCAACCCTCTTAAGTGCAAGCACCTCACCTACCACTTGCCTTAATTGATCTCCATTTGAACAAACTGCAATTATGTCAAATTTTCCAAAATATGATACAACATCGTTTTTTGCTGCCTCAATCTCATCCGCAGTCTCTGTTAAACAAAATATAAGTCTTTGCTGGTTACCTTTAGATTTGAGATTCTTGTAATTGTTCACATCAACAAAAAATGGAGCAAAGTACCGTAAAGTCACTTTTTCGATAGTATGACGATGAGCGACAATAGGGTGTAAAGGGTTCAACTGTTCTATAGTTTCAGGAAGCTCAAAACGTCCAATTTGCCCAAGTTCCTCCTGAACTGCTAGTTCGAGATCAAAGTCACTGCCCTGCCACACCCTGAATTCATTGCTAAATTTTCTAAATTGAACGACAGATCTTTCAACAAGGCTTTTTGTTGCAGCCGTTGCAGCTTTCTTGCTTGAAGAGCATGATTCAACAATTTTTTTTGATGCTTTAAACCCCGCTTGTGCGCCAATAATATTCAGTAGACCTATAGTTTTAAGCATTTGAATATCTTTTGAAGGCGCATCACCAAGCCGTTCAATAGCTGTCACAACTTCAGCCCACCTGCGATGTGCTATAGGATCAGTTATTACCCCTGGTTGATTTTGGATGAAATATTCGTATATCTGCCAAGGTAAAATCCATTCAACAGTTGATTCGAGCTTGCTTAAACTATCCTTAAATCCAAACGCCTCCTTGCTACCAAGATAACTGAATAACGTCCTCTCATTTTGAGCCATTTTTTGGCAAAGGACAGGAAGTAATATAGTTGAAACAGGATGAAGAGGATAACATTTTGCAAATAGATCAGCAGCTTTGTCTGGTTCTAAAGAACCTGGCAAAGCATCTTCTTTTGATAAAACAGTTGCAACCTTTAAACATCGCTCATAAATTGTATGTTGTTCTTCTGAGAAGTTATTGATGAAGGCTTTGCTCAAAACATGAATGGTCTGTTCTGTAGACTCCAAAAAAGGAACTGTCTCAAATCGGCCTTGAATCTTGCTCCATTCATTCCTAAGCGTTCGACTCAAACCTCTTGCATATGCTTCAAAGCCCTGATGCATTAATGTAAATATAAAGAGGTTGGCATTGCTTTTAGTTACAGCTAATTCAGATAAAACTTGTAAAAGATATATATCATTTGCACCATAATGCCTTGCTTCATATTCTAAGAACTTTCCAAATTCATCTAATATAATGATTATACCACTTCCGGTCTTCTGGACAGCCTCCTGCAATTCTTCAAGCAGTTCAATAATTTCAGCAATTGTTATTGTAGTTTGAGATAACTTGTCTTTGATTTTATTTATTACTAAAGGCTTGCGGCCCACTGTATTATTCCAATACTTTTGTGTGGCATCATACATCCCTGAAAGGAAACGCTTACCTAAAGGCTCTGGTGCACCGGTGATCAGTATTGGTACATATCCTTTTGTGTCTTGAATATGGTTCCTGAATTTATCACAAAGATCACCATCAACAGGACTTAATACATCATATGCAGATCTCGTTGCCGATTTATCATTGTTATCCATTAAATGGGACAGGAATACCGCAAACGAAGATTTGCCAGAACCATAAGGCCCAATTAAAGCCCATGACCTTGGTGTATTTTTCTGGTCAAAAGTATTTGAAATTCGATGCAGGGTGTTTACAGCTCGACTCGTCGGGATATAAGCTTTAACAATCTCATCAGAATCCGAATCACGCTCTATATTTATTGATCGAGTGTAAACTGTATCAATATCAATGAAATCCCTTATTTTCATGTTACCTCATACTTATTTTTTGAATCATAATGAAATTTCAACATTTCAAAAGGATCAAGATTATCAAGTTCATTTAATACAAAAAGCTGATGAATCCCTGCTGTCTGATCTATAGCAAATTCTTGAGGGAATAACTGTATTAATTGCTCTATCTTAGTTAATAAAGAATTTTCTGTCAAACGAAAAACAAGCCCCGGAGCCACACTTCCTTCTTTGCAATAGATCAGATCTTCAATAGGCACTTGTGAAAGGTTCAACTGTTTTAAATATTCACAAATAGCATAACCAAATATCCCTATAGGTAAATTATCACGTGCGTCTAATTTTGATTGATATGATTTTGTAGCCGAGGAATACGAAATCAATTTCAATAAAGAAAGTGGAGAATCAAGAACATCTTCATAAGCTGCTTTTTTGCTTTTTGTCGATTGAACATATGATCTTAATAAAACAGCTGCATCCTTTCTGATAGAACTAATCGCAAAGCGAGCATCAATCTTTTCTTTTGCAAAAGTGGAAAGTGCAAATACTACTTCCTCTGTTACAAATTCAGGTTTATGGAAATTATTAAAAAACCAATACCATGCCGTTGCAATCTCTGAATTAGTTGATATCAACCAGTGAATTAACCAAATAGTTGCTTCATCTTCTAAAAAAGGGTCCCACCCATTCTTTTTTGAAAAGATAGCCTCTCCAATTGATGTCGTTTCCTTGGTATCAGTCTCCAAAATGATCAATTTAGAGGCACGAAGCCAATACCTGATCGAGTTGACCATATTCTTACCAACACCCAAAGTGACAACAGCATCTTTATTACTAAATATGTTTTGATCTTTTTCAAAAGCACGAAAACCTTTGGTTAGCCAGCCAAAACGAACAACAAAGGATTCATGTCTAGAAAAAGCAACTTTTTTCGGATTAAAATACATAATTAAGTCTCTTTAATTTGCTATATATACTCTTCAACTTCTTCATAATTCAACAATATTGCATTTTTGTTTTTTAAAAATCTTGGATCATCTTTATCCTCAAGCCGAAACCTAAGCAGTATGTAATAAATGAATGAAGCCCGCACCTTTATTTGAGCAACTCCATCTCTCAGGGACTCCGTTTTTCGTTCCTTAAATGCGGTGTACTCCTGAACATATTCGGCCAGCTCGGCATCCATAATTAATTTCTCCCGGGAAGCAGATGCAAACCCTGCCAGAATACCGCAGCCGGGCAGAAAATTGATACGATTATGGGTGGCACACACAAAATTGAACATGGATTCTGCACCGGCATGAAAATCACACTCCTGGGAATCATTCATACCCACATTTCCCCGGGTTAAAAGTCCATAACGTTTGGCAACACCGGCAGCCAATTCTGCCATGATACGGCTCTCGGGACCCCCCAATGTCACACACATGGAACGCATGTCTGTACCACAGGGAAAGGCCCCATAAAATACGGCCAAGCCCGGCTGGAGTAGCTGGGTCAGTACCAACGTACTCAACACCTCACAGTTATTGAGTACCACATTACCCATAGCCGAACAGGGTCCGGTCATACCCGCAGATGGACACGGAGAGATGCAGATGGCAATGTTGTGCCGAGCCATGTCCATGAGCATTTTCCCCTGGCCTCCGGCCAGGGCCAGGGGAGAAAACGTATTGATGGTGGCCTGGCCAAACACTTTGTCAGTGGATTTCATGAGTACCTCCGGCGTCACATCAAAGGCCCGGCATAAAAGCTTAAAATCGTCAAGGCACGACACAATATAGGGCTTATCAGAATAGAGAATCTGGCCCGCCATCATAAATTCATAAAGCCGGTCTACCGGAATATCTCCAGGATAAACCAGGGTTCCCATCAATCGGATGGGGTCCAGCATTTGCCCCAGTTTCATGATATCCACATAGTCTTGACAGGTGGCCTGGCGGCGGACCCCTTTGGTGGACATCACAAAAGGGGCAGCTCTTCCCGTGCCAAAAAAAACAGAGTCAAGATCAAAGTGGGTATCATACTTGGAATTCCGGGCTAAAAGAGTGAATTGACTCGGTGCAAGACGAATGGCGTTTTCCACCTGATCTTCATTGAAAAAAAGGATATTTCCGTCACTTTTAATGCCATGCCGGGTGGCAAACTTCACCAGTTCAGGGCATTCTACCCGGATACCCCGTTTTTCAAGGATGGCCAGAGTGGCATTGTGGATGAGGCGAAACCGGGAGTCGTCCAGGATTTCCCCGGCGGAATTGGGGGGGATATTGATTGTGTGGCATTGCACGATACTCCATTCAACAGATTGATTTTCAAGTCTTTTGAAGCCGTTCCCAAACCTCTTCAATCTGTCGTTGGGTATGTGCCAGATCCTTGGTATTATCAACCACAAAATCGGCAAACTGCAGCTTTTCATCTATGGGTAGCTGGGCTTTAAGAATATTGGCAGCCTCTTCTTGACTGATACCATCCCGGCTGGCCAAACGTTCTATCTGCACCTCAGCGGGCACATGAATCACCAGCAACTTATCAAACAAATACTGCAGATTCAGTTCAATCAGCAGCGGCACCGACACTTGAATAATTGCCTCCGGGTCTTTCTTTGCAATTGCCTCCACCTGCTTGAAAAATTCTTCATAAATCGGTGGATGGGTAAAGCCTTCAAGTTTTTTGCGCTTTTCCATGTCACCAAAAACAATATCTGACACTTTCTTCCGATCCAGGGAACCATCTTCAGCCAGCACCTGACGACCAAAGTAGTCCACAATTTTCGCCAACCCCGGAGTTCCGGGTTCAACCACCTGCCGGGCAATCAAATCAAAATCAATCAACGGTGAGCCTAAGTCACCCAACATTCCTGAAACCGTACTTTTACCACTGGCAATGCCACCGGTTACCCCCAGCAAAAAATGCTGACCATCTCCTTTGACTTTTTTCATCATCTCATCAAGTCCCAGATAGGTGGGCGGAAACACCTGGGTAACATCACATTCAGCCCCGGCAAAACTGATGGGATAACGTACGCCCCGTCGATAAAGTGCCTCCAATCCGGAAAGCGCTTTTTCCATCAAACCCGCTGGCACAGCCATCACCATTTCATCATCCTGGGCATGACCATAGCGACGTTCTCCATAGCAGGGAATACCCACCGACGCTTTCCCGGTCTCATAACAACGGACAATGGCATCGGAACAAGAGGACTCCCCCACGCAGGCAAAGTGCATGACTTCGTAATCACAGAACTGCAATGCATTGATCAACATCATTATCTGGGCCGGATTGGCATAAATCAAAACAATATCCGGGGTAAAAGGGTTGTAAACCAATGGCGCCATGACCAGGGCTTCATATTTCCCCAAAGGAAGCCGTGGAATGGCCGCTTCAAATTTTTGGCCATCGGCTTTGGTTGCCACCCAGACAATATTTCTAAAGGTGCCGTCTTTATGGGTTTCGGGTAGTTCTCTCATGCCCAGAATCGAGGAGCAGGAAGAAAAGAGAAAATCATCAAGATCCGCTCCCACACTCCAATCAAAATTACGCACCAGATTAATCATCTGGCACATGGTCATTTTACTCTGGGGACGTCGAAGAAAGGGGATTTTTTCAATCTCCTCCTTTTTTTCCAACATTTTAAAGGCCACTGGAAATGATTTTAAGCGCAGGAGCCGTTCAAACCGTCTGATTATTTTTTCCCAATCTTGTTTATTTTCATTCTGCATGATTAATTCCTCCTTGAGCACAGGTAAGACGCAATGAGCCGTTGTTATCGAAAAACAATCGGGTGATATTTGCCCGCTTTCAATGCGGCCAGCAACGTTTCTTCACCATCAATAATCTCATCAAAAGCGGTGGCATAAACCCCAATGGTTGAGATATCATGGGCGTCACTGCCCCCCGTTGAGGGCAAGCCAAGCCCTTTGGCCACATCCAGGGATAGTTTGTTTTCGGTGTCCGTCACCTTTCCGTTTAAGGTTTCCACCCCATCAACCCACTTAAACATCTCCCGGGCCATGGCACTTTCCGGCGTCAGTCCAACATCATCTGCACCAAAAGTTAAAAACCCACGAAACGGATGGGCCGCAACGATAAACCCACCCACCGCAGCAACCCGTTTTTTGAGTTCTACAAGCTTGATAATCCCCTGGATATCTTCATCAAAACCAAATACCAATATATCCCCTTGTTCCGTGATAATCTCATTGGCCCGCAGCACCAGAAAATCATGTTTTGCACGCAGGGCCAACACCGCATCTGCTGACCAGACATGGTTATGATCCGTCAAACAAATACCCTGCAAACCAATGCGTTTTGCCTCTTCGATCATGGCATCCACAGAGTCAGACGCACAGGGTGAGGCAGGTGAGGTATGAAGATGCATATCAATGATAAAATTGCCCTGGTCCGGATGACTTTTTCTGGAAGTCATGGGGGATTCCACCCGTGCAGGCGGTTTTACGGAAGCCGCATCCCCCCCAGCACCCCCAGAGACAGGATGGGGAACTTGTTTGTGACTTTCCACAACAACAGATGATTGAGCAACCGGCACCTTTTCATCAGTGCGCATAAATTGCTTAAACGTAAGCTCAGGATTCTCTCGCTGGGCCTCCTGCCAACCCAACAGTTTAATAGTTTCCCGCACGGCATGGGCACATTCAATAAAAAGGTTGGCAAAATGGCGACAAGACCGCCGTCCAATGGTTTTATGAATTTTATTATCAATCCCCGCCTCAAGACAAAACCCTTCGGCCTCGTTGAGAAAATCTATGGCCCGGGGACATTCCGGGGTTGTCCAGCGCAGCCATCGCCCCTTGACCCCGGAGCAGATTAAATCACTGATATTGACCTTAAAATCCAGTTCCAGGCTGTAAATGGAATCATCCAGAATGCCATGTACTTCAAGGGTTTCCGGGTCCAAACGAGCCACATCAACCACTTTATTACGCATAAAATCAAACATCACGCCCCTCCTTCGGTCTTCTCAGATTCGAGTTCAGCAACCAATGGGGTCCCTTTGGCAAACGCCGCACAGCGATCATAGAGGCGGATACTTTTTTGAACCATATTCGAATAAAAAGAAAACTTACCAGCCTCGTCATCGGGGGCTTTTAGAAGCACTTTACGGGTCAAGGTCAAGATGACTCCGTGGCAACACTCTTCCACCATATAGACGATCTGGTGAATTTTTTCCTCTTCACCCATGAGTCCTTTGATAATTTTCAACATTCCGGCTGCCACCCGCACCCCGATCACCGCTTGCAGGCGCTGGTCAAGGTCTTCAATTTCTCCGAAATAGGCATGCCTGAAATGACCGGATATGGCACAGATCGCCATGTCCGGCATTTTCACCTCAATAACCACTTCGGCATCGGTCAGGGTGTCACGCAACCGACACACGGAACGCAGGTTGGAACCATTGATCTTTTCAACGCTGGTATTGCGATTCATGGCAAATTTAAGAATATTGTTGGACATGGCAAGGTCTCCTCCTTCCTATTCAATAGGCATTCTACTCAACAACAGTGAACTTCCAGGCACAGAACCACCCTTCGGGATGTTCGTCCGGGGGACAGCCCACGCATTCGGTGACAATCCGGGAATCAATGGTACTGGCAAAATAGGGGTACTCCACCAGGCCCACGGATTTGCAGGGATAATCCGCAAGGCCCTTTCGTTTTCTTGCCACCTGAACCCGGCACTCATTCATGCGAAAGATAATGCAATTTTCATTCACATCTTCAATGGATTGCTTGTTGATCAGGGCATACATTCTAAAAGCCAATGCTTTTTTAAGAGCTGGGATTCCCCCCTGTTCCGGTAATTCAAGCAGTTGTTTAATCCGTTCTGCCTCAAAGGGAGAGTACCTTGTCCAGCAGGAATCATTGCAGCGTTTGGCATCATTCATTCCATATTTTTTTTCCACTGCCTGGAACCAGATACCGTCATTGGCCAACCAGTTAACCCCAAGATTCTTAAGCAGATCAATCAATTCCTCACGGGAAAGTGTATGCAGATGGGCAGGCACGCCATCTTTGATTTCAAAACCGAAAATCTTGGACATGCGCTTCAACTGGTTTTGGAAACTGGCATCCCAGACATCGGCCTCAACCCCCATTGCCTTTTCCATGCCAAGCTGGTGCTCCACCTGGGCGAACCATTGACCATAATGAACCATGGTCCGCCGAAAGGAATCCACAACCCTTTTTATCAACAACGCATCATCTGCCTCTCCAATAATTTCATCGATCTCGTTCATTACTCGCTTTTCCTTTCTTTGTTAGACATTTCTGCGATACCATCGCAAATATTCGGGCAGCACCCCATATTCGCCTATTTTGGCCTGCTCACATAGCATTAGTATGTACGCAGTCCCAAATAGGCGAATATGGGGCACTGGCCAAACATTTACATTATCAACCCGAATATTTAAATACATCAACAGCCGTATCCGACCCAGACATCGCATATAAAGTTGAGTTCTGTTAATAATACCCCCTTGTCAACAAAACACAACACCAAATATATACCAGTAAAATACCAGTAAAAAGCTGGTATTTAGTACAAATAATCGCCATTCTTCAAAAGTAACTTACACTTTCTGAATGAGCGCTCTTATTTTCAGGGGCTTTTCCGAAAAAGTGTCAGCAACTTCTAATGCAAGATAAAGGATGACAAATAATTAACGCTTTTAAAACAGCAATAATTGCGATCTTAAATTGACCTTTTTATTGACCAGACCAATTTTTTTTCTGATATTTTCTCTATGGAACTCCACCGTACGCAAAGCGATATTGAAAAATTCGGCAATCTCTTTATTGCCACGCCCCTCTTTAACCAGGTTGGCCACCTGAATTTCCCGGGGTGTCAAATTAAGTAATGGGGATGAAAGTCGTTGTGAAAACGGAGAGACCAGGTCTTCCAAATTGGCCTGTAAAGCAGATAGACAGGCTCGTTGAGAATCGTCCAGGCGACTGATATTGAGTTTTTCCAGATGGGGCAGTACAAGCTTTTTCATATTGGCCAGCACTTTATCCTCAAGCTCGTTTTTGTCATCCTCCCGGGCCTTGAGGATAACCCGTAAAGCGATATTGGCCTCCTCAAGTGTCTTGGATTTCAGATCAAGTTCAGCGGTACGCTTGATCAGGCCAGCTTCCGCTTTTTTTCGCTCGGCAATCTCAGCGTACAGCCGCTCATTTAAAATGGTCAATTCCCGGGTTCGCTCCACCACACGGGCTTCAAGCTGGGAACGGGCCTCAATTAATGCGTTTTCAGATTTTTTACGATCCGTGATATCCTTGGTCAAATGGACCATACCCACAATATCGTCATTGTCATCAAATATGGGAGAGGCTGAGATCACGAATGTTTTTCCCATACGTCGATTTTCCACCTCTATGGTATGGGTCTTAAGGTCATGCAATACCTTTTCAACCGGACAGATGCGACAATTTTCATCCCTGCCCCATAAAGCTTCATAACACTTACAATTGGAAATCTGGCTCAGTTCAACCTGAAACCCCTCAAGCAAAGAGTGGTTGGCTGAAATAATACGTTTGTCAAGGTCAAGGATGGTGACGTAGTCATCAATGGCATCAAAGACTCTCCAGCACTGCCCCAGAATTGCAGCAGCATCCTTCTCATCCCTGTTTTCAGAAGTTTTCTCACCTTCGTAATCATCCATATATCTCCATTTCCCCGATCTTACTCTTTCAACTCCCGGGGTATGGTGCACACGGGAATGGCCACCATCTTATGTTGATTGGCCCTGTGAAATCCCCTGTAAATTTCCAGTAGCTCTTTCTGGCGGGGAGTGATCTCCAACTCATTATCGGAATTTTCTTCAAAACTCATGGCCCATTCCAGCTCGGGATAGGTGGCCCCTATCTGGGATTCATCTGTGCGATCATCTTCCCACAATCCATCGGTGGGGGCGGCTGATAAAATGGCATCATCCACCTCAAAAAAGCGGCCCAGGGCATACACCTGAGTTTTAAACAGATCGGCAATGGGGGACAAATCCACGCCACCATCACCATATTTGGTGTAAAAGCCCACCCCGAAATCCTCCACCTTATTTCCGGTGCCTGCCACCATCATGCGGTGGTGACCGGCAAAGGCATACAAGGTGAGCATTCTCAAACGGGACCGGGTGTTTG
>Ga0208900_1000515_pt1 | contig 24160 bp, 19 predicted proteins | sample AntAceMetag02UKK_FD_184763 | JGI IMG/M metagenome (GOLD analysis project Ga0208900, IMG submission 184763) | Saline lake microbial communities from Ace Lake, Antarctica - Antarctic Ace Lake Metagenome 02UKK (SPAdes) (version 2) | ecosystem: Environmental > Aquatic > Non-marine Saline and... | reverse complement strand
CTTTGGCCGGTCATGGTTATAATATTAATAAAGGGTTTAATCTTTTTAATTTTTGGGATTAATTCAATCGCAGATGTCTCTTTTAAATAAACATCTAAAAGGATAAGATCTATAGGTTGGGCTTTTATAAGTTTTAAAGCGTCCGTACCATTTTTCGCTGACAAAGCATCATAACCCCATCTGTCGATGCGTTTAAGAAGTATATTGATAATTGGTGCCTCGTCGTCAACTATTAGTATTTGCATTTTGTCTCCTTTGCTTGATTAAATAGCAAACATGATGCCAGGGAAAAACATATTCAGTAACAAACTGAAATTAATAACTTTTCCCCATTTGATTGAAAATATGAAAGGAATTGAATGTATCGGTAATGATACGTAAAGGATGTGATATCTGATCATAACATACTGAGAATACTTTGAATATACTAAAATGTATCAATAATGTTACTTGTGTATCGAATTTAATCCATATTTGTTCATTTTTCTAAAAAGTGTATTGCGTGTAATTCCTAATTCTGAAGCGACCTTATTGCGATGCCACTGATAATCTTTTAACGTGTTTAAAATCAAATTTCTTTCATAGTCTTCTATTTTTTGACGGAGATTATCCCCTGCATCTGTTGTATCGGCTATAAAACGATCTGTCTTCCTAACCCCAGACATACCATAAATACGGCCAAGCAACTCAAATTGTCCAGTAGAAAAAAATCTGAGTAGCGCATTTTGAAGCTCTCGAACATTACCCGGCCAATCGTAGGTATATATTATTTCTAAAAAGCGATCAGGGATTTTATTATACAAAGATTCACCGGCGTACATTTTCGAAAAATGTTCAACAAGATATGGAATATCCTCTTTTCGATCTCTTAATGGCGGTATAACTATGGGGATGACTTGAATCCTGTAATAAAAGTCCTCTCGCATCTTCCCTTTTATCACCTCCTGTTTCAAATCTTTGTTTGTCGCCGTGATGATCCGAAAATTTACCTGTCGTTTCTCATTGCTGCCAATCGGGTTATATCCGCCACCATCAATCGCTCTCAATAGCTTTGCCTGCATATTTAGCTGAAGCTCACCGATTTCATCCAAAAAGAGTGACCCGTTTTCTGCCAAGTCTAAATACCCATGCTTATCGATTGCTGCACCAGTAAAAGCCCCTTTTTTATAACCAAAAAATTCGCTTTCAAGAAGCGATTCAGGAATAGCACCGCAATTCACAGGTACAAAAACCTTTTCCTTTCGTTTGCTTAAATCATGAATCGCATGGGCAACCATCTCTTTGCCAGTACCGGATTCGCCAGAAATGGAAACATTCGCATCAGAATTTGCTGCACTTAATATCAAATCGTAAACCTGTTGCATGACGTCACTTTTACCAATAATATTTTGAAATCGAAATCTTTCCTTTAACGACGACCTCAGGCGGATGTTCTCTTCACGAAGTTGAAGCGTTTCATTTCTAGATGCAAATTCCTTTTGTTTTAAAAGGCTGATATCTCTTATAATACACAACAATGCGGGAGCGTTATTCCAGCTTATCAGGTTGCGCTTTTCTTCAACCCATATTTCCTTTTTACTCCTGGACAACAATTGATATTCTATTTTATTTCGAATATCACCTGTTTCAGAATTAATGATAGTTGATTTTCTGTAGAGGTGATTAAATTTCGAAGAAACAAAGTGGCTCTCCTTTTTGTCCAGTAAATACGCCTGGGAATATCCGGTTATTTCTGAAAAAGAGCTGTTTATAAACTTATATTGACCATCCTGAATAATAGTGATCCCGTCTGCAAAACTATTTGTCAGAATTTTATATCTATCCTCGATTTCTTTAAGTTCCCGGTTAAGTTCGATGCGCTCGATAATTTTGCCAACCGAATTACAAACGGAATCAATTAAATATCTTTCTTCTTTAAGGAATGGCCCCTCATCCAGGCTGGGTTTTTTATCTGTGTAGTATACTCTTAAAAAACCAGGCGCTTCTGCCTGTATATGGATTGATGATGAAATTACCCATTCTGTTTTTTTAAAATTGCTACTTTTGTAAATAACGTCATCGATTTTAGCGGTGGCACATGTAAATTCTGGATATTGAAAACTCGGCGCCATCAAGTCAACAACAGATTGCATCAAAGTATCAATTGTCAGTCTTTCATCTTCAGCAAATTTTGAGATCGTATAAAGACAATTTAGCTCCTTCATGCGTTCTTTTAGTTTAGCCGTAGTCTCTTCCAGTTCGTTTTTGCTTTGCTGTGATGTTGAAATACCTTTTGAAATAGTACCCATAGAATTGCTGATCGGCTTTATAAAAACTGATTAAATTAACCTTAGTTTCTCCAATTCTGAATACAGTAATACAAAACGATGTGTTAGGCAATTCTATTTTCAAGCCTAAATCTCTATTTTTTTACAAGTCTATCAAATTAAAAATTGGTTTATTACTAGCGACCATAAATGGTATCATGAGTTACGAGTAAAATTTCAGATCGGGCGACAGATACCAAACAAATTAAACGCCTTTTTTACAAAGCCTCTTTCCCCATAATGATAGACATAAGTGTCGCCCAATTCCTAAATTAAAAATCCATAAAAATAAGGAATATCGGACTACTAATTTTGATTACTACTAAAGGTCTCCTATTCGGTTTTCGTTCCGATCACTACTGACAGAGGAAGCCAATATCAATTATTTTATCCTCTTCAGCGAACATGTGCTGGCATTAGCCATCGCTTTTTTGTTAACTATATATTTTTAAAACTCAACCAGATTATCTGTTCCAGGCGTTTGACTCATTTCTTTTGTGTTCTGTTCAAGCAATTGAATTGATCCCGGGTCTAAAATATCCATAATATTTGCGAAAACGATGCCTGTTCTGGAATGTTTCGCCTCTTTTTTTAGCCCGGCAATTATGTTGGCAGCCTTTTCAATCGAGCAGCTTCTCAGTGTGGCGTTTGGCAGTTCCAGAATAGCAACACTAATGGTCATTAATGGAATTTGTTTTGTTTGACCATCTCTATTTTTAGCCATCAGAAAACCTTGTTCCACTGTTTTTCGGTCATAAAAACTTTCGGCGTTTTCTTTAAACTGCATGGTCAAACCCCGCATTTCATCTGAGATTTTTTTGATTTCAGAATTTTTAACACCCAGAAAAAAATCGTCTCCCCCAATGTGACCGACAAATCTATCCTTATATAAACCAATCTTTTTTAACAGATCAGCAAACATTAATATTAGACGATCCCCATTTCTAAAGCCATAGGTATCATTGAATGGTTTAAAATTATCAAAATCAAAGTAGATTAAATGATAGACAGATGAAAAATCTGACAGACTTTTGCTGAAATATTCATGAATCATTGTATTACCGGGCAGCTTGGTCAATGGATTCTGGTTTCTTGCAAGGGTAAGATTCTTTTCATTAATAATACGCAACAATGAGTTTGTACTCAATATCCCTACATATTTCATGTTCTCAACCATAATCAACCCTTCGTTATTATTAAACTGTGTATAGGTTTCAATCAGCTTTTCTACTGAAGAATGAATATCTGCAATGGGTATTTTTTTTACAAATCGAGATATATCTTTTCCCAGGGATGGATTTTCCAGTAATTGTCGTCCGAACTTAGAAAAAATATACTCTTTAAACGCAGATTCCCTGATGACACCGACAGGTTCATCGTATTGATTGATAACAGGGAAATAATTGGATTCCCCCCCTTCTCGAAACTGATCAAACAGCCTTGTAATACTGCAGTCTGAGTATACCGGCTTGATATGATCGATCTGGCTTGAAATCAATGATCGGTCTTTATAGGCACCGTTACGACGCTCATTTCGGGTAATCTGTTCAATGGCGGTGTATCGTTTTTTTAATTCATCTATTTTTGTCTGTGGTTTCTGGACAAAGTACCCCTGAACCATGTCGCATCCGATCTCTTTGCAGAGCAGATACTCGTCAAGGGTTTCAACCCCTTCAGCAAGCACAAGGCTGCCCATGAAATGGGCCAGATTGACAATGGTCGAGACCACCAGCCGTTTTTTGGGATCATTTTCCAGGTTCTGGATAAAAAACCGGTCAATTTTAATGTAATCCGGTTCTGTGTGATACAGAAGCTGAAGGCCTGAAAAGCCTGCTCCGCAATCATCCACAGCAATCTTATAGCCCTGTCTTCGATAGGTATCCAATACTTTGAGCACTTTCATGTGGCAGGGGAACTGATGTTTTTCTGATATTTCAAAGCAAATATCATCCAGTGAATACCCGTAATCACCAAGTATTTCAGCGGTGTTTCCTTGGGAATAATCGCTGGTGTCAAAGAGCCGGTTGTCAAGATTATAAAATAGTTTGATGTGATCTTTTCCTTTAAACGCTGCAAACTTTTTAAAGGCCTTTTTTCGCAGAAAAAGATCGGCCTGATGGAGGATGCCCTCGTGGTAGGCCTGGTCAAATACATCCCCTATTGAACAGAACCCGGCTTCCTTGTGATTTCTCAGCAATGCTTCGAACCCGAATGCGTTGCCGGTGTGGATATTGACAATGGGCTGGAATGCAAAATCTATTTTTGACAGTTTGGCAATCCACTCTTTATTTTTTAATTCAATCATAATTGGTTCCATTAATTATTGATAAACAGCTGTTTTTTCGGCTCAAATCCGGATCATACCCTAAAATTATAAGGAAAATGTGAGCGCGCCATTAAACTTGGATGAATAAAAATGCCTGATTTAATCGAACTTTAATACGCCTTTAATCACCTGCTCACATAAGTGGTGTTTAATCTAAACCCATTATGAATGACACAGGAAACAAAATGAATTTTCAAGCAAAAACAGCAGTGAATACAGAGCGTCAAAAAATGATGGCCCTTTTGGGTGGTGCCTCAATAAAGGATCTGGAAACAGAAAAAGAAAGATTGGGTCCTGGTATTGACTGGAACTATATTATAAAACCCGAGGTCGGTTTGCTCATGGTTCAGTCCGATGCAGATGGGTCTCATCCTGCATTTAATCTGGGAGAGATGAGCGTAACCAAGTGTGTTCTTGAGGTCAAGGGACACTATTTGGGATATGCCATGATTCTGGGCTCCGATCTGGTTCATGCAGAACTGGCAGCCCTTTTTGACGGACTTTTGCAGCATCCTGACTACCGGAATGATATAAAAAGTAATCTGATCAACACGCTTGCTGAAAAACAACTGCAAAAAGACAGGTCACTTGAAAAAGATGTGGCAGATACAACCGTTGAATTTTTTACATTGAAAAGAGGGGAATAGGTAAACATATTATGTTACAAGGATTTCAATCAGAAACCAATGACAGTCAATTGATTTTTAGAAAACTGCTGACCGCCATGGCAAGTCCCGGCTCAATTGAAACCATCGACCTTGATATAAACTGTCCTGGAAATCTTCATCCGGCATCCGGGGGAATCCTGCTCACCCTGCTTGATTTTGAAACCCCTTTCTGGACAGATCTTGATGAATATTCAAAAGAAATTCAGTGGATTCAATTTCATACAAGCGCCCCGGTTAAAGACAGCGCCACAAATTCATTATTTGCGATTTGTACCCATTATGACGAACTCGAGGACCCAAATCTGTTCAATCCAGGAACCCTTTCTTCACCAGATCTTTCCACCACCCTTTTAATCCAGACCCGGGGGTTAGACAACAATGGAAAAATTCGTCTGACAGGACCGGGTATCCAAACCGAAGCCTATTTAAGATTAAAAGGAATAAAAGAGGTTTTTCTCAAACGGCGTGCCCAGATGGTAAAAAACTATCCCCAGGGGGTTGATATGATTTTTATTTGTGATAACCGCTTTGTTTGTGTCCCCCGGACCACCATTCTGGAGGTCTTCTGATGTATGTTGCCGTAAAAGGCGGGGAGAAAGCCGTAAAACAATCCCGACGCCTGGTCGAGAAAATGAGACGGGGACCCGAGACAATTTCACCCATTCGTACAAACCAGATTGAGCACCAGATGGGACTCGGTGTAGACAGGGTCATGGCCGAAGGCTCTTTATACGATCAAAAGGCCGCCGCAACCGCCCTGAAACAGGCCCAGGGTGATACAATGGAAGCCATTTTTCTGGTCAGGGCATTTCGGACAACGCTAAAGCGGTTTGGTACATCAGCACCCATTGATACACAACATATGCAGATCATTCGTCGAATATCGGGTATTTATAAAGATATCCCCGGTGGACAGGTGTTAGGCCCAACCTATGACTACACCCATCGACTCATTGATTTTGATTCAGACGAAAAAAAAGAAGCCCCTTTAAAAAATCAGGTTTCAAAGGTTGACTCAGCAGATCAGGAGATAAGCCCCCAACAAATGACCCGGGTGATTGATATATTAAGACAACAGGGATTGATGGACATATCATCCCCCATGTCACCCCAAGAAAATGTTGAGGATCTGACACGGGAACCATTGAAACTGCCTGCATCAAGAAGTATTCGCCTCCAGAATCTGGCACGGGGGGATGAAGGATTTTTGCTTGGCGCTGCATATTCACTGCAACGAGGATTCGGGCTTGACCGACATCCGTTTTTAGGTGAACTTCGCGTGGGATATATCACGGTTAAATATACCCCGCCTGAACTGGGATTTGAAATTATCGTCGGAAAAATAAAGATCACAGAATGTTTCATGATCAACCGGTTTGATGGATCAGAGAACAAATCCCCCGGGTTTGAAAACGGGTATGGACTTGTGTTTGGCCAAAGTGAGAGAAAGGCCATGTCCATGTCACTTTTGGATCGATCTTTACAAAACACCTCAGGTCAGTCAAATAGTGATGTCAAAAATTCATACCCGGCTCAGGATCAGGAATTTATTCTATCCCACAGTGACAATGTGGAGTCTTCCGGATTTGTGCAACATCTAAAGCTCCCCCACTATGTCGATTTCCAGTCGGAACTGGTGTTCATCCGCAATCTAAAAAGAGAACACAACAAGAAAAAGGAAAACAGCCTTGAGCCATCAATATAACTTTGCCTATCTGGATGAACAATCCAAAAAGATGATCCGGCGAACCATGCTAAAAGCCATTGCCATACCTGGATTCCAAGTCCCTTTCGGGGGTCGGGAAATGCCATTGCCCTATGGATGGGGAACCGGTGGAATTCAACTGACCGCCGCCATTTTGGGAAAAACGGACACCTTAAAAGTTATCGATCAGGGATCTGATGATACCGTGAATGCCATCAGCATAAAAACTTTTTTTAAAACCACCGCTGATATCGCGGTGACCGAAAGCACGAAAGATGCCACCATTATTCAAACCCGTCATCGAATTCCGGAAACCCCTCTGAGAAAAGGCCAGATCATCGTTTTTCAGGTGCCCATTCCCGAACCCTTACAGTTCATAGAACCCCGACGCCGGGAGACAGCCAAAATGCATGCCTATCAAGAGTATGGGGCCATGTATGTTAAATTATATGAAGATATCGCAACCTATGGTCGGATTGCCACTGCGTTTGACTATCCAGTACAGGTAAATCATCGATATATTATGAGCCCCTCACCCATCCCTAAATATGATAACCCCAAGCTGAATCAATCCCCTGCCATTCATTTTTTCGGTGCTGGCAGGGAAAAACGGATCTATGCGGTGCCCCCTTTTACAGATGTGAAAAGTCTGGATTTTGAGGATCACCCGTTTGAGTTGGAATCCTGGAATGAACCCTGTTCCATCTGCGGATCAACCATAAGTTTTCTCGATGAGATCATCACCGATGATGAGGGAACCCGCCTTTTTATCTGTTCTGACACTGAATATTGCCAAAAGCGTTCACAAGGAGTTGGATCATGACCGGGATGCCAGACAAAAATAATTTACCCTTGCTCAAGGTACAAAATCTTTCAAAATTCTTTGGAAAGCATATTGGGTGTTACGATATCAATTTTGAACTTTCACCCGGAGAAGTGATTGGTGTCGTTGGAGAATCCGGGTCTGGGAAATCCACACTTCTCAATTGCATTGCTGGAAAAACACAGCCGACAAATGGAGCCGTTTTCTTTAACTCTTCTGATGGCTATATTGACCTGTGTATGTCCGATGAAGCCCAGTTGAGGAAAATCTCCAGAACCCAGACTGGATTTGTTACACAAAACTCCAGGGATGGTCTTAGAATGGGAATCAGTGCCGGGGGAAATATCGGTGAACGCCTCATGGCAAACGGTATGCGAAACTATAGTCAAATCAGAAAAATTGCATTGAAATGGCTTGAAACGGTTGAAATTGATCCAGCACGGATTGATGATCTGCCAGAGACCTTTTCCGGCGGAATGCAGCAGCGGCTCCAGATTGCTGCCAACCTTGTCACTGAACCCAAAATTATGCTGATGGATGAGCCAACGTCCGGTCTGGATGTGTCCGTACAGGCGCGGCTGATTGATGTGTTAAGAAAGCTGGTCAGCCGGCTGAATCTGTCGATGGTCCTGGTCACCCATGACCTGGCCGTCGCACGGCTGATGTGTCACAGGCTCTATGTGATGAAAAATGGAAAAATCATTGAATCAGGACTTAGTGACCAGATTCTGGATGATCCAAGAAAACCTTATACACAGCTTCTGGTTTCATCTGTACTAAAACCATAAGCTCAAAAAAAAAGGAAGCATCGTTGGACTGGATACTAAAATTAGTCAATATCGGAAAAGAGTTTGTTTTTCATCATCAGCAGGGTACCCGACTGGTTGTCATCGAAAATTTTTCCATGGATTTTTCATCAGGTGAAACAGCGGTTCTATCAGGCCCATCCGGGTCCGGGAAAAGTACTTTGCTGAGAATGATCTATGCCAGCTACAAGACAGAAAAAGGTCATATTTTCATCAAACACCATGGCAAACAGGTCGATGTAGCCACAGCCGCGCCTGCACTCATTTACAACATCCGACAAGACACCATCGGTTATGTCAGCCAGTTTTTAAGGGTCGTCCCACGGGTGTCGGCTTTAGACACCGTCATTGAACCCCTTATTGCGAGAAACATGGAAGAAAACCTGGCCATGGAAAAAGGGGAACAGATGCTGGAAAGGTTGAACATACCCCAAAATCTGTGGCACCTTTCCGCCACCACTTTCTCAGGTGGAGAGCAGCAACGGATCAATATTGCACGGGGATTTATTGCACCATACCCTGTCCTGCTGCTGGATGAGCCCACAGCGTCCCTTGATGCCAAAAACAGAACGGTTGTCATGGAACTGATTCAAGAGGCCCAAAAGCAAGGCAGCTGCATTATTTCAATTTTCCACGATAAATATGATCAACAAATGATTGCAGGCAGAATCATTGATATGTCTGAGCAATTACGCAAGGAGGCTTAAAAAATGGGTGCAAAAAGACTCATTACCAATGGACCTTTGTTTGACGGATATCATCTGTATGATTCCGGGGCCGTATTGATTGAAGATGAAAAAATCTGTGATGTGTTTAAAGCACCTGTCCACATTGAGGATGCTGCTATCATTGATGCCCGGGGTGACTTGATTATGCCCGGTCTCATTGATTTACACTCCGACAGCCTTGAGCGCAGCATTGAAAAAAGGAAAGGGGTTTTCTTTGATATTGATTTTGCCATTTTAAATCTGGACCGACAATTGGCTGGCTGCGGTATCACCAGTTTTTGCCACGCCATCAGTTTTGCAGACAATGAGCTTGGTTTACGATCACCTGGGGAGGCTGAAAAATGCGTTCGAAAAATTAAAGAATTCAATATCTCAAATCAATCGCTTGTCAAGCATAATACCCATGTTAGATATGAAGTGGGATCAAAAGAAAGCTTCCATATTATAAAAACCCTTTTGTCGGAAGGGCTGATTGATATCTTGTCCATCATGGATCATACACCCGGCCAGGGTCAGTTCAGATCCATGGAGTCATACATCAAATTTCATTCGAGTGAATATCGGTTATCAAAAAATGAAATTTTAGAAAAAGCAGATAAAAAAAAGGCCGGAAATTCTAAATCCTGGCAGATGGTCGCACAGTTAACCCGGATGGTAAAAGACGCAGGCGTTCCCATGTTGAGTCATGATGATGACACGCGACAAAAGATTAATTTGATTCAGAGCCTGGGTATCAACGCCTGCGAATTCCCCGTCACACTTGAAGCTGCCAGCCTCGCCGCAGAGTCTGGTTTGACTGTGTTTATGGGGGCACCCAATCTGATTCGTAACCAGTCAACAAACGGAAACCTGAAAGCTTCTGAGGCACTTGAATATAAATTATGTACCGGGCTGGTCTCTGATTATTATCCGGAATCCCTGTTTCAGGCGGCCTTTATCGCATCCGATTTTACCTCATCCCTTGACCTGGCGCTTCAAACAGTGACGTCCGGGCCGGGGCATTTTTTAAGTCCTCAAACCTTTGCCGGTACGCTTAAAAAAGGAGCCGATGCGGATATTATTATCGTCAATCAGGACCATACATGGGCCCATATCACTCGTTCATTTGTAAAAGGGAAACCTATTTTTCAAATTGAATCATCTCAACCCATTTAAGGAGCAACAATGGAAATAGAAAACAAAACCGTATTGCAGGTAAACCATTTGACCAAAATCTACCCTGGAGATGTAAAGGCCGTTAACAATGTCTCTTTTGAGGTAAAAAAGGGGGAAATGATTGCCATTCTGGGGCCATCGGGTGCCGGCAAATCAACCCTGCTTCGCTGTATGAATCGGCTTCTCAATAAAAGCGAAGGAGAAGTGCTGGTGAATGGAAAAGATATTACCCAATGCCGGGGATCTGCCTTAAGGAAACTGAGAAGTGATGTCGGAATGATATTTCAACAGTTCAATCTGGTTCCAAGATTAACCGTGTTTGAAAATGTTCTGGCCGGCCGGCTCGGACACACCCATAATCCATTCTGGCATTCCGCATCTGTCTTCCGCTTATTTTCTGAAAGAAACAAGCAAAAGGCATATGATGCGCTCAGCCGGGTGGGCATTGAACACCTTGCAGCCAAACGGGCAGACAGCCTGTCCGGCGGTCAACAGCAGCGGGTGGCCATTGCGCGAACCCTTGCCCAGGAACCCGAGGTTATCCTCGCAGATGAACCCGTGGCAAGCCTTGACCCGGCAAGCTCTCAAAGGGTATTGAAAATCTTAAAACAGATCTGTGATACCAAAAACATCCCCGTCATTATTAACCTGCACCAGGTTGACCTTGCCCAGCAATATGCAAATCGAATTATCGGTATCCAGGACGGCCACCTTGTCTTTGACGGCAAATCAGATGATTTCAGTCTGGATATCGCACAAACAATTTATGGATCTCAATATGAATCTGCGGTTTTCAATGCAGATTCAAAACAGATAATTGCAGCATAAACAAAACAATTAATTTTAAGGAGAAAAACAATGAACGTGTTAGCAAAAGTATTAATGACAATCATGTGTGTCGCGATGATGTGCGGCTCAAGTTTTGCAGCCCAGAGCTGGCCTGATAAAATAAAGCTGGGCCTGATTCCCACTGAAGGCGGTGCAGATATCCAGACAAGGTTTAAACCATTGATTGATCATCTTGAAGCGAAACTGGGTCTCAAAGTGGAAACGTTTTCTGCATCAGACTATGCAGGTATTATTACCGCCATGGCCCACAAACACATTGATTTTGCATACTTTGGCCCCAAAAGTTATGTAGAAGCTTCCGCCAGAGCAGATGCCCAGGCCCTTGCCCTGGAACTTGGGAAAACGGGTAACCATGGGTATTACGGTGTAATCATCACCAATAAAAATTCCGGAATCACTACCCTGGAACAGGCAACCAATAAAACCAGGACATTTGCCTTTACAGATCCCAATTCAACTTCCGGGTGTCTGGTCCCCAGTGTTCTATTCTACAGAGACCTTGAAACACCGCCTGAAAAACTGTTCAAAGAAGTTTCTTTTTCAGGATCTCACGGTGCCAGTATTCTGGCGGTTAAAAATAATAAAATTGAAGTGGCTTCCACCAATAACATAGACCTGGATCGAATGGCTGAAAAAGGTGCTATCCGGAAAGATGACTTTAATATTATCTGGCAGTCTGAATTGATTCCCGGATCCCCCATGTGCGGTCGAAAAGAGTTGCCTGAAAGCCTTAAAGCAGCTTTTACCGGCGCATTGATGTCCTTTAATTTTGAAAAAGCAGGTCTTGAAAAACTTCAAATCGGCGGATATGCCCCAGTGGATGACACCACCTATGATGTCGTTCGATATATGAAACAACTTAAAGCCAAACTACAGGCAAAGAAAGGGAACTAATCATGACAAAGGGATATCGTTTATGGTCCGCCAGTGCGGGGTTAATGCTCATTCTAGGTTTTTTTCTGCCCTGGCTGGGCAAGAATCCCTTTATGTTCTCAGGTTTGTCTTTTTCCATGCTCGGGTACGCTTTTGTATCTATCATTCCTTTGTCAGGGGCAGGGGTCATTGCACTGTCCCTGAAGCTCAAAAAAGCGGAACCCCGCTATCTACTGTATCCGGGTATGGTCATTTTCTTAACGCTCGTTTTGATGATATCTTTATGGATTTTTACCGACACAGGACCGCTTGCGGTGCAGTGGTCGGCAGATTCCATGGAAATCATTCAATTAAAGATAAATGAAAATTTAATCTTGTTCCACCCCATAAAAGATCTTGGTATTGGGTTTATTCTGAATATAACAGGCATTGGGATCTTGTTTGTGCTTCCCTATGCATTCAAAGCACAGTTTATTGACGCCAATGCAGATAAATCGTCATATAAACATGTCATCCATGAATCCAACCCAATGGTTGAATACAAACGTTTGACAATGATTATGGGTTTTTTAACCGTTCTCATTGTCACCTATATCTGGTGCGGCATCAGTCCGGTAAAATTGTGGGAAAATCGCGGAAATGCCAGAGAATATTTATTGGGTCGGGCATTGTCCCAAAGCGATATGGACTATATCAAAAACGTGGAAAACAGAGCGGCAAATATAGAAGCTGAAGGCCTGGCAAGGGAATATATGTCCAATAAATACCGGGGTGTGCCCTTTACTGACCAACCCAGTTCAACTGAGAAGGTCAAAGAAAGAGAAGCAATGAAGGCCAACTTTTTATCTCAGATGGATGATCGGCAAATAACTCGCCTGAAAAAAGAAGCCAGAAAAAATGCCCTGGTTTCAAAGCGAGGTGGATATTTCCCGCCGGAAACCGCTATACCCAAAATAAAAGGCTATATCATTGCCCTGATCGAAACCATTGCCATTGCTGTCTGGGGAACCATGCTGGCAGTATTGTGTGCCATACCGGTATCTTTCTTTGCCGCCCAAAACACACTGAACCTGATCATTCCATCCGACGATCTGAAATCCAGAACACTGAAAGGCAGTATTACTTTTGGCGTACGCCGTTTTTTAGATTCCTGCCGTGGGTTTAATGAGTTTGTCATGGCTTTAATTTTTGTGGCCGTTATCGGTCTTGGACCCTATGCGGGTATCCTGGCGTTATGGATTCATACATTTGGGATTCTAGGCAAGGTTTTTTCCGAGCAGATTGAAGCCATAGAATCCGGCCAGGTCGAAGCCCTTACCAGTACAGGTGCCGGTGCAGCTCAAGCCATTGCTTTTTCAGTCATGCCACAGGTGCTTCCCAATTTTGTCTCTTATACCCTGCTGCGGTTTGAATCCAATGTAAGAAGCGCAGCGATCCTTGGGTTTGTGGGAGCCGGTGGTATTGGATTTTTAATTTTTGACAAATTGAATGGATATTTATTCCCGGAGGTCTGTACCATGATGATCATTATTATCATGACTGTCGGTATCATCGATCACCTGTGTGGAAAAATCCGGATGAAATTCATTTAAAGGCGTTTGTATGAACCAAAATTGTATAAATCTGGTCGGTACAAAAATAGATGAAGTCCGCATTGACGGATGCATGGATAAATTTACCGCAGACCTTGAGGCCATAAAGAATATGGGAATCAATGCAGTTGAGCTACCCGTCCATGGCCTTGATGCCATTATAAACGGAAAACTGCATTACCGGAGAATGGAAGAGGTGTTGAGCATTCTTAAAGACTTTTCATTTGCTTATTCTATCCATTCACCCAACCCATTAAATACCATGGACAGAGAAAACCCACAGCTTCATGCCGAGGTTTTGGCCGCATCCCTGGAATTTGCAGATCAGGTGGGTGCAAGCGCTGTGGTTGTTCATCCGGGCAGATTTATACCTGAAGAACTGTTTGGAATCCTACAGATCAGGGACCTTTTACAAACAGAAAAAGATGATCTGCTCGCACGGGAAGCACTGATGATTCAATCGATTGCAGGACAATTCCCCAATGTTACCATTGCCATGGAAAATGCCCGGCCTTATCTGAGCCAAAGCCCTTACACCTACGCAGAATTGATACCTGAATTAAAACAACAGGTGCTGCTGATCAACAAGGAAAACGTAAAGATAAATTTAGATTTCGGTCACCTTTACATGGCATCCACATTTTACAATTTTGATCCCATAAAAGCAGTTGAAAAAATCAAAGGTCTCATCGCACACACCCACATCCATGACAATTTCGGGGGTGTGGTTCACCATTTTCAAAAACAGCAAACCCATCAGCTCTGCCTGGGCAAGGGAGATAACCATATGCCGGTGGGATGGGGACAAATCCCGATTTCAGATATTTTGCAAACCATTCTACCCGAATATAAAGGGTTATTCATGATGGAGCTGAGGAGTCGATACTTTAAACATATAAAAGAATCCGCTCAAAATTTATCGGCAATCCTTTCCATGCTGGAGACTAGTCTGTATGCTGTTAAAAATTAAAAGGAATTGTTATGGACCCAGTCAATATGTTTCCCGATAGCCCAATTCATCAGGGCAGCACAATGGCAGATTCTTTTACCGCATTAGGGATCAGTACATTCCATGATGCATGTGAATATGTACACAACCTACCCTACGGATATAACTCAAATCGAGATGATTTGATGATTCTGTTCAAGGAGAGACAGGGAACCTGTATCACCAAGCATGCTGTCATTGCAACCCTTGCATCAGAAATGGATCTGCCGGTCTATAAACATATCGGCATCTATGCCATGACAGAAACACTTGTTTCGGGCACAAATGCCATTCTTGAGAAATACAGCATTCCCTGGATACCAATGACCCACTGTTTTCTTTCTGATGACATTCATCGTGTAGATCTGACCGAAGGCAACCAAAATGGAAAAAACGGACCCATAAACGAGTTTTTGAGTACCATCAAGGTTGAGCCCAACATCAGTGAAAAAAATGAATATCTGTTATACCGAAACGCATTAAAGGAGCAAATATTAAAGCAGGGACCTCTTGAAGGCGTTCCTCTGAAACTCATCTTACAGGCCAGAAACGAAGGTCTGACAGTTCTTAAAGCCAATGTTCTATGAAAGCAAAGCCCAGCCTTGGGTTCCATTAAACATTTAGGGTAAATTGCCCACGGTATTTTTATTAACCCATTAAAATATATATATTTTTTGATTTTTTGACCCCCCAGAATTTTTACTAAAATCAGAATTTTTAATGCACTGTTTTTAGGTTTGACAGCATATGGTTGTTCAAATAGTATTAGCATACATTGAAATTTAAGGGGTTTGATATAATAAATGAGCAAAGTTCTTTCCAAACACGAAATTATCAATTTTATCAAAGCGGAAAAACCTTTTTTAAAAGAGAACTTTGGTGTTTTAAATATAGGTCTTTTTGGATCTTTTGCCAAAGATCAGCAGAAACCTGACAGCGATATTGATTTCCTGGTTGAATTTGCAGAACCTCGATTTGATTGGGTTGCTGGCTTGAATATATATATGGAAAATAAATTTGGCCGAAAAATTGAAATCATCAGAAAACGTGCACTGAATAAAAGTAAATTCTTTGATCGCATAGCCCAGGAAATAATTTATGCCTGATGATATTATTTTTGATATTTGCAAAAACCATCTCCCCAAATTGAAGCTTACAATTCAACGAATGCTTAAATAAGGTTTTTTTGTTGAATTAAAAAATTCATCGGCTAGGCAGAGTTGATCAATAAAGCTATCATTTGTCACCGGAGCCTTTCTAAGCCAGTGTTCAATAACAGGGATAGTCCACAGGGCTTTCTCCTTTTAAATATGAGCCTTGATTTGCAGGTAGTCCTCTCCTCAATCCCCAATAGCTTGTTCGATCATTATTCATCTTAAACCAGCACTAATCGATAATAAACTGCTTGCTTTTGGTTAAACTAATATATAAATAATATTGGTAAATTGAGGATTAGTTCCAGAGCTCTCAAAACATATATGGAAAGCATTCTAAAATATCAGAGAACAAAAGGTGATTTGCTATGGAAAATAGATGGCTGACCGTTGATGATATTCGAAAATATCTCAATGTAACCAACGAGACTGTATATAAATGGATTGATCAGCGTGGGATGCCTGGTCACCGTGTTGGCCGTCGCTGGATGTTCAAGCAGGATGAAGTAGATGAGTGGGTCCGATCTGGTGGTGCGGCAGATAGAACATTACAGTCTGATTCAGACAATTAGGAAAAAAGTATGGTTGAATCGGTACAAAATCAAATAAAAGAACTGCTCCCAACCGTTGAAACGCTTTATAACAAATTGCTGTTGGTCGTGGGTGAAAGCGGTTCAGGGAAAACTGCCGTACTTTTGGATTCTGCGAAAGAATGTGAAGGCAAGGTAATCAATTTAAACCTTGCTTTATCCTTTGAATTGCTGGAGTTAAGTGAGAAACAAAGAATATTGAAATTGTCGGAATTAATAGCAAACATCATAAAAGAAGTAGGGCCGATAATTTTTCTGGACAATATTGAAATACTTTTTGATAAGGGTCTCAAACAAGATCCGTTAAAGCTTTTACAAGGGTTCTCTCGGAATCAATTAATCGTGGCATCCTGGAATGGGAAATATAAAAAAAATAAACTTATCTATGCAACCCAGGACCACCCGGAATATCGGGTGTATGATTCTAAGGATACGATGATTGTGAGTTTGGATAAAACTGCGACACGTAATTTTGAAAAAATATAAGAGAGGCGAAGCAGACATGAAATACGGAGACCTTATACAATTTGATCCCATTGAAACGATTGTTCAGCTGCGAGATGCCGATAAATCCAAATCTGCTCAACAACTCGTCAATACATATGTAATTTCGGATGAGATGGCCGAACGGATGTCTCAACTGGCTATTCCTCAGATCCAGTTTGATGAGCCCGTTGATAATAAAGGCCTTCTTGTGGTCGGCAATTATGGTACGGGTAAATCTCATTTGATGTCAGTGATTTCAAGTATTGCGGCAGATGCATCTTTGCTGGATTGTTTAAAGCACAATAAAGTTAAAAAAGAAGCTGAAAAAATTGCAGGACGGTTTAAAGTTATTCGAACTGAAATTGGTGCTTCCACCATGTCTCTTCGTGACATCATAGTCGCTGAGCTCGAAGAGAAGCTGGATAACCTTGGTGTCGAATACGTTTTTCCTGATGTAAACTCAATTACCAACCATAAAGGCGCTTTTGAAGATATGATGACAAAATTTGGTCAAGCATATCCTGATCAGGGTCTTTTGTTTGTGGTGGATGAACTCCTTGATTTTCTGAAAACCCGGAAGGACCATGAAATCATTCTGGATTTGAATTTCTTGCGTGAAGTGGGAGAAGTGTGTAAAGACCTTCGGTTCAGGTTTATGGCCGGAGTGCAGGAGGCAATTTTTGACAGCCCTGCGTTTGCTTTTGTTGCAGACAGTATCCGAAGGGTAAAAGACAGGTTTGAGCAAATTTTAATCGCACGCAATGACGTGAAGTTTGTTGTGGCCGAACGCCTTTTGAAAAAAACGGCAGAACAGCAATCCTTGATACGAGAATACCTTGCGCCCTTTACAAAATTCTACGGGAATATGAATGAAAGAATGGATGAGTTTGTCCGCCTTTTTCCCATACACCCGGATTATATAGATACATTTGAAAGGGTCACTGTCGTTGAAAAAAGAGAGGTTTTAAAAACACTGTCCCTTGGGATGAAAAAGATCCTTGATAAGGAAGTCCCAAAAGAGGAACCGGGCCTTCTGGCATTTGATGATTATTGGAACACTCTCAATCAAAATGCGTCTTTCCGGGCCATTCCGGAAATACGGGCAGTGATTGAATGCAGTCATGTGTTGGAATCCCGTATTGAGAATGCAATTACGCATAAGCAATATAAACCAATGGCGATTCGTCTGATTCATGCGCTTTCTGTTCACCGGCTGACAACAGGTGATATCTATTCGCCCATGGGGGCGACGGCTGAAGAACTCAGGGACCGATTATGTCTTTTTGATCCGCTTATTGCAGAACTGGGGGGGGATGAAGCAGATAAAGATATGCAGACCCAGGTAGAAACTGTCTTGCGTGAGATTCACAAAACTGTCAGTGGACAATTCATATCTTTTCTGGCAGACAATCAACAATATTTTCTGGATTTGAAAAAAACAGATGATTTTGACGCCCTTGTTGATAACCGGGCAGAGAGGCTTGGTGATTCACAACTGGACCGTTTCTATTATGAAGCACTTAAACGGGTGATGGAATGTCAGGATGCGACTTACGTCACCGGATACAAAATCTGGCAGCATGAATTAACCTGGCAGGATCATAAAGCCGCAAGGACCGGCTATCTGTTTTTTGGTGCGCCGAATGAACGGTCAACGGTTGTGCCCCAAAGAGATTTTTATCTTTATTTTATTCAACCGAACGACCCCCCGAGGTTTAAAGACGAAAAACAAAGTGATGAACTGTTTTTCAAATTAAAAAATACAGATGATGAATTTAAGACATCGTTAAAAAAATATGCAGCTGCGCTTGATTTGGCATCAACCTCATCCGGCCATGCCAAAGCCACCTATGAATCAAAGGCAAACGGATTTCTTAAAAAACTGGTTCAATGGCTGCAAAACCACATGGCTGATTCATTTGAATTGACCTATCAGGGTCGTACAAAATTTATGACCAAATGGGTTCAAGGTAAATCGATTCGAGATCTAATCGGATTATCTCCCAATGAAACCATAAACTTTCGAGATCTTGTAAATACCATATCAGGAATTTGTCTGGCGCCTCATTTTGAAAATCAGGCTCCTGACTATCCGTTCTTTTCCATACTGATTACCGGTGCGAACCGCACCCAGGCAGCACAGGATGCGCTAAGAAGTATTGCAGGGCAAAAACAGACCAAACAGGCAACCGGGGTGCTGGATGCATTGGACCTGCTTGATGGAGAAAGAATTGATCCTTACCGGTCAAAATACACCAAGTTCATACTCGATTCCATCAAGGCAAAAGGCCATGGACAAGTTGTTAATCGAAACGAAATCATTCAAGACGATCATGGTCTGGAATACATGAATCCAGGAGTAGCCAGGCTGGAACCGGAATGGGTGGTCGTGATAATCGCATCCTTAGTCTATACCGGAGAACTCGTCCTTGCCATACCCGGTAAAAAATTTGATGCAACATCCTTACCCCAGCTTGCCGCGACAAAATTGGAAGATCTTGTGCGATTCAAGCACCTTGAACAACCCAAAGACTGGAATCTCCCTGCATTAAAAGCACTTTTTGAAATAACAGGGCAACCCACAGGCATGGCCCAGTTGATCACCCAGGGCAAAGAAGAACCAGTCCAGAATCTTCAGCACGAACTGGGCAGACTGGTTAAACGTCTTGTAATGAGTCAGCAGTTCATTCGTGAAGGGTTTTCTTTCTGGGGACTTGATATTTTAAATGTAACAGGAGCAGTCACCCAGGCAGACGTATTAAATAAAGCCAAAGAATTTTTTGAATCTCTGCAGGCCTATTCCTCTCCCGGAAAACTTAAAAATTTTCGATACAGTGCAGATGAGGTCCTTGAGCATAAAAAGGCCATTCAGTTTGCAGATGAATTGGATACACTTCGTGAATTTGTTCTGGAACATGGTTCCCAGGCATCCTGGCTAACAACAGCAGAAGCGGTTCTGCCAGCAGATCATGAATGGACTTCCAAAATGCAGAATGTAAAAAAGGGTGTGCTGAATACCCTTAAGGATACCGACCTGTCAGCCCTGGTAATAAAATCCAATGAAATTGGAATGAAGCTTTCACAGCTGAAAAAAGAGTACATGGGTGTATATATTGACCTGCACACCAAGGCCCGGCTGGGCGTGAATGATGATAAACGAAAAGTATCATTAATGGGGGATCAACGCTTGCAGGCACTATCCAAGCTTGCTGGTATCGATATCATGCCGCTGCAGCAGTTGACCGACTACCAGAATAAACTGGCTGGATTGAGAAGCTGTTTTGCACTTCTGGAAAAGGATCTGGATGCAACACCGATATGTCCCCATTGCGGATTCAAACCCTCCATGGAAACCAAAACAGCCTTGAGCACAGATATCATTGATCGATTTGATGATCAGCTGGACAACCTTATGGAATCTTGGACAACCATCCTGTTTTCCAATCTGGAAGATCCGATCACCCAATCCAACATAGATCTGCTGAAGGTCGATGACCGCAACCAGCTGGACGCGTTTATCAAATCCAGGCAATTGCCGTCACCGCTTGACAGCAACTTTGTCCATGCATTGAAAGAAGTCTTGTCCGGCCTGGTGAAAGTTTCTCTGGATATTTCAGACTTGCAGACTGCGCTTCAGGCAAATACCGGCCCGGGCACACCAACAGAAATCAAAAAACGGTTTGAGGATTATATTGATAATCTAACCAAAGGAAAAGATCCGGCAAAAATCAGGATTGTTCTCGAATAGGATTTCGGGCAAATGATATATTTTTCAGGAAATAGAATATGAATAAAAATGAGAGTCTGTTCAAGACCAAAACTGTTCCAGGCAAGCCTGGCAGCGGCAAGATATTTGAGGAAGAATTTGTACATGAAGACGGCCCTGTCACTTGCCTTGGTAAGGAATTCAAAAATGATCAGGCCCGCAGAGAATATTTTACAGAACTTCTTGGTCAGAAATTAAAAGATCCTGATTTTCGTAAAATCGAAGGATTCCCCATTGGTGAGGATGAAGACATCCTTGCCTTGAGTGATCCGCCTTATTACACAGCCTGTCCGAATCCTTGGACATCTGATTTCATTGCTGAATGGGAAGCGCAGAAACCGATCGAGCCAGAAGGCTATCAGTATCACCGGGAACCCTTTGCAGCAGATGTGAGCGAAGGGAAAAATGATCCGATTTATAATGCCCATTCTTACCATACCAAGGTGCCACACAAGGCTATTATGCGGTATATCCTCCATTACACGGAACCAGGAGATATTGTTTTTGACGGATTCTGTGGTACCGGTATGACTGGTGTGGCAGCCCAGATGTGTGGAGACCGTGATGTGATTCAATCACTTGGCTACCAAGTAAAAACCGATGGTACCATATTGCAGGAAGAGACAGATGAAAATGGTAAGAAAGCTTGGAGGCCATTTTCAAAACTGGGTGTTCGCAGAGCTATATTAAATGATCTTTCTCCGACGGCTGGATTTATTGCTGGGGCATACAACACGACACATGACCCAAATCATATGAAAAGTGATTACAAAAAAGTTATGTCTCTAAAAAGTGAGATCGAACAAGCTTATAGGGTATCGAGAAATGGGAAGCTCCATAACATAAATTACGTCGTCTGGAGTGATTTTATATTATGCAATAATTGTGGCGGAGAACTGTGTACATTCGACGCTGCAATAGATAGGGAAGAGGGGAAAATAAACGGAGAATATGCTTGTCCACATTGCGGAGCTGAAACCAAAAAGTCTACTGCCTCAAAAAGCATGGAGTCATATTTTGATAATTTAATCGGAGAAGTGCATTCAATAGAGAAAAGAAAACCGAAATTCGCAAGTATTTTTTATGGAAGAACCAAAAAACTTGAGCCTTGGAGAGAAGAGGATGATGCTTCGATAAATTACGCAGAGAGTTTGCGTCTTGGTCGTCATGCACCAGTTGTAAAATTGCCTTACATGCACATGACCCATGAAAGGAACACTCTGCCAGACCAAGGCATAACATATGTTCATCATTTTTATTCAAAAAGAAATTTCATTGTACTTTCAAGGATTTTAGAAAAAATTAGCTGTAACCATTCAAAGCTTGTTTTTACATCTTTCTGTGATAGGCATGCTGTTCTCCGAAATAGATGGTTGCTAACAGGCCCAACAAGACCATTGAATAATACCTTATATGTTCCGCCTTTGATGACCGAAGTGAATCCTTTCTTGATTTTTGAGGTAAAATATAAGAATATTGCGAATGCACTCAGAATCATAAAGGCAAAGCCTGGAAGTGCAACGATTGGAAACCAGTCCAGCGCAAATCTAAATAAAATTCCGGATGAATCACTGGATTACATATTTGTTGATCCTCCCTTTGGAGGAAATATACTTTACTCTGATTTGAATATTGTTTGGGAGTCTTGGCTCGGTGTAAGAGAAAATATTATTGACGAAGCAGTAATCGACAAGGTTCAAGGAAAGGGTTTAGGTGAATACCATGAATTGATAAAGAGTTGTTTTTCTGAGTTTTATCGGAAGTTAAAGCCTGGCCGGTGGATGACTCTTGAATTCCACAGTTCTAAAAGTTCAGTGTGGACTGCAATTCAGGAGGCATTGCGGGTTTCTGGATTTGTGATTGCAGATACCAAAACGTTAGATAAGAAACAGGGAACAATTCATCAAGACTCAAAACCAAGTTCAGTAAAGCAAGATCTAATTATTACAGCATATAAACCAGATAAATCTTTGGTTGAAAAATTTCAAAAATCTATTGGTACGGACAGAGGTGTTTGGGAGTTTACAAGACACCATTTGGCTAACTTGTCAATATTTATAGAAAAGAATGGCAGAGCCTGCATTATACCGGAAAGACAAAATTTTTTATTGTTCGATAGGATGGTCGCTTTTTATGTTCAAAAAGGTGTTGCTGTCTCCATGTCTGCATCCGATTATTATTCAGGGTTATCGCAGAGATTTTCCGAACGGGAAGGGATGTATTTTTTGCCTGAACAAGCCGAGAAATATGATCGAAAACGCATAAAAATTCGTGAATTTACCCAAATTAAAATATTTGTCGTGGACGAAGCCTCTGCTATTCATTGGCTCCGTCAACAGTTGTATGAAAAGCCCCAAAAGCTTCAAGATATTCATCCAAATTTCATGCAGCAACTCGGTGGCTGGAGCAAAAACGAGGCTCAGTTCGACCTGCGCGAACTGCTGAACCAGAACTTCATCTGCTATGACGGCAAAGGCCCGGTGCCGGAGCAGATCCACGCCTACCTCTCCACCAATTGGAAGGAACTGCGTAACCTGCCCAAGGACGATCGAGCGTTGGTAACCAAGGCCCGCGACCGCTGGTATGTGCCAAATCCCAACAAGGCGGGCGACCTGGAGAAACTGCGTGAGAAGGCGCTGTTCAAGGAGTTCGAGGAGTATAAAAATGTCAAAAAGAAACTCAAAGTCTTCCGTTTAGAAGCAGTCCGTGCAGGCTTCAAGAAAGCCTGGCAGGAAAAAAATTATCCAATTATAGTGGCGGTGGCAGAGAAGATCCCCAATAATGTTCTTGAAGAGGACCCAAAACTGCTCATGTGGTATAACCTGGCAGTCACAAGAACAGAAGATAGCGGAGGAGGACTATAATGAAAAGACAACAAGATGTTCCCATCAAACTAAGACGTTTAGAAATACAGGATTACAAAGGAATTGATGCTCTTGTGATGGATTTTCCGATTCCAAAGTTGCCTGGAGACCCGGACATATTGGTTATGGGAAGTAAAAACGGCCTTGGAAAAACCTCCATCATGGAGTGCTGCTCATTGTTGCTTCTTGCGCTTAGTATTAGAGAAGATCGATTTAAGCTAAGGGATAAATATTCAATGATAGACGTTCCTGATCTTATAATTCGAGCGGGAGCCCAGGCCGTAAAAATTTCGGGAGATATTGTTATTGGAGAAGATGCAATAACTTTGCAGATCAGAATCGACAGAAATGGTGTTGTGAAAATTACAGGAGAGAATATTCACGACATTATGATGGATAAAGGTTTATATGACCAAAGTGCAGACACTGATGATTTGATAAAAGCCATTTGCGGGTTATCGCCAAATCCAGTGATAGAAAA
>Ga0208900_1000514_pt1 | contig 24216 bp, 29 predicted proteins | sample AntAceMetag02UKK_FD_184763 | JGI IMG/M metagenome (GOLD analysis project Ga0208900, IMG submission 184763) | Saline lake microbial communities from Ace Lake, Antarctica - Antarctic Ace Lake Metagenome 02UKK (SPAdes) (version 2) | ecosystem: Environmental > Aquatic > Non-marine Saline and... | reverse complement strand
TACTTTCATTGAGCGTTTTTTGTACCATGTGCTGCCAAAGCAATTTCATCGTATCCGGTATTACGGCTTTTTGGCCAACGGCAAAGCCAGAAGCAACATAGAGAGCATACGCCAGGATATGGCAGTTGAATCCCCACAGGCATTGACAGTACCTGAAAAAGGTGTGGCATGCCCCAACTGTGAGGACGGTACCATGATGACAATTCTTATTATGGACGGATACGGGAACGTCATCGTTGATAACTGTGATAGCGAAACGGATCGAGAAGTTCCGGTAATTCTGGATAGCACATAGAATGGACATGGGCGGCGCAATATATAGGAATAAGAATGCTACTTCAATTAAATGGGAGAATTACGCCTTCATGAGAGAATTTACTCAATTATCAGTCCTCTGTGAACTGGTGTTGACTGGAAAAACTGGACAAAATGAGAATTTCATTGATAAAATGATGGAAAGCCAAGTAAAAAAATGGAGTTATACCGAAAATGAACCCTGGCATTTTGCTACTTTACACCAAGGAGCAGATGTTCGGGCATCGACCCGGTTAATGTAACAATAAGTTGGAGCTTCCTGATAAACTGCCTGACAATTTTTTACGCCCTTGTCTCGACGCTCAACTTAACGTTTGAAAATTATCCGATTATATGCTACTGCTCAAGCTTTACTTCACTCAGCCGCATAACGGAGTTATGACGGACAGGCGAAGAAAAACTTCAGCAGCAGTCAAGGTGAATTTACCACCCCACTCCCCGGGTCGTTGAATAAGCCGTTGCACGTATGCAAGATAGGGCTACCCACTTAAGGCGGGACAGCCTTTAAAATCAAGCGTCTTAGCAGCCTTAATTTTAGGGGCTGAAAGTTAATTATTCACATAAAACGCCTTGAAAATATCCCGCCTTAAGTGGGTAGCCCAGTATCTGATATATGTAATTTCGTTAGCAACAGAAAAGCTCCTGTGAATCTTGTAATTGAAGCGCCTTTATCTGTTGCCTTTGACATGAAGGGAAACCCAAAAGGCAGAAAACCTGAAAAACAAAACGGTAAAACCAGGTATTGGTATGTTGGATTGGGCTGCTCTGCTATGGTGGCTGCAACATACCTCATAAAAGCACTTTCTGAAATCCAGGTAAAAAATGAAATCAGGTTATTTGAGGGCTTTGTATCATTTAAGTCAAAGGGAAAAATATCTAATCATTCAAATGATGTCTTAGCGTTAAGATCTTCGATCAAAAACCCTTTGCAAGAAACCATAGTTAGAGCTAATGAAATGAAGATGGATGCCTCTGACATATTATCAAGCGCATTCAAGGTAAGTGGTATGGATTATGGGGTGCCACCGATAATACAAAATCACGGCTAATAAGTGACAGCACAAGGATGCTATAGGGATTCAATTTTTCTAAAATTTATTTTGTCAAGTATTTTCCGGATAATACTTGACAAAATAGCGATAGTGCCTTATCGTTTCGGTCAAATCTATTGATCGGGTAAAAATATGAAAGTATCAAAAAAAATAAAAGAAACCATAAATAAGATGCCAGCAGGTACAGCCTTCAAATATCGCGAGCTTGACATCTCAAATAATGAGTATGGCGCCGCCACCAAAACAATAGAAAGGCTGATCGCAGAAAAAACAATCAAACGGATATCAACCGGCGTTTTTTATAAACCCCAAAAAACAGTATTTGGCGAATTGAAACCAGGCGAAGAGAATCTGCTTCGTCCATATTTATTTATCGGGAACAACAGGATTGCTTATGTAACAGGCATAGCATTATATAACAGGATGGGGTTAACCTCTCAAGTTCCCAAAGACATAAAAGTCGCAAGCAAGGTCAAAGAAATCCGTACCCGGATTGGGAATATAAATGTCAGACGGGTCAAAAGCTATATTGACGTTACAAATATGAATTACCACCTATTGGAAATTCTTGATGCATTAAAAGATTTTAAACAGATACCGGATCTGAATAGAAAGGCTGCAATAAAATTATTGATAGCGGTTATTACTTCATTAAAAAAGAAGGAGCTTTTACGGGTTCTTCAATATGCAAACGAATATCCGCCCAGGACACGGGCATTTTTAGGGGCATTACTGGAAAAAATTAACATGGGTTTGGACCTGGATTATTTAAAACAAAGCTTGAATCCGCTGACGGAATATAAATTGGGAATAATACCGAATATGCTGTCAACAGCAGAAAAATGGAATATAAAATAATGAAACTGCACCAAAACAAAGACCTTTTGGCTACCCACTTAAGGCGGGATATTTTCAAGGCTTTTTATGTGGATAATTAGCTTTTAACCCCTAAAATTAAGGCTGCTAAGACACTTGATTTTAAAGGCTGTCCCGCCTTAAGTGGGTAGCCTTGAATGGTAAAAGTTATTCTGACAGACGGATAGGGCAATCATTACAGGGTAGAAGTTATTTCTTTCAGGGAAAACCTGGAATGAAATTTATTATAAATTTAATCATCGGGTTAACCATTAAAACAAAACTATATGCCAAAAATATTTGAATATTTGGGAATAATCATTATGTTCTATTCAAATGAACATGAGCCTATTCACGTACATGGACAACAAAGTGAATATGAAAGCAAAGCAGAATTTTACATTGAAAATGGTGTGATAAACGAGATAAAAATTAAAACTGTAAAAGGAAAAAAACCTTTGAAAGGTAAAGATTTGAAAAATTTACAGGACTTTTTGGAAGTTTATGCTGAACAAATTGTACAAAAATGGATTGACTATTTCGTTTATCATAAAGAGGTAGAATTTGAAAGAATAACAAAAAAATTGAAATAGCTATGAAAATTACAGTAGAATATACAGAAAACGTTTCAATAACTGAAATTAACGTGAAAAACGCAAGATATCTTGGTGATTACGTAATCCGAATTTATTTCAATACAAATGAGAATAAAGTTGTTGATTTTAAGCCATTTTTGACAAAGGCAGTTCATCCTGCAATAAAAAAATATATTGATGAGAATTTATTTACTTCATATAAAATTGAGAAAGGAAATCTTAACTGGAATGATTATGATATGATATTTCCCGTAACTGATTTATATGAAAATAGAATAATGTGAATCTGGGTATAACCAGGCGCTTCACCAGACCGCTGATAAAATTTTCCCACAAGGTGGCCGACATTATGATCAACCCCCGCCCGCTGATTTGCGTCGTTATGTTTTAGAACCGTATCCCAGTGATGAGGATTGACAAATTTTAAACTTGACATTGATATCAATAGTAGTATCATTTATGTATGAAAAGCATAACTGAAAAACTGAAGCAGTTTAAAAACAATCCGAAAGATGTCAAGTTTTCAGAATTATGCAAAGTTTGTGATTTTTACTTTGGTGACCCGCGACAATCAGGCTCAAGCCACAGAATATACAAAACCCCTTGGATAGGAGACCCTCGTGTTAATATCCAGAACTCTAAAGGGAAAACAAAGGCCTACCAAGTCAAGCAAGTCCTAAAAGCCATTGAGCGTTTGGAGGTGGAGAATGGCAATAAAAAATGATCACTACACATACCGAGTAACTTGGTCAGCAGATGACGATGAGTATGTTGGTCTGTGTGCAGAGTTCCCAAGTTTAAGCTGGTTGGCTGAAACGCCTGAATCCTCTTTGAAAGGTATCCGAGATTTAGTTGCCGATGTGGTAACGGATATGAAGGGGAATAAAGAAAAAATTCCTGAACCTATCGCTATTAAGAATTACAGCGGTAAGTTTATGGTTCGTGTTCCGCCAGATGTTCATCGTACTCTTGCCATCAAAGCAGCAGAAGCTGGTGTAAGTCTAAATCGTCTTGCAAGTTCCAAATTAAGTCATTGACCCGAAAACATAACCAGCGGGTCAACCGGACAGCAAGGGTCTCCTTCTTTGCAAAGGTTGAAAAATTTTTGAAGGATGTACTTTCAATCAACTTTTTTGGAAACCCTTGCCGCCCGTTACCCAAACGTTACATTAAACCTGGACGGTGGACTGGTAAGTACACACTAATATTCAGAACGCGACACACGTATGGTTCAATTTATTCCAGATACTTATATGGTATGGGAGTATGAAACAAATCTTAAAAAAGCACGAATCTTTGCCAACAAGAACTGAGACGAGTCCCACGGTCAGTATAGTTGCCCACCTTATGACCAACCCCGAATCAGAGTTTCCAGATCATGGACATCCATGTCAGGATGGATGCCGAATCGGGTCAGAGAAAAATCATATTTCACCGGATCATCCGGGCAGAGGCGGGCGAAGCCCTGGGTCACTTCCCGGGCTGTTTTCATGTTGGCCTGTTTCCTCTTTGTAAACCCCAGCATCCCACCGGCAGTGTGCATGTGAGTGTCCAGGGGAACGATCAAGCGGGATGCGGGTACACATGTCCAGCCGCCAGGATCCACATCATCCCTTCTCACCATCCAGCGTAAAAACAGACAACTTCGTTTGCAGGCACTTCCCTTATCCGGATCTGCCATAAGATGTCCTAAGTTACGCTCTTTTTTAATCTGCCGGGCAAAAAATGACAATGCCGGTAAGATAGAGGTATCATCCCCGGACTGCCCATGGGCAAAACAAGCCTCAAGAGAGCCATATTGCTCCACCACCTCCCGGATACCTGAAAGAAACCCGATCACATGGGCCCCCGTGGCGAATCGATATTTAAACGCTTCAAATTCTTGAATAATTTTATTCTCATCCGCCAGGCACACATATTCCCAGGGGCTCTTACCCATGGGTGCCAATACCCTTTCAACAGCCTTTAGAATCTGTGCCACGCGGCCATAGGCCAAGGATGAGGCAATGAGTGCCACAATTTCTCTGTCCCGGAGATCTGGATATTGATAGAGAAATTGCAATGGATCAGGATGCACAAGGGTGCGTTTATTGTATTTATCAAAAATAAGTTCAAGCTTCTTTTTTAATATTATTTCAGTTGAATTTGGCATAATTCCTATATCTTTCCTTATTTTTCTTGACTTCAATGATGTGCAGATTTTAATATGCAAGAAATTTTATTATTATCACCCAGCACCCACTATTTGCTATCTGCTTTTTTTAAAAAAAGGAATATATAAATGCTGCAAGACAAAAAGATTGGATTCATCGGAAGCGGAAACATGGGGGAAGCCTTAATCAGCGGGCTTGTCCTGTCCAAGGCAACCCGGCCTGAAAATATCATCTGCTCTGATATCAGGGAAGAGCCCCTGAAAGAGATCAGAAAAAAATATGGTATTTTGACCACCACGAACAACATGGAGGTGGTGGAGCAATCAGAGATTATCATCTATGCAACAAAACCCCAGATCCTTGCATCGGTGCTCAAACAAACCGCCTCGGGCCTTGACACCTCAAAGCTCATCATCTCCATTGCCGCAGGCGTGCCCCTTGCGGCCATTGCAGCAGGGCTTGGAAAGGAGCTTCGCCTCATCCGGGTCATGCCAAACATCTGTGCCTTTGTAAAAGAAAGCGCCACAGCCATTGCTGCGGGCAAACATGTTATTCCCGGGGACATTGAGCTTGCCAAGGCCATTTTTGATTCCGTGGGAATCAGTGTCTTTATCCAGGAAAACACCTTGATGGACGCGTTTACCGGTCTTAGCGGCAGTGGCCCTGCCTATATTTTCATGATCGTTGATGCCATGGCCGATGCAGGTGTTAAAATGGGACTGTCCCGCAAAGACTCCCTGTTATTGTCCACACAAACGGTGCTGGGAGCGGCCAAACTTCTTCTGGAATCAGATGAACATCCCGGCCAACTCAAGGATCGGGTAACCTCCCCTGGTGGTACTGCCATTGCCGGCATCCATACCCTGGAACAAGGGGGCCTTCGAACCACGATGATAAATGCCATTGAAGCCGCCACAAAACGTTCCGTTGAACTGGGAAGCAACATGGTAAAACAATTTGAAGAAAACGGATTGGATTAGGCCCGAAAGTTGAATTATGGTCCAGACATGACGTCGGGGTGGGCCTCTGTCACCCGTTGGATGGCCCAGATGGCCCCCTGACGTAAGGGATCATATTCTAAATAATTTCCCTCACTGTCCACGTAGGAGATCAACAGATTTCGATACTCCCGGGCAAAATTCTTATTTAAGGCCATGATCTCCCCCATGGCCTCGGGGGCACCCCAGCCGATCCCACCGGATTCATCATTCAGGCTCCACATGAGACGACGCATGACAATCCGGGCCGATTCCGGCTTGTTCTCATAAATTTGCAAAACCACCCGTCCCATGGCGGTAACAGCTCGCCATTTAACGGCTTCCGTGGTGTTTTGAATATAGGTAAACAACGCATTCACCGACTTTCCCGGGGGCAGTTCAAGTATGCCTTCCAGGGATTCAGCTTCATCGTCCATGCAAAGCAACTCATACACTTTCTGTTTCAATTGTCTCATCCCATGAGATACAGTCTCCTCTACAATTGTTTATTGCTTCAATGATTTCAGCTTCAGTGGCACCGGAAAGGCATTCTGCCACCTCCATATACCCTGCGCTGTTTTTAATGAACACGTTGGGGCAAAGATCCTCACAGATATCACACAGCACGCATTCTCCCAGATCAATCACAGGCTTTTTCATATTTTCATCCTCCCGTACCCTATACCACCGCCCTTTAAGATAACTTCTATAAAACGGGCATTTCCTGCCGGACACAACGAATATTTAAAATGATATCATGCCGCCCCCCCCGACGGGCAATGGGCCCGGCCCGGAACCGTAGACGGCCCAATTGGCCGGTTCCTATTATCCATCGGGGGGGGGTTCTGCTGAGGCTACTTGGACACTTCATTTTCATATAACTGCCACGGGCAGACCGTATTCTGGCCCCGGCCTACCCACAACGAAGCACAAAAGAATGTTAGACGTGTCTACTCTTTCATATAACATACATGGCTGTAAGGCCAGCCACAACTAAAAATGAAAGTCTTTTAATTCCAGCACGTTGCTGAGACTTTCTTATAAAACATACATGGCAGTCACCACTGCCACAACGAAAAAAGAAAGTCATTTAATTCCAGCGTGTTGGTGAGACTTTCTTATAAAACATATATGGCTGTAAGCACCAGCCACAACGAAATTTGAAAAAGTACGGTGCGCCAAACCCAGTACCCAAAATCCAGCACCTGCTTTTTCATATAAAAAAGCTTAACTAAAACACGGATAAGGTCTGTCCGAACTCAACTCAAAAACCAAAATTGTGAGCCTATCCCTATTTTTTATGCAAAAAGGGCGCTGAACCAAAAAATCCAAGACAGCGCCCGTTTCTTACTTAGGAATGAGTCCGAAATAACTTTTTATGATTTAAAATGGCGCTTCAAAAGGCCCTGAAAGGCCATGCCATGACGTGCTTCATCCTTGCACATTTCATGGACGGTGTCATGAATGGCATCCAGACCCAACTCTTTTGCCCGGGTGGCAATGGCTTTTTTGCCCTTGCAGGCACCATTTTCAGCGGCTACCCTGGCAATGAGATTTTCCTTGGTGTCAGCCACTAAGACTTCACCCAAAAGCTCTGCAAACTTAGCCGCATGCTCTGCCTCTTCCCATGCAATTCTTTTATAGGCTTCGGCCACTTCAGGATAGCCTTCCCGATCTGCCTGGCGGCTCATGGCAATATACATCCCAACCTCGGTACATTCACCGGCAAAATTATCCCGGAGGCCCTGGAGAATCTCTTCATCCACACCTTTGGCAACACCCACCACATGACCATCGGACCACTCAAACTCACCTACTGTCATGACACTGAATTTGTCCTGGGTAGCATTACACTGGGGACATTTTTCCGGAACACTTTCACCTTCATGAACATAACCGCATACGCCACAACTATACTTTGCCATTCGCTATAATTCCTTTACTGTCTTGTTAGTTTTGATTTTGTTTTGGCTGGTTTTTTCCACCAACCCTTGCTTATATGGGCTTGTTTTTCCCGCAATGCCAATTGTTTGAGCTTATATCCTGTATCAAGAAGCGTGCCATAAAGGACACCGCAACTGCTGTCTTCCCTTGCTTCATCACCCTGGTGTGCCAGCAAAATCATCTTATCTGCCAGCTCCAGGGTTTTTTGAACATTTCGATCACATTTCTTTTTCAGCATTGGAAAAAAGCTCTCCCATAATAATTTATCATAAAAATTCTGAAAAAATTAATATGCAGTATTCATACCAAATTCAAAAAAATACTAACACAGCTTTCCCAGAAATCAGCCATCAAAAGGGGGTCATCGAATAGTTAGAAGCTCAAACACAGCTTATCTTTTATATATTTCACTGGCTACACACAAACAACTGAGACACCCCTGCCCCATTGAGACATTTCTGTTGAGACACAGCACCCCCTTACGCCCCTACACAAAAGGCCTTGGGACAAAATTCAATATTTACAAAACATGGCATATCATTTGCTTATCACTAAAAATTAAAACTGATCACTCGATAATCCCCTTTGTGTATTTTATTTAATTAAAGGATAAAACATGGAAGCAAAAATTATTGAAGTAATGAAAAAAGCCGGAAAACCGGTTCGACCCGGTGAAATTGCCAAGGAATTGGACATGGACAGCAAGGAGATTTCAAAAATTATCGCTAAATTGAAAAAAACCGGTGATGTGATTTCCCCCAAAAGATGCTATTATTCTCTTCCAGAATAGTCATATTCGTTATATATACGTAAACTAAAATAGTATTGGCATTTAGTCGTTAACCACTTGGGAGGATATTATGGATCCTGTTCTACTTTCCCGGCTGCAGTTTGCCGCTGCAACCATGTTTCATTTTCTTTTTGTACCCTTAACATTGGGGCTTTCCATTATCATAGCTTACATGGAAACCCAGTACGCCCGAACCGGTGATAAGGTTTACCTGAAAATGACAAAGTTCTGGGGAAAACTTTTTCTCATCAACTTTGCCGTGGGGGTTGTCACCGGTATCACGTTGGAGTTCCAGTTTGGTACCAACTGGTCCCGATATTCTGAATTTGTGGGGGATGTGTTTGGCTCACTGCTTGCCATTGAAGCCTCTGTTGCCTTCTTTTTAGAATCCACTTTCATCGGCATCTGGGTGTTTGGATGGAACAAAATGTCTGCCAAAGCCCATGCAGGTGTGATGTGGATGGTGGCCATTGGGGGTAATCTTTCCGCTGTGTGGATTTTAACCGCCAACGGATTTATGCAGCATCCTGTGGGGTATACCATCCGCAATGGACGTGCAGAAATGACCGATTTCTTTGCACTGCTATTCAACAAATTCAGCCTGCTTGAAATTGCCCACATGCTTCCCTCGGCCATGGTTCTGGCTGCTTTTTTTGTTATGGGTATCAGTGCCTATCATCTATTAAAAAAACAACACATTGATTTTGCCACCCGATCATTTAAAATAGCCTTGGTGTTTGGCCTTGTTGCCTCCTTGGGTGTGGGAATGACCGGTGATTTCCACGGAACCCATGTGGCAGAGGTTCAGCCTGCTAAACTTGCGGCCATGGAAGCCCATTGGGAAACCCAGAGCAATGCGCCCATTGTTCTTTTTGCCATCCCCGATGAGGAAAACGGTAAAAACCTTGTGGAGTTCGGTTCCATCCCCGGTATCTTAAGCTTCCTGGGTTACCATGATTTCAATGCCGTGGTAAAAGGGATCAATGATTTTCCTGAAGATGAAAGACCCCCAGTTTGGATTACCTTTGCCGCCTTCCGACTCATGGTTCTTCTGGGAACCATTTTTATCCTCCAGATGATATATGCATGGACCAGAAGAAACAAACTTCTGGAATCACCTAAATTTCTCACCATGATGCTCTACTCCATCCCCCTTCCCTATCTCGCCATCCAGGCAGGCTGGGTGCTGGCGGAAGTGGGTCGGCAGCCCTGGATCGTTTATGGGCTGATGAAAACCTCGGATGCAGCATCCCCCATCATGGGATACCAGGTTATGATCTCCCTGATTGCCTTTTTTCTGGTTTATGGCCTGCTGGGCGGCGTTGGATTTTATCTCATGGGTAAACACGCAAGAAAAGGTCCCGTCTCTGAAAAGGCGTGATTTCCCAATTAGTTAAGGAATGAGTCCAAAATAACACACCCATTGAAAAATTGGGGACACCCCCTTTCAACTGTGGCGCGTTCTGAAATGGGCAAATTATTTAAGACCGATTCCTAATCTACTATATTGCCGGTAACAATGACATGGCACCACCAACCCGGCAAACGCTTTTTGATAAAAAAACAGGAGAGAGAATTATGGTTTTGGAAACAATATGGTTTTTTATTTGGGGCCTTTTGTGGGCGATTTTTTTCATGACAGATGGATTTGATTTCGGCGTGGGGACACTTTACCCCTTTCTGGGAAAAACAGAAGAAGACAAGCGGGCCATGATCAACTCCATCGGCCCCTTCTGGGATGGCAATGAAGTATGGCTCATCACCGCTGGTGGTGTCACTTTTGCCGCCTTTCCCAAGGTATATGCAGTGATGTTCTCCACCCTTTATACCCCCCTTTTGATGATTTTATTTGCATTGATTTTAAGGGGGGTTGCCTTTGAATTCCGGGGACAGATTGACCATCCTGTGTGGAAGAAAATATGGGATGTCTGCATTTTTGTGGGCAGCTTTACCCCGGCCCTGCTTTTTGGGGTGGCCTTTGCCAATATTTTCCGGGGAATCCCCTTTGATGGCCAGGGATTGTACCATGGTAATATTCTCAAACTTTTAAATCCTTACGGGTTACTGGGCGGCATTCTTTTTCTCTTGCTGTTTGTCCTCCATGGTGCCAATTGGCTGGCCCTTAAAACCAAGGGAAGGGTAAAAGTGGAAGCTGCAAAGATTGCTGGAAAAATATGGCTGGCCCTGGTACCTGTGGCAGTCATTTTTCTCATTGCCAGTAAATTTGCCACCTCTCTTTATGACAACTATCAGGAAATGCCCCTGCTTTTCCTGGTGATTATATTAAGCGTGATTGCCCTGCTATCCGTAAGATTTTTCCTCTTTATTGAAGACTATTTCAAAGCATGGTGCGCATCGGCAGTGACCATTGTCAGCTGTACTTTCTTTGGTATTATCGGATTGTTTCCAGTCTTGTTTCCTTCACTGCTCAATTCAGAATTCAACCTGACAGCCTTTAATGCATCCTCAAGCCCCCTGACCCTGAAGATCATGCTTTTTGTGGTGGTGGTATTTATTCCCATTGTCATTGGATATCAAATCTGGGCATATAAGCTATTTAAAGGTGTAATGCCAGAAGATGAAATGGAGTATTAATATTCTCACCCTAATCCCGGGAAAAAGGACTCTTCATGAACATTGATAGAATCATTTTTGCTGTGGCTGGCAGCCTGATCCTTTTCAGCACGGTCATGGCTGTTCTCCACACCCTTTACTGGCTTTGGTTCACCGCCTTTATCGGGGCCAATCTCTTCCAGGCTGCCTTCACAGGCTTTTGTCCCATGGCGTTGATTCTGAAAGCGTTCGGGATTACTCCGGGAAAGGCTTTTTAGATTTCAGACTTACAAACACTTGACACCCCCTTCTAAATTTTAATTCAGGAGGGGACATTTACAGGCAGGATATGATACTATGCCCTGCATGTGACCATAGACCCATGTAAAAATATCAACTTACAAAAAAGGAGAGAGACTAATGGACAAGTATGTATGCGATCTTTGCGGCTATGTGTATGACCCTGCAGAAGGTGACGCGGACAATGGTATTGATGCTGGCACAAGCTTTGAGAATCTTCCTGACGATTGGGCATGCCCCATCTGCGGCGCAGGTAAAGAAGATTTTTCCAAAGAATAGCGCATTTTGATCATAAGAAAAAAGGCATGGCAGGAAATTTCCTGTCATGCCTTTTTTTGGGTCAAATTATCGGTTCACCCATGGCGTTTTTTATTAGAAAATAAAACTTCCGGGTAACCAACCTGAGCAGAGCCCCCCCGATGGGTAATAGGAACCGGCCAATTGGGCCGTCTACGGTTCCGGGCCGGGCCCATTGCCCGTCGGAGGGGGGCGGCATAATATCATTACACTTTAATCGCCCAATTCCTTTTGCAACCAGGATTTAACCTCTCCTTCCACGGCAAAAACCCCTTTATGCTGTCCAGATTCTTCCATAAACGTCTTTTCCAGACCTTGGGGAAGCCTCATAGTGATAAGGTCTTCAGAGTCAAACCCCCTGCGCCTGACCAGACTCACCAGGGGATGAGTTTTCCAGGTGTTTATGACAAAATAAACGGTTTCGTTGTTAGAGTCCCTGGAGTTGTAGTAGGACAGATCCCTAAGAGGGCCCCATTCCAAATGCAGGGCAACGGCCTCCTCTGGTGTCATATCCCAGTCAACTGCGTTCATGATATTCAAATCTTTTTTTATATCTTCAAGTCTCATATTTCACACCTCCATGAATCTAAAATTCATCCCTTGGCTTAATTGGATGATAGTTACCAGAATCAAAGATATATAAAGCAACATACATGCCATCCATGGAAGATAGCCAACCACTCTATTCTATTTTAAGCCCCAAAGCCAACAATAACGGGCACTGGTTGACACAAGATTAATCGAATTTCTCCCCAGACACCCCTGCAAATCAATCCATTAAATACAGTATGATACATTCAATTACAGATATAGAGACACTATAGCCTCACCAAGAAAGAGACATTCTTGTATCGACACAGCACACCCCAATTATTCAAACTTGACTCCGGCATATTTTTCCACCTGATCAATGATCCACTGGCTGATCCCCTTTTTATTGGGCACCTCTTTTTTAAGTTCCTTCATCTGAATCTCCACCCGGGCCATGGTGCGGTGCCCTCCGGCGGAGCCCAAATGGGAAAAAGCCTCTTTTACAGTGTTCCCCGCACTTTTCCGCAGGCCGTCATTTCGAATAATAATCACCAATTTTTCATCATATATCCCTGAAATAATACTCCAGTTGACCGAATTAATGCGCATGAAAAAATCCGCTACAATGACGCACTGATCTGGATTTTCAATGGTGCCTGTATGGGCGTAAAGCCGATGATTGATGATTTTTTTCTGTTTAATGGCATAACCGATGAACTCAAGATCAGCCTCCTTGAACTCAGCTTGTTCAATTCGGGCCATAACGCAGGTGTTAGCAAATTGATAGAGGTACTGAAAAGCCCTTACATCTTCCATGGATGTCTGGCGTAAAAACCCTCCGGTATCTGTTTTAATTCCCAGTAAAAGGGCCGTGGCAAGCTTTTGGGAGGGTTTGACACCGGCGGCTTTAAGGTATTCTGTCATCATGGAGGAACAGGCCCCGTATTCAGGCCGGATATCATTAAAAGTGCCAGAATCACAGGACAGGGGATGGTGATCAATGATGGCGTCATATGGGAACATGGCAAAACATTCATGGTGATCCGGCTGGGAATCCACCACCACAAACCGGTCAAAGGCCTTTTCATCCACCTCATCAATGTGGATCATCTCAATATCCAGCATCCGGATCATGGTGAGATTGTCCGGGCGGCTTATCTCATTGAAATAGGTAATCACCACGCCGGTCACCTTTCTCCAGAGTAATCGCTTCACTGCCATGGCACTGCCCATGGCATCGGGGTCTGCATTGATAACGATCAACACGTTATTTTCTTTGGAGAAAAGAGATAATAATTTTTCAAGCCTTTGGATATTCGTCATTTAAAGTCCTCCTATCCTTACTGAAAAACAGGGTAAACACGATGAAAATATAACCCATCACTGCAAGGATGGATATCAATGCATAATGTGTGCCCAGGGGAGCCAGCACCAGTGCCATGAGCCAGTGCACAGCAATGACAAAACCGGAATGCATTCGAATGGGAAAATCCTGAAACCGACAGATCACGGCAAGACCACACAGATTCCATCCATAAAGGGAAGCAAACGTGTGAAGCCTGAGCAACCACCGGGTGTTTTCATGGGTGTATCCCGGGGACATCTGGAAAATGATATAAACAATCCCGGAAATAGCCGTGATAATTAGAAAACCGATGCCCGAGGAGAGAAATTCCTTTTGCTGCATCTTCTGACCATAGCGTACATAAAGGGCAAATACAGTAACCACGGCAACAAACAGGGCCAGGGTCACGGGGATCTGGGGATAAAATCGCTCAAACAATATAAACATAAAAAAGATGATCACCCCCAAATTAATGGTCCAGAAGCAGATCACTGAGATAATCCCGGTGCGGGAGGCTCCGTTTTGACGAATCATGGAGAAAATAACAGACAATGTGATCAGGGAAAGGGGGAAAGAAAAACCAAGGAAAAAAGTATTAAGTACCAGTTTTTCCATGGTGACCACATGGAGATACTCATTGTTGATGATAACAACTGTGGATATAAGAAGCCCAATGGACAGGCACAGCAGAGATGCCTGGTGAAATTTTGCAGACACAGACTCCTTAAGGGAGAAAAAATTCCATGGCAAAATGCTGAATCTTTCAATTCTTAAACTTTCCACAATGGAGGCAAGGCCAAGAGAGATAAAAATAACCATGGGATACATATTTAAAAAGGCAAACAGGGCATAAAAAAGGGATGACACCAGAAAGATAATGGTACGGGGGGAAAGCTTGCCTGTTCCCTCTGTGAAATAGAGGAGAATGGTGCCACCGGTGCAAAGATTAAACAAAAAAATGTGAAGGCGTTCAAAATCATACTGTTCCAAAGGAAAATAGATGCCAGCATAGCCAAAGATAAGGGCCATGATCATCATTATGGCAAAAAAAAATTTTAACATGGGGTTCATTTATTTTTGTCTCCTCAATGAGATTCAGGGGTTTTGGATCGTGGGTGAAGGATAAAAATGAAGGGTGAAGGGTTAAAAAGAGGCCGTGGGTTTGAAAAACACCCGAGTCTTCCTACCTGTCGGGGTGGATCTTTGCCAACCAATTTGCTGTAGCATTGCAGTGATATTTACATCATAAGAGTAGAGAATTCGGGCCTGGTTCAAAACAGCATATATCCGGGTAACACTTTTGCCCACTCTTTTAATCAAGCTGTGGTGTTAGACCCAGCAAGAGCTACAGAAAAATATTAGAAACTGTTACCCCAATTTGAACCAGGCCAGAATTAGGGCTAAGCTTTCCCCATTTGCATAAGTACCCACACATATGTTTTTCGGTATTTTACAGTCATATATCATTGATATTTATGGGTTTTATTTTAAAGAATATATGCCCGGGTACTTAGTCAGGCGCTATAGATCCTTGGTGCCCACACAGGTTATTTCTTTTCCGCATATTGTTGTTTTCCCATTACGTGGGCCAGGGCCTGGTGAAGGGTATTGTGTTTAAAGGTGTAATTATAAACCATAAGTTTTTCCGGGTTCACACGGGTACTGGCCAAAAGCACCTCCTGCCCCATTTTGCCCCAGGCAAGTTTTACGGCCCAGGCCGGTACTCTAAAGGGGGTGGGACGCTGCAACACCTCTCCCATGGTTGTGGTAAACTCGGCATTGGTAACCGGATGGGGAGAGGCAAAGTTCACCGGCCCCTGGATACGTCGATTATTTATCACATGGTGCATGGCATAGATCAGATCATCCATGCTGATCCAGCTAAGGTACTGATCCCCCGAGGCAATGGATGCCCCCAGCCCCATGAGAAAAGGGGGCATGAGTTTTTCCAAAATACCCCCATTGGGGCTTAAGACCACACCAATACGGGCATACACCGTACGAATCCCCGAGCCTTCCACCATTTCTGCGGCCTGCTCCCAATCGGCACACACCCTGGAAATAAACAGATCCCCGGGCCCGCAGGCATCATTGACAACTGTTTCGCCAAGATCCCCATAATAGCCGGTGGCAGAGGCAGAGATAAACAACTCCGGTTTGTCCGGAAGGGCCATGATGGTTTTGGCAATAAGACCCGTGGATAGATTCCGACTTTGAACAATCTGTTCCTTACGCCGGGGGGACCATCGCCCCGAGGCAATGTGGTACCCGTTAAGGTTAATCACCACATCAATTTTTCCGGCGGGCGTAAGATCCAAAATCCCTGTGTAGGGATTCCAGAAGATCTCATCCGGCCCTTGGGGGGCACGTCTCACCAGTCGGACCACCCGGTGACCACCGGTGGTGAAAAAAGGAATCAGGGCTTTGCCCACCGGGCCACCGGCACCGGATATCACAATGGTGAGGGGGCTATCTCCTTTTTTATGGGCTTCAAGGTCGTTGTTCATCACCGTATGCCGATAGGAAAACATCCGATGCAACTCATTGTCCACCATGGCAGCCCATTTGGGGGGCAGGTGAATGGGTAGCTGATATTGCACCCTGTCTTCCAGGCAGGAACGTGTGTCTCCCCGGGGATGAAACAAATGGGTGTGAATCCACTGGGAAAAAGGCCCTTTGACCATGCAGTCCTGGAAATAATTATTTTTGACATACCCTATGTGTTCCGCCTTTGTTTTCATTAGAAACCCGGGGGCGCACAGATCCATCTCCACGGTGGCACCGGTTTTAATTCCACCGGTTCTACGAATATTTTTCATGACCACCCACGGAGGGGTGAGACGTTCCAGGGCACCGGGGCGTTCATGCCAGGCAAAGGCATCCTCCACCGGAACTGCCATATCTGTTTTTTTGATAAACCATCTTTTTCTCACAGAACCCTCCTGAAGGCTTCGGTTGTGATAGGAATATTATGTTCCTCAGTATTTATCAAGTACCATTTTCCAGGCCGTGCGCCAATACAAGAACGGCATGTTAGTTGCTTTATTGTAAACGTTTTGGTAAAAACGTGAAAATTAATGGCATCCTTCATTCTCCAATTTACACTTGTTGGGGTAATAACCCCATGTTTCCGGAATTATTTCCCCAAAAGTGTAAATCACTTTTGGAATGATATGAAGAATGCCAAATTAATGATATAAAGATGGAATAATGTAAATATTTGGATTGGGAATGTAAATGTTTGGCCAGCGCCCCATATTGGCCTATTGGGGACTGCGTAGCATACTAATGGTTAGGTGAGCAGGCCCAAATAGCTGAAAAAGGAGTGCTGGCCGAATATTTACGGAAGAATTACGCCATTTCCACAAAAAAAAGATAACCACCAATGCGGATACGATTCTTGAAAAAAATATTGATTTGTATGGTAGCCCAATTTTTGTTCCTGGGATGTCAACAATTCACTCCAGCTCCCCGGCACCTGGAAACCCAGCCCCTGCCCGGAGAAACTACAACCTTATATTCGGCCTCACCAGCCATGTCTTCAAAGTGGTGGGAACAATTTAATGACAAGGAACTCAACAGCCTGATTGAAACGGCCCTGGCAGATAATTTTTCCATCAGGGAAGCCTGGGCAAGGCTCGACCAGGCCCATGCCGCAACCACATCCCGAAGTTCAGCCCTGTTTCCCACCATCACCATGGACGGAAACTACACCCGCACCCAGGCAAAAAAAAATACCAGTTCTTACAACACCTTTGCAACGGGGCCTTCAGCATCCTACGAAGTGGATTTCTGGGGCAGAATCAAGGCCAACATCGCCGCATCCCAGCTTGAAACCAAGGCATCCAGATACGACCTTGAAACCGCAGTCATGTCCGTGGCGGCCCAGGTGGCTGATACCTGGGTGGGACTCATTGCCACCCGGAAACAACTGGCCCTTGCCAAACAACAACTCACACTGAACAACACGGTGCTGGACCTTCTGGAACTGCGGTTTGAAAATTCCATGTCCACGGCCCTGGATGTACTTCAGCAGCGGGAGGTGGTGGCCAGTGCCAAGGCAACCATTCCCCCCATTGAAAATCAAATAACGGCCCTTTCCAATGCCTTGGCACTTCTCCTTGGAAAAACACCGGACAAAGGCCCCTTTGTCCAGGGAGATCTGCCAGAACAATTGCCTGCCCTGCCCGCCAAAGGGATACCGGCCAACATCCTGGCCCTTCGCCCGGATGTGCGGGCCGCAGGTTCCCGGCTCCTGGCAGCAGACTGGTACGAAACCCATGCACGGGCCAACCGCCTGCCCGACTTTTCTTTAACAGGCAGCTTTTTATTCAGAGAGGGCACCCTGGATCTCTTATTGCAAAACTGGATACTCTCCCTGGGTGTCAATCTTGGTGCCACGGTGTTTGATGGGGGTAAAAAAGATGCAGCAGTGGAACAAGCCATGGCCGTTGTCAAGGAACGCCTGGCATCCTATGAAAAAACCGTAACTACGGCCATTGTGGAGGTGGAGAGCAGCCTTGCAGCGGAACAATACCAAACCCGCTATATGGCCCTTCTCCTGGCCGAACTTGGCAGTGCCCGCCAGGCAAAACAAGAGGCAGAACGAAGATATATCAAAGGCTTAGACCCGTTTATCCCCTTTTTAACCGAACAGGTTAGTGTTCAAAAACTGGAAAGCAGGCTCATCGAACAGAAGGCGGTTCTGATCAAAAACCGCATTGCCCTTTACCGGGCCCTGGGAGGTGACTGGACCCAAAATATGGAAACACCATGACTTCAGAAACAACATCCCGGCGCCATCCCCTTATCAAGGTGATTCGATTCCTCATCCCCATCATCTTCATTATTGCAAGTATTGCCGTAGCCAATTACCTTTACGCCACCAAACCTGTTGCCCGCCGGGGCCGCCCCCAGATCCCCTTGCCCCTGGTGGAAACCATGAGGGTTACCCCCGGCAACCACGTTGTCACCCTGTCTGCCATGGGAACCGTCATCCCCTCCCGAACCATCACCCTGAAATCCCGGGTGGGTGGATTTGTGCAGGAGACATCCAGGGAGCTGATTCCCGGTGGATTTTTCAAAAAAGGCGAGGTGATGCTCCGTCTGGAACAGGAAGATTTTATTCTTAATGTGGAGAGACAAAAGGCGGTTCTTGCAAGATTTGAGGCAGGACTTCGTCTGGAAATGGGAAAACAGACCGTGGCCCGGGAAGAGGTTAAAATTCTTCAAAAAAGCTCAAAAAAAATCATTTCTAATTCCGATCTGGCCCTGAGAGAACCTCAGCTGGCCCAAATAAAGGCGGACATTGCCGGGGCCAAAACAGATCTTGACAAGGTAAATCTGGATCTTGGGCGTACCATTATCAAAGCCCCCTTTAACTGCATGGTGATGGCAGTGAACGTGGAGCCCGGTTCCCAGGTTTCATCCCAGGACATCCTTGCCTCCCTTTCGGGCACCGATGATTACTGGGTAAAGGCCGCCCTTCCCACGGATCAGCTCAAATGGGTCACCTTCCCCCTGAACTCCCATGACAAGGGCAGCAAGGCGACCATCACCACCCGGGACGGCACCAGCCATCCGGGCCAGGTCATCCGGTTGTTAGGAGAATTGGGCCAGGAGACCCGGCTGGCCACCCTGCTCATCTCCATTAAAGATCCCCTGGGCCTCCAGGGCAAAGGGGCTACACCTATGCTCCTGAACAGCTATGTCCAAATCCGCATCCAGGGCACACAGATATCCCATGTCATTGCCCTGCCCCGGAAGGTTGTAAGGGATGGGGATCAGGTGTGGTGCCTTTACAACGACCAACTGGTCATAAAACCCATTGAGATTATGTGGCGGGATGCAAACCAGGTGTTTGTAAGTGGCGGGCTTGACTTAGATGATGACATTATCATTTCAGACATGGCCTCCCCCGTGGCCGGTATGGCCCTTAGAACCCAGGGGAATACCCCTGGTAAAACCCAGGCAAAAACATCTCCCCCCCTTCCTGAAAAAAACAATGGTGCAAAGCCAGTGGCTGAGAAAGGTGTTAAAAGCAAGGGAGTTAAAAAATGAGTATCGTCCCCCGATCCCCTGCCTTTAAAGGCCCCATTCAATGGATGGCCGAAAATTCCGTGGCCTCCAACCTGTTGATGATTGTGCTTCTGGTGGGTGGCCTTGTCATGGGTGCCAACATCAAGCAGGAAGTGTTCCCCGATTTTGACATTGGGGCCGTCAGCATATCCGTGATCTACCCCGGTGCCAGCCCAGAAGAGGTGGAGCGAGGCATCATTCTGGCCATTGAAGAGGCGGTTCAGGGTTTAGACGGCATTGATGAGATGCGTTCCACAGCATCAGAAGGCCGGGGCTCTGTCAGCATTGAGGTTCGCGAAGAAATGGATGTCCAGAGCTTTGCACGGGAAGTGGAAAGTGAGGTTAATGCCATCACCTCCTTTCCCGATGAAGCAGAAAGACCCATGATATCTGTGGTCACAAGAAAACGCCATGTCACCTCCCATGCCATCTATGGGGATCAGTCCCAGGCTATCCTCACTGAATTTGCCGAATCCTTCAGGGATCGTCTACTCCAGGATCCCACCATCACCCAGGTGGACATGGAGGGAACAAGGGAACATGAAATCCATGTGGAAGTTCCCCAGGAAAACCTGAGACGCTACGGCCTGACATTGGGTGAAATCGCCAATACCATCCGAAATGCCGTGGTGGAATTGCCAGGTGGCAGCATCCGCACCCGGGGAGGAGAAATCATGGTGCGCATGAAGGAGCGCCGGGAACTTGCCCGGGAGTATGCCCGACTGCCCATCATCACCGCCGGGGACGGTTCTCGGATTATGCTGGAAGACATTGCCATCATCAGTGAAGGGTTTGAAGAGAGCAATACCTATGCCACCTTCAACGGCAAACCTGCCATCATGGTGGATGTGTACCGGGTGGGGGATCAAAAGCCCACCCAGGTGGCCAAAGCGGTAAAGGAACAGGTAGCGCTTTTCAAAAAAAGCCTGCCCCAGGGCATTGACATCTCCCTGGTCAGCGATCGATCCGAAATATTTCAACAGCGGGCAAACCTGCTAATCAGAAACGGCTACATCGGCCTGTCTCTGGTGTTTCTTTTTCTGGCCTTTTTCCTGGAAATCCGGCTGGCCTTCTGGGTGGCACTGGGCATTCCCATTTCCATTCTGGGAGCCTTTGTGTTTTTACCCTTCACCGACTTTTCCATCAATATTATCTCCATGTTTGCCTTTATTGTGACCCTGGGCATTGTGGTGGATGACGCCATTGTGGTGGGAGAAAACATCTACCAGCACCGGGAACAAGGAAAACCCTTTTTGGAGGCTTCCATTGACGGGGCAAGAGAGGTGGCACTTCCTGTGGTGTTCAGCATTTTAACCAATGTGGTGGCATTTCTTCCCATCATGTTTGTCACCGGCACCATGGGTAAATTTTTCAAGGTGATTCCCGTGGTGGTCATTGTTGTGTTTGTCATCTCCCTTGTGGAGAGCCTTTTTATCCTGCCAGCCCATCTGTCCCACCCGGGCAGGACGCCGGGAAGGCTCATGGCCTGGGCCATGGCAAAACAGCAAAAGGTCAGCCGGGGGCTTATTCGATTTGTGGAGCGTATTTACAATCCCATCCTGGAATCCATGCTCAATAACCGCTACATCACCGCCAGCATCGGACTTGCCGTGTTAATCATTGTGTTGGGATATGTGAAAAGCGGCAGAATCACCACCACCCTCATGCCCCGGGTGGAATCTGATTACGCCTATGTCATGGTGACCCTGCCCTATGGTTCCTCCGATGAAAAAGCCGCCGCCATTCTTGATATTATTTCCGATTCAGCCAACCAGGTGGTGGAAAAAAATGGGGGGGAAACCCTGTCCCGGGGACGATATGCCCAGGTCAAGGAAAATGTCATCACCGCCCGCATCCTGCTCACCCCGCCGGATCTCCGGCCCCTTTCAACGGCCCGGGTAACCCAGTTATGGCGGGAAGCCACCGGCACCATTGTGGGGCTCGAATCCATGGTGTTCCAGTCCGACCGAGGGGGGCCTGGATCTGGATCATCCCTCACCATTGAGTTGAGCCACCGGGACATTGAAACCCTTGATGCAGCCAGTGAAAAACTGGCCCAGGAGCTTGAAAATTTCCCCTCCACCAAGGACATTGACGACGGCTCGGCCCGGGGCAAACAGCAATTTGACTTTAGAATGCTTCCCCAGGGGCTGTCTCTGGGACTGGGGGCCCGGAATGTGGCCCTTCAGGTGCGGTATGCCTTTTATGGTGCCACGGCACTGAAACTCCAGCGGGGAAGAAACGAAGTCACCGTAAAAGTACGCCTGCCCCGGGAAGAACGCATCACTGAAAGCCAACTGGAAACCATGATTATCCATACCCCGGATGGCCGAGAGACCCTGCTGCGGGAAGTGGTGAGCATGGAGCGGGGACGGGCCTATACATCCATCCAAAGACGATCTGGACGGCGGGTGGCCACCATCACGGCCAATGTGGTTCCCCGCATGGAAACCAACCGAATCCTCCTGGTGGTGAAATCTGAAATTTTACCGGCACTGCAACGACAATTTCCCGGCCTTACCGGTAATTTTGAAGGCCGTCAGGCCAGCATGCAGGAGAGTACAGAAAGCCTGATCCGGGGACTTTTAATAGCTCTTTTTGGTATTTATGCCCTTTTGGCCATCCCCTTTAAAAGCTATTTTCAACCCATGGTGATCATGGCCTGCATCCCCTTTGGTATTGTGGGGGCGGTTCTGGGGCATATACTTCTGGGGTATTCCCTCTCCTTGATGAGTCTGTTTGGCTTGGTGGCATTGTCCGGGGTGGTGGTGAACGACTCCCTTGTCATGGTGGACTTTGCCAACAGAATGCGACGGGCGGGTATTCCGGCCCGGGAGGCCATTGCCATGGCAGGAAAACAGCGATTCCGGCCCATCATGCTCACCACCCTCACCACCTTTGGGGGGCTTGCCCCCATGATCTTTGAGACCTCCCGCCAGGCCCGGTACATGATTCCCATGGCTATCTCTCTGGGATTTGGCATTGTGTTTGCCACCCTGATTACCCTGGCCCTGGTGCCCTCATTTTATATGATCCTGGAGGATGTGCTGGGATTCTTCAAGGGGGATTAATGAGAAATGACGGGAACCTCATCACAGGCCAGCTTTTTTAACACCCCCAATGTCTTTGTCATGCCCATGGGTTTAAAAAGTCCCGAAGCCAGAGCATATTGATATATCTGATAAGGAGCCTGCCCCCCCTCTTCCGGGTTGGGGAAAATATCGTGAATCACCATATATCCTCCGGGGATGATGTGCCGGGCCCAGCAGTTATAATCATTAAAAGCTGCTTCAAAGGAGTGTCCCCCGTCAATGAACACCAGACTTAATGGAGTTGCCCATGTTTTTGCTGCCACAGCAGATTTACAGACAAGGGGAACCACGACATCTGTGATGCCAAAGGTGGTCAGGGTATTTCTAAAAAACCTGAAGGTATCCACACATTGCCCATGGGCATCGTACAGATCCGGATCAAAATACTCTTCCCCCTTCTGCTGCTCTTCTGACCCCCGGTGGTGATCAATGGAAAAAAGCACCGTATCGTTCTCTTTGCAGGCACTGCCAAGATAAATGGCTGATTTACCGCAATAGCTGCCAATTTCCAGACAAGGCCCCCGTTTACCAGCCTCCAGGGCCGTTTCATAGAGTTTGAGTGCCTCTTCCTTATCCAAAAACCCCTTTACCCCATCAATTAATGCCTCATCAAGCAGTTGGTCATAAAGTGTCATGATATCTCTCTTTACCAAATCAGAAAACTACATTAATAAAACGCGATGATCAAGCAAGCCCTGACCATCCACCGTCAGTAATAATTTTCAGGAAAACTATCATACTCCAGTTACACATGGCAATCCACTCTTTGGAGGGGATCAAGCCTGTTTCCCCTGGCCATGCTTAAATCAAAAAATTGCGTCATCAAACAACAGTATTGCCACATAACCAGAAAATGGCTATACTCTTTATATTAACAAACCACGTGCCCCACCATCCAATCACCTTAAGCTGTGGATAACAAACAACATTATCATTGCAAGCAAAGGAGAATAACCATGTCCGGAAAAATATTTTACAGGGAAAGAAGAAAGGCAAAAGAAGGCGAAAAAAAACCCCGTTTCAGGGTCGTTGCCGTATATGATTCCACTCTGAAAGTCTACTCAGACCATCTGCGATTAACAGAGCTGGAACAGATTGCCAAGGCCACAGATGCTGAATTGATCTGTCTACAAAAAGACAGCAAAAAAGACAAGGTTGGTGAACTACCGCTACCCTAAAGGGATAGCGGCTTCTTGTGAAGCTGTTATATCTTTGAGGTAGTGGCTTTTTAAAAAATCTTCGGATTTTAAGAAAGCCTGAGTTTACCAGACTCAGGTAGGAGAAATCCTACCTACGATAGATATGTTATGACACACATGATTGACGCACCAGATCAGC